>OHSQ01001099.1_pt1 | contig 11210 bp, 9 predicted proteins | sample 1578661 | NCBI WGS metagenome assembly OHSQ01 (sample SAMEA3879534, study PRJEB24766) | human gut metagenome | biome: human-associated habitat; feature: feces | place: USA | collected 1985/1987 | reverse complement strand
TTTTTGTATACAAATATATGGTATTTTGCAATATTCATAAACATTCACACAAAATACATATAAGGTTTAGCTATATTTAAAGTTATTCATATATACTTTTAATCAAAGGAAAGTTTACACGAAACATACGAAAAAATCACGAAAAGAGGCGTGGATATGAATGGCAATCAGGAAGTGTTCAGACGGATAGAGAAAAAATATATCGTTGATGAACCGACTTATGAAAAGCTTATAAAAAAGCTCGATGGGCATTTTGTCAAAGACAGATATTACAAAAGCACTATCTGCAACATATATTATGACACACCAAGTCATCAGCTTGTGAGAAACTCCATTGAAAAGCCTGTTTACAAGGAAAAGCTGAGAGTGAGGAGCTACGGCGTACCTAATGATGAAGACATGGTCTTTGTGGAGCTTAAAAAGAAATACAAGGGTGTGGTCTACAAGAGGCGTATTGAAATGACCCTTGCACAGACCCGTGATTTCTTTGCAGGCAAAGATGTACCTCATGATAATCCGCAGATAGAGAACGAGCTGAAATATTTTCTCAAATTCTATGAGGGCATTGCTCCTGCTATGTATCTTAGCTATGACAGGCTTGCTTACTGCGGTGCGGAAGACCCGTCCCTTAGGCTGACCTTTGACACGCACATTCTTTACCGTGAGGAGCAAAAGGAGCTTGACAAAGGCATTTGGGGAAAAGAGCTTCTGCCTGCTGGCATGAGGGTAATGGAGATAAAGATACCGAATGCTATGCCTCTTTGGTTATCGGCTATACTTGATGAACTGGAGATATATCCTGCGTCATTCTCAAAATACGGAACTGCGTATCTTAATGAATTTTCTGAAAAAATACATAAAGGTAAGGTGATAAGCTGTGCTTAATTCAACTACTCTTGCGGCTACTACCGTGACCACCACTGAAACGACCGTGGCGGCGATAACTACAAACGAATTTATTTTCTGCACTGCGGCTTCGTTGGTGCTTGGTCTTATAATAGCGTTTGCATTCAACTTCAGGCAGAAAAAAACAAAAAGCTTTATGATGACGCTTGCTTTGCTGCCTGTGATAGTACAGGTAGTGATAATGCTTGTAAACGGAAACATCGGTACTGGTGTGGCTGTTATGGGTGCATTCAGCTTGGTAAGATTCCGTTCTGTACCGGGAAGTGCCATGGACATATGCGCTATATTCCTTTCAATGGCGGTGGGTCTTGCAACGGGAACGAACCACTTGGCACTTGCTCTTATGCTTGCGGTGTGCGTGAGCCTGCTGAACATTATTTACACGCTTCTGCCTATTGGCAAAAAGAAGTCGGGTCACAAGGATCTTAGTATCACTATCCCTGAAAGCCTTGATTACACTGAGGTATTTGACGATATATTTGAAAAGTATCTTTCAGAATGTGAGCTTGTTTCGGTAAAGACCACAAATATGGGAAGCCTTTTCAAGCTGAGATATCGCATTGAGCTTAAAGGCGGTGCTAACGAAAAGCAACTTATTGACGAGCTTAGATGCAGAAACGGCAACCTTGAGATAATGTGTGCAGTGGCAGCAGACATTGAGGAACAATCATTCTGACAAAATAACAAAAGTATCCATAAGCAAAACCGCACAAGGCTAAAGCGGTCTTGTGCGGCTTTTTTTAACCTTTTTTACCATACAAGGGGGTATTTTCATGAAAATTTCAGACACTAAAAAGCTGGCAGCTATCACAGCGGCGTTTTTTATCACGGTCACGGCTTTTTCAGGCTGTTCAGAGAGTGCAAATTCTTCAAAGACCACAAGCAGTGTTTCTCAGGCGGCAAAGTCTGACATTGACGCAAGCATTGCGGCAGAGGACATTGACGTTGGATATGACGAGGAAAGCTCAGTAGGGATTACATTTGCTGATGGCAGTGCAGCTATAGACGGTGAGGGTGCGACCTCAGAAGGGGAAACTGTTACTATTTCGCAGGCAGGCACTTACATTCTTTCAGGCACAGCGACCAACGGCAGGATAATCGTTTCAGCGGACAAAAAGGCTGAAATAAAGCTTATTTTCAATGGAGTTGACATAACTTGTGCTGACAACGCTCCCCTGCTTGTGAGCAAAGCTAAAAAAGTTTATATCGTGCTGGAGGACGGCACAGAGAACGTTATGACAGACAGTGCAAGCTACTCTTTAGGAGAAGATGACAGCAACACAGACGGTGCTATTTTCTCCAAAGCCGACCTTACTATAAATGGCAGCGGTACACTTACTGTGAATGCGAACTACAAGCACGGCATAGTTTCAAAGGACGATCTTGTTATCACTGACGGCAATATCAATGTGACCTCGGCATCAACCGCCATGGAGGGCAAGGACAGCATTAAGATATCTGGCGGAACATTCAACATTTCCGCAGGCACGAACGGCATAAAATCCACTAACACAGAGGCTTCTGACAAAGGCTTTATAAGCGTGACAGGGGGAAGCTTCACAGTAGTCGTAAACAATGACGCATTCGAGGCGGAAACCGTGCTTTCTATCGAGAGCGGAAGCTTTGACATCACCACAGGCGGTGGAAGTGCAAACGCTTCTATGAAGTCTGACGGCACGCCAAACAGAAATTGGCAAAGCAACATGAGCAACGGTGGTGGTGGTCCGAACGGAATGGGCAGACCTGACGATAACGGAAACGGCACGGGAGGCGACCTGCCTGCAATGCCTACGGCTGACAACACAGGTCTGACTATCAAGACTACGGCCAACACTACTACAGACAGCGACAGCACTTCAACATCTGCAAAGGCTTTAAAGGCAGGCAACGAGGTGAACATAAGCGGCGGCGAGTTCAAGATAGATTCGGCAGACGATTCAGTACACAGCAACGGAAACATTGTTATAACAGGGGGAAACATTTCTGTGGCGTCGGGTGACAACGGAATGCACGCTGACGGAAATCTGACCATATCCGACGGCACTGTAGACATCACAAAGAGCTACGAAGGTATCGAGGGAGCTATCGTGACAATAGACGGTGGCACCATATCAGTGGTAGCAAGCGATGACGGAATAAACTGCGCAGGCGGAAGCGACACTGGATCAACAGACAGAATGGGTGCTGACCAATTCTCGTCACAGGACGGTGTTGAACTTAACATCAACGGAGGAACTGTAACCATTGACGCTGAAGGCGACGGACTTGACTCAAATGGCAACTTCACAATGGCAGGCGGTACGGTTTGCGTTTGCGGACCTACTAACGGTGGCAACGGTGCACTTGACTACAACGGCACTGCAACTGTAACAGGGGGAACGCTCATCGCCTGTGGTGCAGTTGGAATGGAAGAAGGCTTCGGTGACAGCTCCACACAATACAGTGTTCTGCACGATCTTGGTTCAACCGTTTCAGCAAACGAAAAACTGACTATCACTGACAGTGAAGGCAAGGAGATCTTAAGCTTTACCCCTAAAAAGACTTGGCAGAGCGTTGTATTCACAAGCGCTGACCTGAAGGAAGGCGAAACCTACACCATTACGGCAGGGTCGCAGTCGGAAACCGTGACTATTGACGGCATTGTTACTTCTAATTCCAAAGGAATGAGCTTTGGCAGAGGTCATGGCGGAGGACGTGGTTTCTGATATGAACGACAAAAGGACGAACTTTGGGTTCGTCCTTTTTTATTTGGCCGATTTATCGTTCATAGTATGCGGGACGTCGAGGGCGCCGTCCCCTACATTTGTGTAATATAAATTGTAGGGGCGAACAGTGTTCGCAAGTTTTTGCTCACCTTTGTTGTATACATACGCAAAAAAGACCGCCTCATGATGAAGCGGTCTTTAGTAAGCAATTTAGTTTTGGCTGTGCAGATTATGCAAGCTCAGCAAAGTACTTGATTGTTCTTACCATCTGTGATGTGTAAGAGTTCTCGTTGTCGTACCAAGAAACTACCTGTACCTCATAGAGGTCATCAGCGATCTTAGATACCATTGTCTGAGTAGCATCGAAGAGTGAACCAAATCTCATGCCGATAACGTCAGAAGAAACGATTGGATCCTCGTTGTAGCCAAATGACTCAGAAGAAGCAGCCTTCATAGCAGCGTTGATGCCTTCAACTGTTACGTCAGCACCCTTTACAACTGCTGTAAGGATTGTTGTTGAACCAGTTGGAACTGGAACTCTCTGTGCAGAACCGATGAGCTTGCCGTTAAGCTCTGGGATAACAAGGCCGATAGCCTTTGCAGCACCTGTTGAGTTAGGAACGATGTTTGCAGCACCAGCTCTTGCTCTTCTCAGGTCACCCTTTCTGTGAGGACCGTCGAGGATCATCTGGTCGCCTGTGTAAGCATGGATAGTGCTCATGATACCGCTCTGGATAGGAGCATACTTGTTAAGAGCATTAGCCATAGGAGCAAGACAGTTTGTTGTGCAAGATGCAGCTGAAATGATTGTATCGTCAGCTGTAAGTGTCTTCTCGTTTACTGAGTAAACGATAGTCTTGAGGTCGTTACCAGCAGGAGCTGAGATAACTACCTTCTTAGCACCAGCATCGAGGTGAGCCTGGCTCTTAGCCTTTGATGTATAGAAGCCTGTGCACTCGAGAACTACGTCTACACCAAGCTTGCCCCAAGGACAATCCTTAGCGTCCTTTTCTGCATAAATCTGAAGAGTCTTGCCGTCAACAGTGATAGTATTAGCCTCATCATCAGCTGATACTGTGTGAAGGTTCTCACCGATCTTACCACAGTAACCGCCCTGAGCTGTATCATACTTAAGAAGATCAGCGAGCATTGAAGGCTTTGTCAGGTCGTTGATTGCAACTACCTCGTAGCCCTCTGCGCCAAACATCTGTCTGAATGCAAGACGTCCAATACGTCCAAAACCATTAATTGCGACTTTAACTGCCATAATTAATTTACCTCCTAAAAATTTTTCTGTATTTATTATACTACATTTTTCAATACATTGCAAGTGTTTTTACAAAAAACTTAGAACTTTTTTTCTTTAAGGCAATACCGCACAAAGATTGTGCGTCAGATGCGTAGTCAGATTTTTTCGTCAGGTCACATAAAAATTCCGCAGGCATACTGTCGTATGTCAAGGGATTTTTGTGTGATATGACAGAAAATCCGCAAGCAGATGGCGTGCAAAGCCGTCAGGCGGGCTTTGTGCGGTGTTGCCTTAAAACTTCACCGTAAAGCCATCTGAGTCTTGATCCGTCAAAGCACTGCTAAATTCTTTAAAATATGATCAAATATTGATGATTTTTTATTGACTACCCCGACAGTTTAGGTTATAATATTTACATGAGATCTTTATGAAAGGCAGGCTAACAAAGTGGAACTGACATCTTCTGTGAAAGAGATATACGCTCAGTCTGAGGAAAACATTATCCTCACTGACGCTGAGCTTAATGTCATTTGGAAAAATCATGGTGATCTGCCTGATGTTATAGATATTTCTGCTTTATGCGATACTCCGGAAAACGCTTTCATTCTGCCTGTTGAAAAGACAGCTACCTTTGAATATAAGGGCAGGTTTGCAGACTCGGCGGCAATGCGGTTTGAACCACTGAGAGATAATGGCATTATAACGAATTATCTAATACACTATTACTCCTGCATGGACATAGAACGTCTTTCGGACAAGTCTGGATATTTACGCTTCAAATCGAATTTTCTCGGCAACATAAGAATGGAGCTTTCTAAAATGTTAGCGATGCTTGACAGCCAAAAGAATTCCTTCTCTTCAAAAGCCGGCACTGAATATGAGCATTTTGACCATGAGGCAAGGCTTCGTATACTGAAGACATTTTCCGCAACAGTGAACATGACAGAACTTGCAAAATATTTCAGCGGCAATTTCACAACTGAATATCAAAGCCTATCAGACATATGCGGTGAGGTATGCGACGAAGAAGGCAATTTGCTGGAGGAGGACGGCTGTATTTTCAGATACTCCATCGACCCGTGCATTTATTTTGAAACAAACAAAAGCCTTATTAAAAATGTGCTTGTAAATCTGCTTGTGAACGCGTATATGTACAATGACAAGGAACAACGGCAGGTGGAGCTTATCCTAAAGACTGAGGACGACAGGATAATACTGTCAGTAAGTGATAACGGCAACGGCATGACAGACGATGTATGGCAGGCGGCTATCACGCCCTTTGGCACATTCCAGAAATACAGCAGCAGCGAGGCGTTGGGGCTTGCACTGGCAAAATGCTTTTGCGACCGTTTTGACGGTGAACTAAGTTATCGCAGCGAGATCGGCAAAGGCACTTGTGTGACCATGAGTTTCCCATGTGACAGCCGTGGTTTGCCGAAAGAGTTCCATGTGAGCAGAATGCCACCCATACCGAACCCATACGGCAGTACCTACTGCATAATGGCTAAAGGGCTTGACCCGCTGAAATAGGGTTTGAGCAATATACAGAGCAAGTGAATAGATGGAATACAAAAAAAGGCAGTGCCGATTTTCTCGGTACTGCCTTGATTATTTTATGGATATTAGTCCTTGATGATAGACTTACCTGTCATTTCCTTTGGCTGCTCAAGACCCATGAGTTTGAGCATTGTTGGTGAAAGGTCAGCAAGCACGCCGCCCTCTCTGATAAGAACATTGCCTGCGCCTGCGATAATTAGAGGTACAAGGTTGGTTGTGTGGGCTGTGAATGGAGAGCCGTCATCTTCCATCATCTTATCTGCGTTGCCGTGGTCTGCTGTGATAAGTGCTATACCGCCCTTTGCAAGAACTGCGTCAACCGTTTTGCCTACGCACTCGTCAACTGCTTCTACTGCTGCTACGGCTGCGTCGAACACGCCTGTGTGACCTACCATATCGCAGTTTGCATAGTTGAGGATAATTGCGTCATACTTGTCAGACTCTATTCTCTTGAGAACTTCGTCGCAAACAAGATATGCGCTCATTTCAGGCTGGAGGTCATATGTTGCTACCTTTGGTGAATTGATGAGGGCTCTGTCCTCGTTCTCAAAAGGAGCTTCTACGCCACCGTTGAAGAAGAATGTAACGTGAGCATACTTCTCTGTTTCGGCAATTCTAAGCTGTGAAAGACCCTTCTTTGCGATATACTCGCCGAAAGTATTTTCAAGGCTTGCTGGCTTGAATGCAACGTCAACGTTTGGCATTGTTGCGTCATACTGTGTCATGCAGACATAGTAAAGTGGGAATCTGCCGTTTCTTCTCTCAAAGCCTGTGAAGTCGTCGTCAACGAGAGTTCTTGTTATCTCTCTTGCTCTGTCAGGACGGAAGTTGAAGAAGATAACGCTGTCGTTTGCGGATATCTTGCCGTTTTCATCGATAACTGTAGGAACAACGAACTCGTCTGTAACGTCAGCGGCATAGGAAGCCCTGATAGCGTCAACTGCGTTATCAGCCTTATTGCCCTCGCCGTATACCATTGCGTCATAAGCCTTGCCTACACGCTCCCAACGGTTATCTCTGTCCATTGCATAGTAACGTCCCATTACTGTTGCTATCTTGCCGACACCAATTTCCTTGAGCTTTTCTTCAAGCTCAGCTACGAAGTCAGCACCGCTTGTAGGAGGAACATCTCTGCCGTCCATGAAGCAATGAACGTATACCTTTGTAAGACCTGCTTTCTTAGCAAGCTCCAAAAGGCCATAGAGGTGTGAATTATGTGAGTGAACGCCGCCGTTTGAAAGAAGTCCGAACAGGTGGAGTGCGCTGTCATTCTTCTTGCAGTTCTCAACGGCTGCTGTGAAAGCTTCGTTTGAGAAGAATTCGCCGTCCTTGATAGACTTTGTAATTCTTGTAAGCTCCTGATAAACTATTCTTCCTGCACCGATATTTGTATGGCCTACCTCTGAGTTACCCATTTGTCCCTCAGGAAGTCCAACGTCCATGCCGCTTGCACCGATAAGAGTGTGCGGATAGTTGGCAAGAAGTCTGTCGATATTAGGTGTTTTGGCAGCTCTGATAGCGTTGCCGTAATCCTTGTGATTATAGCCGAAGCCGTCCATAATGATAAGTGCTATGGGTTTCTTTGACATATTTCTTAGTCCTTTCAACATCATTTATATTCGTATTATCCCCAATAACCGCCCTTTTCAAGAAAGCTCAGGACATATTCCTTAAATTCCTTGGCAGTATCGTCGCTTGTGTAATAGGTCTTTGCGCCGATACGGACATAGTTGCTCTCTCCTGACTCATAGTAGATAGCTGGACCTTCTGAACATTTTATATCCAACCAATCGCCGCCAACAACGTACTCCTTTGAATCCGGCTCTTTTTCTTCTGCGTTTTCCATGATTTTCGTGCGGAACTCTGTTATCTTGTCGAGCAACTCGCTGTCTGTGAACTCAACGCCGCTAAGGAGCTTACTAGAGTCCATTTTGATAGTTACATTTTCAAGCTGAGCCTCAGATGTTGTCTGAGAGCTTTCTGCCGCTGGTGCGCTGCTTTCGTCAACACTTCCGCAAGCTGCAAATGACATACACATTGATAATACTAATGCTGCAAATATTAATTTTTTCATAGTTGCGTCCCCCCTGTTCAAAAAAAGCAGAGGACAGCCGCAGCCGTCCCCTGCGGAACTTTTTATTTGTTTGTTCTTGTGACGAATGATATTTTACCCCTAGATATCCGTCTGTTAATTAGCCCTCAACAGCAGCCTGAACGATAGTGTTGAAGTCAGCAGCCTTCAGTGAAGCGCCGCCGATAAGACCGCCGTCTACGTTCTCCTTAGAAAGAAGCTCTGCGCAGTTCTTAGCGTTCATTGAGCCGCCGTACTGAATTGTAACTGCCTCTGCTGTAGCTTCGTCATAGATCTTAGCAAGTGTTGCTCTGATGAATGCACAAACTTCCTCTGCCTGATCTGCTGTAGCTGTCTTGCCTGTGCCGATAGCCCATACTGGCTCGTAAGCGATAACGGACTTCTTAACGTCCTCTGCTGATACGCCGAAGAAATCAAGCTTTACCTGTCTTGCGATAACTTCCTCTGTGATGTTGCACTCACGCTCCCAAAGAAGCTCGCCAACGCAAACGATAGGCTTAAGACCAGCTGCAAGAGCTGCCTTTGTTCTCTTGTTTACTGTTTCGTCTGTTTCACCGAAATACTGTCTTCTCTCTGAGTGACCGATAACAACGTACTCAACGCCAAGCTCAACGAGCATATCTGCTGAGATCTCGCCTGTGAAAGCGCCGCTCTTCTCAAAGTGAACGTTCTCTGCACCGATCTTTACGTTTGAGCCTGCTGTTGCGTTGATAGCAGTTTCAAGGTTTGTGAAAGGAACGCAAGCGATAACTTCTACCTTGCCCTCAGCGTTTGCAACAAGTGGCTTGATAGCTTCGAGAAGCTCCTTAGCCTCAGGTCTTGTCTTGTTCATTTTCCAGTTTCCTGCAATAATTGCTTTTCTTACAGCTTTTTTCATGATAAAAAACTCCTTTATTTTTTATAGGGAACAGAAAAACTGCTCCTGCTAGTTTTCCAAGTCTATTATACAACATTCACTCGTATTTGTCAACTAATTAACAAAGGCTTGGACTTATTTTATCTGTTTTTTACAGCTTGTCTATAAGCATGACCACACCGAAAACGCCAAGCAGGACACCGATAGCGATAGCCGCATAGCCGAAAGGCGTTTTCTCCTCTTTTTCCTCGGCTTCCTTTTCCTCCTCAGTGACTTCTACCTTTGATTTTTCATCGTCAAGGTAAAATTCCTGTGGGTTTGCGGGGTTATACTTTATGTCTATCATATCGCCCTTTTCATAGCCGTTGTCTGTGACTATCTGGGTATATTTCTCGCCGTCAATGGTATAGCCGATTTTCCACTCGGTAAAAACTCTGTCCTCACCGCCGTTGAAATCAGGCATTGTGGTCTTGACCTTCTGCAAGGCCTTTGCCTGAGTTGGTTCGTAGTGATCCTCCTCTGGGATATTATGCTCCTGCTCGGGAAAAAAGCGATAGCCCTGCAAAGCTTTGATACCGAAATAGATAAGTCCAATGCCTGTGAGCAGAAGAATTATTCCGCCTATCCCCTGCCAGCCTAATCCGCTTTTTGCAAGTAGTGTTATTTCATTCATTTTTACTACCTCGATTTCTGCATAAAAAAGGGACAGGCAAAACCTGCCTGCCCCTAGCTTATAGCCTAGTAAAATATATTACTTGTCAGCAATTACGTCGATACCTGGGAGAACCTTGCCCTCGAGGTATTCAAGTGAAGCTCCGCCGCCTGTTGAGATGTGTGACATCTTATCAGCAAAGCCAAGCTGGATAACTGCTGCTGCTGAGTCGCCGCCGCCGATGATAGTTGTAGCGTCTGTTTCAGCAAGTGCCTTTGCAACTGCGATAGTACCCTTTGCAAGTGTTGGGTTCTCGAACACGCCCATAGGACCGTTCCAAACAACTGTCTTTGCAGACTTAACAGCCTCGCCGAAGAGAGCCTGTGTCTTTGTGCCGATATCAAGGCCTTCCTTGTCAGCTGGGATCTTGTCAGAATCAACAACTTCTACGTCGATAGGAGCGTCGATAGGATCAGGGAAACCTGCTGCAACTGTTGTGTCGATAGGGAGAAGAAGCTTCTTGCCGAGCTTTTCAGCCTTTGCCATCATTTCCTTGCAGTAGTCGATCTTTGTATCGTCAACGAGGGAAAGACCAACTTCCTTGCCCTGTGCCTTAAGGAATGTATATGCCATACCGCCGCCGATGATAAGTGTATCGCACTTCTCGAGGAGGTTTGAGATAACGTTGAGCTTATCTGCTACCTTTGCGCCGCCGAGAATAGCAACGAATGGTCTAACAGGTGTTTCAACTGCATTTCCGAGATAGTTGATCTCTTTCTGCATGAGGTAACCAACTGCTGTTTCCTTAACGAACTTTGTAACGCCTGCTGTAGAAGCATGAGCTCTGTGAGCTGAACCGAAAGCGTCCATTACGAATACTTCGTCGTCAACGAGGTCAGCAAGTTCCTTAGCGAAGCCTTCGCCGTTCTTTGTTTCCTCTGCGCCTCTGAATCTTGTGTTCTCAAGAACAACGATATCACCGTCAGCCATTTCAGCAACTGCCTTCTTAGCGTTGTCACCAACTACTGTATCGTCAGCAGCGAATGTTACCTTTGTTTCAGGAAGAAGCTCTGCAAGTCTTGCAGCAGCAGGAGCAAGTGAGAACTTAGCCTCTGGGCCGTTCTTTGGCTTGCCAAGATGTGAACACAGAACTACCTTGCCGCCGTCAGCTACCAGCTTCTTGATAGTTGGGA
>OHSQ01001092.1_pt1 | contig 11279 bp, 9 predicted proteins | sample 1578661 | NCBI WGS metagenome assembly OHSQ01 (sample SAMEA3879534, study PRJEB24766) | human gut metagenome | biome: human-associated habitat; feature: feces | place: USA | collected 1985/1987 | reverse complement strand
TTTTAATCAAAATTTTTATGCTCTATTATAAGCATGTCATCTAATGTAACCTTATAAGTGTTTATTTCAGTTACATAATAGAATGGATATTGCGATTTGCCTTCTTTTGAAACATCAATAAAACAATTCCACGGGGAAACTTTTGGAGATGGTGCCCCTGGATCGAGACAGTAAATTTTAGTTGCGATGTCATTTTCATCGCTTTCTATTCCTATGGCCAATAAAGCATGTGCACCACCATTGAATTCTGTTGAGATTATTACTGGGGTATTTTTATCTACGAATTGTCCTATCAATTCAATCCTGTCATCATTGGTTCTTGGCCTTTTGTGTATTGCTCTAATTTCAAATGGCTGTTCGTTGATTTCACGTGCTAATGCTGTGTAGTTATAACCATTTTGGACAAATCCTTGCTCATAGAAAAAGTGATATAAGAATTTGCCTTTAGGAGTACGCCTATCGGGGAATTTATATAATTGAATATCTTGCTCTTCAATCATCCCTTGGCATAGCATAGCCATTATGAGTGAATAAATAGAACATGCTCCATCTAAATCCCCCTGTTGCTTATGTACATTGACCCATTTCCCATTTGCATCTTTCGTTTGCAAACCTGTTCGATTCAATCGTATACTATCTATTATTTGTATGGTTGCCATAAATTTATGCTGCTTTTCTTAAAACTACAAATGTGTAAAGTGAATGAAGTGCCTCGTCTGCCTTCTGCATATTGCCAAACGCTCTAATCATTTGGGCTGCATGGGTAGCATCATCTTCACGAATATCTCTGATAGTACAAGCTCCGTTAGAAGCGATGTAATCCACAATACGACTGATAACCTCTCGCTGTTTGTCAGTTATTTCACGCTGGTTTTGCCCTAACCAAAGATTGAAAAACTGTTTAGAGGTAGTAACTACGCTATCCAATCGTTCGATTTGGTGGAAAGCAAAGCGCACAAGTTGTATGATATTGGTCAATGCATCGCTTTCTTCTTTGGTAATGGAACGCCTTACCACTTTAGGGTTAACTATGGCATAAGAGTTCCAGAGTTGTTTGGATGTAAAATGATTGTTTGCCATTTTAAGTCTGTTCTCCAAATCCTTTAGCATCGAATAGGTTATAGGCTCTCCCTCATTGTTGTAAATGATGCGCAGTGCCTCTATTTCGTCATAGTACTTTTTACAAAAATCTTCAAAAGCCTCTGTCGTATTTTTTGCTTCCTCAATGGAAAACCCTTTGGAGATAAGCGTATCTTCACCCGGCATCAATGTATTGACGAATCCGGCTGCAAGTATAAGAAGGTATTTCCGAGCATCTGCATGATTGGCAAGCGGAGCGACTAGCCCCTTACGTTCATTGTTAGGCTCATCAGTGCTTACAAACGGTGGAAGAATGCCTTTCTCCAGTGCATCGTATATTCTGGCAGAAAGTTCCTTCATGTCATCATGAGACAAACGGACAAACTCTTTCCGTTGCGGATCATCCGCCTTGTTGTATATTCGGGCAAGCGTTGCAGCAAGCCGTTTGAGATACTCGTCAGGAATATAGCCATGACTAATACGTTCTAATAGCTCCTTTAGAGTAATCGTCTTTGTTGTAGGAGCATCATCTATAGGTGCCACTGTTTGCGCATGTTCCGTCACGCCTACCGCATCAACCAAATAAAAACAATCCTTGCTGAATGCGTTCGGGGTAACATTGCGAAGTTGCTCATCACCAATAGTACGTACTCCACGCCCTTTCATCTGAATATACAAAGGCAATGACTCCACATCACGCATGAACATCACCACTTCCAGTGGCTTTACATCTGTTCCGGTGGCAACCAACGTACAGGTGACAGCAATACGGAAATCCTTGTCGTTACGGAATTGGCGTATCAGTTCGTTACTGTCGCCTGCCGAATAGGTAATTTTCTGAACAAAGCGGTCATCAGTCCGTCCAAACACCTCTTTAGCTATTTGTACGATATTTGTAGCATGAGCTTCATTGAGAGCAAAAATCAATGTTTTGGGCAAAAAGTCCATATTTGGTTCACGTTGCGGGTCATTAAACAATTCCGTATAAACCACATCCCGATAGGTCGAAAGGACTAACTTTATCTGTGCCGGATTGATAATACTCCGATTAAGTTCTTTATTTGTATAGATTTTGGTTTCCTTACTACTTACAATCTTAACCTCACCTGTATATCTTGTTTCTTCTTTAAATTTCTCACCCTCTAATATAGCCCCACCCGTTTCTGTGACTTGCGTTTTTATTCTATATACCCGACAATCCACATTCACGCCATCAACAATACTCTTTTCCAATGTGTAGTTAACAATGCAGTTATTATTGAAGAATGCCATTGTTTCAGGGATAGGAGTTGCGGTCAGACCAACCAATCTTGCCGTATCGAAATACTCCAGCACCTTGCGCCAGTTCCCATAAATGGAGCGATGGCACTCGTCTATGATAATCATATCAAAGTAGTCGTGCGGTAAGTTGGGATTAGGAGGCAAGGTTACTTCCTCTATAGGTTCATTCTCGTCATCATCATTATCCTCAATAGTTTCTCCTTTCAAGAATGAGAATAGACGTTGTATTGTAGAAATAACGACATTGCTATCAGAAGGAATAGAAGACGAGCGAAGGCGATTGACCGTAAAGATAGTATTGAAAGCCTCCCCGTTCTCTGTCAGACGGAAAGTTCCAAATTCTCCTTCTGCTTGTTTTCCAAGATTATTTCGGTCTACAAGAAACAACACTCTACGCATTGGTGTATAAGAAAGCATCCGGTAGGCAGCAAGACAAGCAGTATATGTTTTACCCACACCGGCTATCATTCCGATATAGATTTTAAACTTTCCACGCCGTGAACGTTTAATCAAATCTAAAAAATGCTGTACACTTTCTTCTCTGTCTTCCATTTGTTACTTTATCATATTGGCAATATAACAATTTTCCGCATATTTAATATCAGTCCTTTTATAACAGGCAAAGAATATACCAATAAAACAAACGGCTTAGCTACAATGCCATAAGCGTGTCATCAAAGACTAAAGCTTACCAAAATGAAAAGGGGGCTCTTTCAAAATGAAACACTTTCTTAATCACTATAATTATTGCCGTTAGATTTCCCAGAATAGTTTATTCCTGCTTTTCTAGCTTGTGTATGTTGAAATTGACGGGCTATTTTATATTCACGTTCTCCTTTTAGTAATCTGTATCCGGTTTGTTTAAACCAAAAGCTTATATTATTTTCTATACATTGCCGACGAATGTCCAATACCCAGTCATAATTACATATACGCGCTTCTTTGCCCGATTCTCCACCTACCACAATCTGTTCTACCCATGTACCGAGTTCTCCCTTGAAGTTTATAGCGGACAACAACGGTTCACAGATAATGATTTTATGCTTTACAGGAGCTGCTTTATAAAGAGGAAGACGGTAATCCGATGTATGTCGAATCTTATTATTGTGTAGAAGACAAGACTACGGCCGTAGATATCAGGAAACAACGTCAGATTGACAAGGCTGATATTTTATATGAGTTTATGAACAAGCTGAAAGGGTCAGAGGCTGAAAGGAAAAGCATCTACGATCTGCTTTTGTATCTTGACATCATATACAGCGTAGAGCTTGATCAGAGCATGGTTCAATACATATTCACTAATTGGATTGACGCCAAGAATACAAACGTTGACATGTATAAAGAAGCAAGCTCAAGGTTCTTATCTGACGACGAATCTTCCGAAGGGATGCAGGTGATTAAATTCCATCGTATGATCAGGGAAATGATCGAGGGCCTGGCTGTCACCGTCAACACCGACGGACTGTATCTGAATGGCGAGCTCCTGGGCGCCGACGCCATCTCTGCATCTATGGCTCTTGCTTCCAATAAGTCGATGTTAGAAACTAAGTCACGTGTCCTGGAAGCGTATAACGCTTTAAAGAACAAGCATAAAAAAATAGAAGGCACTAAGTCTGACAAGAATAAAAAGGAAGATGAGAAAGGTTTCGATGTTGATCAATACGCTGACAAAAAATAATAATTTATGAGAATCGTTGATTGTTATCTCCGGGCCTTACAGAAGGCTGAAGAAAACATGACCAACGGTGGTATAAAACTTGACAAGGCACGTTTTGTTCAGCTTTTTAATGACGAACAAAACCGCCTTGTTCGTTATATCCTTGATAAGAAAAATGAAGAGGATATACGTTATATCCAAAAGCTGGTTGTGTATTCGAAAGAACTTGATGATAGAGGAGATAAAGATAATCCGGAAAGCATTTTATTTTCATTGCCTTCTGATTTCTTCTCTTTTTCAAACATATCAGGCGTATTTACCAAAGGTGAATGCACGGTCACTGATTTTACCATGTGGGAGGCTAAGAACGAAAATCCGCATGAGCTTCTTGCCGACTCTTTTAACAAACCTGATTTTGATTTTAGGGAAACATTCTATACAATAGGAGAAGATTCGGTAAGGGTGTATAAGTCTGGTTTTGATGTAGACACCGTTTACCTTACATATTACCGCTATCCGAAGGAGGTTGACATCGAAGGATATATTAAATCCGATGGTTCTAATTCAACTGATATAGATCCTGAATTAGATGATAAATTAATTGGTATTATCCTTAACATGATTGAAAAGCAATTTGCTTTGAATGAAAGCGAATACGGACGTTATCAAATAGATTCAAACAACGTCCAATCTCCTTTGTAGCAGAAGAAAGGCATATCCTAAATTAAAGACTATCAAAAAGCATTAAGAATTAATTAATTCATAATGCTTTTTGTTGCTTATATGACTATCACTATTTTTGAGACAGATAACAGAATATTAATTTTTAAAATATTATAAGGCTATGGCTATTCATAAACCGTATGACAGACACATTATCTGTCCTCCGCACGCTAAGTTGGCGGACGTAGATTCTTTGTTGCTTCAAGAAGGTCAGATCGCTATCTATGATTTGGATGGTGAGCAGACTAAAGATGGTTTGAAAGCGTTGAAAGACTTGAAAGGATATCGTAAGGACGAACAACGTTTCCAGATCAGAATCGGACGTAATGAGATGGTTAACGACCGTGTATCTGATGATAAATCATTCTCTACACCTACGTTTGCTATTGATGAAATTATAGAAGTGTATGCTTCTGCTCCGAAGAGTAAAGAAATTAAAGTAGATGAAGTTATTTTCGGTTATAACGGAATTGACGACAGTACCGCTATTACAGCAAGAAAAGGCGATCGTATTCCTATCCATATTAAGCTGACAGGACGTTTGTTTGAGCTTCGTGGTTATCCGATGGGTGAGGTGAATATCGATGATTACATCATTTTCGAAAACTGTCCGGGTCGTGAGGATATGTGCTCAGAATGTGATCCTTGCGAAGATGTTGATATTTTGGCTGCTATTCTGAAAACAATCGAACGTATCAAGAATCAGCCGATTGCAGGTGGTGGAAAGGTAGGTGATTTTGTAGAAATCCATCCTATCCATTCTTGCAATGAAATGGAAAAAACTCCGGTGGAAACCGACATGAATTTCTATTGCATGGAAATGTGTGATACCGGTGATGCTTATGCTCTGGCTCAGCTTAAGGCTGCTTATCCTGGTTTGGATATCAAGAGAGTCGGACGTCATCTTTCTACATCTAAATATCAGGTGATGAAAGAAGGTGGTAAGCCTTCTGATTATACTCAAAAGTTGTCTTCTATCATGAAAGGCTGCGAAGAGTGCCCTGACGGATATACTAAGGTAGACGGCGGTTTGATTTATGCCGTAACGTTAGAGGATGATGGTGTTGATCAGTCTACTGTAGTAGAAAGCATTAAGAATGCCGTTAGTAGCACTGCCGAGAAAACAGCAGCCCAGGATGGCGGCGTAGGTATGTACACTGTGGCCGTAAGCAAGAAACTGACGAAGGCTGATATCGATGCATTTGTAGAAACCAATCCGACTGCCACAGTAACGTTCGTTGCTAAAACAGCAGATATGTGTAGCAATCCTACTGTTACTACCGTTAGCTGGGAAGCATGTGGTTCTTGTAAGATTTCGAAAGAAGCTTATGAAATCACGTTGCCGGATGATGAATGTGGTAACAGTGCTAAAGAAGAATTGCAGGCAGCATTCCCGTATCTGACAATCGAAGATTATGGTACACCTGGTGGATGTCAACATAAATTCAAAACAACGGTCGTTACTAACATGGTTTGCGACGAATGCAATAAAATTTTCAAAGACTTCTTCGTATCTAAAGCTCCCGAATCTTATCGTGGACGTAACTGGAAACGTTTGGGTGCCGTAGCAGGAGATCAGTCTATTATTGCAGATCCGATTCCTAAGAACTGCAAATGCGGTATCTTGTTCCGTGGTATTGACTACATGATTTCTCCGTCTGACTGTTTGATTGACCGTCTGACATTCCAGGAAGGATCTGTTCGTATTGCTGTAAATGGCGGTTATCCGGATGAACAGCGCGAGGCTATCAGCACGTACTTCAACCCGATCCATACCGAATACAAACAGCACTGGGCTCCGCGTACTCACCTCGGCGCTGAATTGCTGGATAAGGAACGCGAACAACGTATGTTCTTCGATTTCCGTAAGACTCACCAAGAACTTATGGAACGGATGTTTACCAACGAAGAAACCCGCTTAGATCTGTTGGCTCCGTATGCTGATTATTCAGTAACGTTGAAGCCGGCACGTTACTCTAACGGCTTCGGTAGGGTAATTGATGATCATATTACAGTACACTTCCATGTACCGTATGGCGCTCACGAAGGTATTCAAGACCTTATGGACTTGTTAGCTGCTTCGGCAAATATCAAGCCCTGCAAGATTTGATTTTCCTTTTTTCTATATATCCCAAGGGGGAGGAGGCTGGTCCTCCACCCCCCTTTTTTGTAATAAAACAATTTGAAATAAGTTAGTTTCATATGAATGGCGTGGATTTTTTATCCGGTGCCTTTGGTAGGGGCATTGATAAAATAACCAACATAGTTGGAAAATGGGGTTCCTCCCAACCGGTAGATGACAGCAAATCCGGTATAAAAATAGGGGACAAAATCTACCAAGTGGTTGTGTCCTTAAATGGCTGTTATTGGTATCTTGACGAAGAAGGCAAGAAGCATCCTGTTTCTGGTATTCCGGCCACAACCGAATGGGAGTGGATTAACATAGCTGAGAAAGTTATCAAAGATTTCAAAACCTGTTACCGTACACCTGGTGGAAAGGTTGAAGTATGGAGTTGGTATCTTCTTAACGATCAGATGGATGTTCTTAAAGAAACCCATAGAATTACCGACAGTACCGACATGGATAATCCGGTAGGTAAGGTTCTTACTAAAATACCGGACGAGTGGGTTATGATCGACTGCGATCTTCCTGATATGACAGAACGCGATATTACATTCGTTAACAGATGTTATAAGACTCCGGATGGTAAGGTTGAAATAGAAGGATTGGAAGCCATAGATGATAAGATAAATATCAGGGAGTCTATTTATACCGTTATTCAGTCGACGGACGATAATTTCCCTGCCGGCCATGTTTTTAAACTAATTCCAGAGAATTGGGTTCGAATGGTTTGTGACTTTCCTGACATGACAGAACGAGACGTAACTTACGTTCTTGAATGTTACACTACTAAAAAAGGAAAAGTTCAAGTAGAAGGTTTGGTAGCCATAGATAACATCCTTGGAGCCAGGGAAGAGGTTTATACCGTTCTTCAGTCAACTGATCCTGATATTAAGGTAGGAACCGTGCTGGATTCCATTCCCGAAGATTGGGTGAGGATGGTCTGCGATTTTCCTGACATGACGGACAGGGAAATTGTTGAAGTGGACGAATGTTATAAGACTGATGGTGGCAAGGTCAATATAAAAGGTTATCAAGCTATTGATGCCGTTCTTGGTGTAAGGGAACAGTATTATTATATTGTTAAGACAACGGACGACGCCTATCCTCAGTGGACGAGAATAGATAAGATACCTAACGAATGGACGAAAACCGAATGCGATTTTCCTGATCTTACGGAAAGACATATTATGTCCGTAGATGAATGTTATACTACTCCTGGTGGTAAAATACATCTTGGTGGATATAGGTCGGTAGATAGCATAATAGGTGTCCGGGACGAGTATCTTATTGTCTTAGAAACTACCGACCCTGATATACAAAGAGGCGCCACATTCAGCAAAATACAAGAAGGATGGCAGCGTATTGTTTGTGATTTCCCTGATGCTACTACATCCGACACGGAAATAGTAGAAAACTGTTATAAGACAGAAAAGGGCAAGGTTCAGATCCGGACATACATAACAATGGACGGATACGGAAATACGAGGGAATTAAGACATATGGTTCTTAAAACAACCGATCCTGATTACAATATCGGATCCAATATCGATCAGATACCGGTAGGGTGGTTAAGTATCGAGTGTGATTTTGCGTCTGCTACACAGCGCCATATAAGACAGGTCAAAAACTGCTACGTTTCTGATGCGGGGAGCATCTACGTTGAGGGAGAAATCGTTTACGACAATGACCTTGACGTGGACAAGATGGCGCTGACGGTCATGGAAAGCACTGACCCGGCGATAGCCGTAGGGACGGAGCTGGCGGTTATTCCCTCTGGCTACGTGAGAACAGTTTGTAGATGTAATTGTTGCAACCACTAAATCTTATTGTCATGAGCTGTAACGAATATTTTTTAGTAACACTGGAGTCTAAACCGACTCCAGTCCGTCATAAATACACGAATTTAACAGACGAATGGTATGGTCATGATGGTGTTAAGTACGAAGATCCTGATACGATAGCCAAAATCGAAGAACAAGCTACAGATAAGAATCGTATAGGGGATAACACTTTATATCAGAAACTTATTGAAATACATTCTCAAGGAGAGTCAATAAAATCGGACATCGGAGACATAGGTCAGGTATTAGATTACATAAATGGGGAGGAAGTGTAATGGGAACCATATCAGATAAGTTAATGAGGATCATAAATACCAAAGAGGACATAAGGCAAGCCCTTATATCCAAAGGGTATGATGTACCTACTTCCATACCTTTTAAAGAGTATGCCAAAATGATATTAGACCTGCCATGTAAAGTAGATTCCTTCCCAGACATAGAAGGTGTCGTAGCCAGATATTCCGCTTCCGGTCTCACCAATGAACAGATGGCTGCCAATCCCGTATGGGTTGATAAGACGGGTAATGGACATGATTTACAAATGAAAAACTTCTCTTGGAAGGGGATGTCCGGGGTTGGAGGGTATGGCGATGAAAATCACCAAACATTCTATAAATTCACATTAGATGATTATGTCTTTATAGCTACCCCACCTGGTGTTAAGCACATGAATTTTACGTTTAGGGTAACGGGGTTACAGCCTGGAAATAAATTAACATTAGCTTTTTTTGGAACAACGAATACTGTCTACGGTACATGGAACAAAGATGGCATATATACTGTTGATGCTGATATTGTTGAGGCAGGGAAACCAACATACTTTTATAACGGATATAGCGCAACCAGAGGAGAGTTTACGATTGAAATTCTTCCTCTCTACCCCGGCGCACTCGTCTTTGACGGAGTAGACGATTATGGTGTTTGTGAGAACTTCCCTATTCTGACTAAAGAAAAGGGATATACGGTTGTGGCGTTGAGACAGTGGATTACAAGGGGAGAAGGAGCATTAGGATTAGTATCTAATGTAAAGAATTGGATCAATAATGGTGCCTTCTTGTTAGAATATAGAAATATACAAGCCGATCATTTTAATAAGCCTATATCTTTTGGAGCAATAGGGAGTGAAAATGATTTACCACACATCTTTACTTATCAGACATCTAAAAGTTATAATGGTGTTTCGATTACAACTGGTAATTTTGAAGGAACAGATGTGCTACATGTTGGGAAATTAGCTCCAACTAATGTAGGAACTTGTATTAACGCTGCTATCTGGGAACTTGTATTTCTCGATCACGATGCCACCGAAGAAGAGCTGACCAAGATCAAAGACTACTTCGTCAAAACCTATCCTTGGTTATTCTTTGATCAAGCATGGACTGTCACCGGCAAAACCAACGAGGACGAAGATCGTGCTACTATTGCCAACATTACGGGCAATGGTAATGATCTTGTGCTGTCGAATTTTGGGTTTGCAGAAGGGAGTGGGTATGGGTTGTATGCATATAATTTCAACTCATTTAAGCTTAGAGATAATGTAGTTAAGCCCACAGATGTAAAAAAAGATTCGTTTAGAATAATCGGAATTGGGGACAAAAGTAATGTTTTGGTTTTATCAAATACATCTAATTCTGCTGTCTGGAAGATACGTATCACAGGTATGAAAGAAGGGGATAGCTGTATAGTTGGAAATGCAAATAAAAGTGGTGATTATATTAAAATAATCAAGGATGGTATATATACTTTCCAAAAACAGTATGCTGCAACTTCGATAAATGGTATATGGTATAATTCTTCACAAGAAGTAGATGTTTTAGTTGAGCAAATCCCCGAATACGAAGGATACCTGGTTACTGATGGGGTGGATGATAAGATAGTTAGTTCTATTTTCAAATTAGGAAAAGACTTCACAGTTGTTGGCGAATGGGAGTTTCTTCAAGATATTAATAATAACTCTGGATTAAGAAAAACAAGTAGTTTTATTATTAGAAATAATGGATCAGGTCTTTCTTTGTTTATTAATCGTACATCACAAGCTACTACTGTATTTAATGTTAAATCTTTAAAAGCATTTTGTTCCAATGGTTTGTTGGTAAAAAATGATTGGACAGAACAAATTGATACTGTATCTCAAATTGTTACAAGTAGTAATTCTAAATTATCAATCGCTTGTCGTGATGATGGTGTTACAGAATATGATAAATTCGCTTTCAAAAATTTAGCAATTTACCCTATGGTTCTCTCCAAAGACGACTGTATCAAAGCATATAACTATTTACAAACATTAAAAGCAAAATAATATGAAAAAGTACAAAGTTTTATTCTGTGATCTGGATGATACGTTGATTGAGACATTAAGTGGCGAAACATTTCCTAAAGGAATTTGGGATATGAAAATCAAATTTGATGTTTTGGATGCAATTAAGCAGTTTTCTCCTGAGTATGTTTTAATTGTAAGTAATCAAGGGGGAATTGAAGCTGGTTTTGTGGATCATCAAAGATTTCAATCTAAAATAGAATATGTATCACAATGTGTAAAAGAATATTGCGGAGTAAAATGCTATTCGGAATA
>OHSQ01001091.1_pt1 | contig 11281 bp, 7 predicted proteins | sample 1578661 | NCBI WGS metagenome assembly OHSQ01 (sample SAMEA3879534, study PRJEB24766) | human gut metagenome | biome: human-associated habitat; feature: feces | place: USA | collected 1985/1987 | reverse complement strand
TGAAGCTCGAAACCAGGTACTTTACCTGCCAATCCACCATCATTTCTATATGTGGCCGGTATCTGTCCTGTCTGGTATCTAAATATAGGTGTATAATCTTTTGTAGAACTTGTTCCTACGCCTCTATTCTTAACACCCATAATAGAGAACAAGGCAGCAGCATTATTTGCAGAGGCATCACCTCTGGCACACTTAACCCATGCGGTAACAAACAACTCCGTACCGGGGCACAACTTGCGGTCGAAAGGCAAACGGGCAATAACACCGGGACGGTCGGACACGTCGGCATACAAGTGATATGTACTTTGGTTGCCCTTGCTGTTATATCTTATCGGGTCTGCATCATTTGGAGCATTATATGTATAACTCGTCCATCCCCAATTGCTTCCATCTTTATCCCTACATTCAACATATGAATTCAAGATACCATAATATCCCCATTCAGGACAATGAGAACCTGTTGGACCTGTGAAATCTCCTACTTCAACACCTCCGTCATAGAATCCGTAAGTGCTGCTGTTCCAGCCAAGAGGAAACGGATAACATTGAGACAAGCCATATTTTTCAGCCACGGCGTCATCAAAGTCGAAGTTCAACTCGGTGAGCAGTTCATAATTTTCCTTAAGGTAGTCAGGCATACGGTATTCATAGGCGCTGTTTCCTTTAGCGTTTTCTTGACTAACCTGCGTCTGTGTCAACAGGCGTGACTCTTCTTTAAACGTAAGATTATATCGTGCCACCAAAGTTCCACTTCTGTAAACATTAACCGTTGCTTTCGGATCGCTGCCGTCTGTCAGTGTATTTACGGACTGTGTATTGTCCGAATTTTTATTCGGATAATTTATAAATATAACACGGTCTTCACCAGATAAGGACGTTGTATTAAGAGTTATACCGGCAGTATTATTATCTAAGCTTACGGTTAAATCACTACTGGCCTCAGTTGTACCGCCTGTAGGCGTAAGATAGCTACGGGCATCCATCGACAGCGCCACCATTTCATTGGTATAGTCCGGCAAACGGGTGGCAGGCATGGTGATGTCCTTTTCTTCAATAGGTTCTCCTGCACTTAATTGCTTGGCAGCCCAACTGGTTTTATCTTCAATGACGCGGATGTAATAAACAAAACGGTGAGACAATGTAGGCTCCCAATAGCCTCCACCTGCAAAATCAGAATTTTTTGAATTATCTATGTCAAATTTTTCCGTAAAATCCGTATATCCTGAAACATCACAAGCCACAAGATACCAAGGCTGATAATCTGTTTCAGGTACATAGAAATCCATGACATACAAGCATGCCGAACTCATGGGTTGGCCTATATAGCCATTTTTAAATCTATAGCCGGTGCCATTTGCAGCATTATTTGGCGCAGCAGTTCCCGGCGTAAGATAATCAACGACATCGCTACTGCCTGTTTTGCCCGTAGCAAATGTTCCCTCTGTAAGATAATTATACCAACGCTGATATGTCTTGTTGTTGGTTGTTTCATTAAGATAATCAGGCAACGTAAGGGTTACACTCGTACCTGCATGCACATAGAGAGTGTCTATCAATGTATGAGCAGCCTGAATTTCAGTTTGATTATCATAAGCGATATTCATCGAAAGACTTTCATCTTCATCAAAATTATCCGCAGCATTATTGAGGCCAAGACTTTGACGTAGATCGTACCACTTGGCTGGTTTATGCTGAACTGATATTTGTCTCAAATCAACTGTGGTCGAATAAAAAGTTACCTCACTAAGGCCAATTTGTTGACTATTAGAATTATTCATTCTTGTAAATCTTAAACGTACATAACGACCTTTTAAATCTACCTCTTGAGTTATTAAACTTTTTTCATTATTCGTTATAGTTGCAGCTGCGGATTTCCACGATGATTTATCAGAAGAATAGTCAAATTCTATTCTACCTGGAATTTTTTCTGTATCACCAAAATAAAGTTGTACATTAGATATTTTTTCAAAATTTTCACCTACATCAAGATAAATTGAAGGATAGTTGTCATCTCTAAAACTCGTTTTTGATTTCCACATGGTATTATCCTTACCATCAACGGCATTATCTATATCAGAACCCGTACCGGTAGAAGAAGCATCATATGCTGATACATTTTCTACCTTTTCCTCTCCAAATGAATGATATTTATCTCCTTCTACCTGCGCCACAACATTCTGTGCAACGAGCATTGCGCAGAAAAGGATGAGAAGCGTATATAAATTATGTTTGTATTTCATGATTTAGTTCCTCCTTAATTTATTTTATGAACATATTGAGCATCTCATGACGCAGATAGTCGAGACCGAACTCCGGTGTACGTGTCTGTTTGCTGTATAACGGATAGTTCGTAAGGTCAGCCGTGGTAAGTTTAACGATGTATGTGCGGTTATATGTTGCGCCATTATCCTTCCACGTAACCAAAAGGCTAAGATCAACAGTCTTGCCGACAGATGCCGTAACATGGCCCTTAACCGTGGTAACTCCTGTTGTTTCGCCGTCAAAGGCAATACCGCTGACACCGTCAGGCATGTTCCATGTGCAAGACAAATCTGTAACACCGGCTGTTGCTCCATTTATGCCATTTACGGTAAACGCGAACTGGCATCCTTCGGGCACTACTATTTGATATGTATTATCAAAGCCTGTAATCTGAACTTCCACGGGCAGGCTGCCTATCGGGCTTACCCAGCATTGCGCTGCGAGGTCGAGGCCATAGTCATTGAGCTGCAGCGTAAGCGGGAAGATGCTGTTGCGCGGAAGCTCGCCTCTTGAGGTGGTTGCCTCGTATGTAACGCCGTTCATCTCGTCAGTAGTAACGCGGACGTTAAACTTATGGTCTGCCGGTGAAGAGTTTACGTAGAAGTCAGGAATAACAAGTGTTCCTGTTGTACCTGTACCATCAGCTTTCAGAGTGCCGTCACCAGGAACATTTATTGTCTTTGTCGTTGTGTATGCCTCACCTTCCAAAGCTTTATCAGAGAAGAGAGTTATCTTGTCGGCATATCCGCCAAACGACAGGGCCGTAACCTTTGTGTCGGCCTTGCCCGTGATGCTCATTCTTATCTTGCTGACAAGACGGTCGAGACCGATAGAGATGCTCTTGGTGGTGGCCGTAACCACAACCTGCTGCTTTGCACTCATAGGGATAAACTTACCCTCAGCAAAATTAATCTTTGCAGCAGGATCATCAAGCACAATATTGTCTATATCTACATTCAGAGTTGTGAGCGAAGCACCACTCTGCAATCCTGTAAGACTGCCCCATAAATTATCATAATAAGTATCAATGTTGGCAAAGGCATAAACGGTGTAAGTGCCTTCGGGAAGCGTGAAGGGGTCTGACACCCACGACTTCAGATTGCCTTGCTGCGCTGCAGTGTTACCGGCAAATTCATCATCAGTATTGGGCAACAGTTTTTTTGTAACCACATTGTTGCCGTCTACAATTAGCACGCAGAGGTTGTGCATATACTCGCCATTGGTGCCAACTTCGTCTGCCCTTGTGTTCAGGTCGCCTTCCTCACGTGCCGTGATGCTCAGCTGCAGCGTAGCGGTGCCGTCGTCGCCCGTGTCGATGTCGTCGTCGAACGAGCATGAGGCGAGTAGCACGGCGCACAGCCATGGCAGCAGCCATAACATAGCCTTATATATATGTTGTTTCATTTTGTTCATAACGTCAGTGTTTTTTCGTTAAAGTCATTTTATCACATAGGCAGATTCTCCGGGTCGAGCAGCAGCCAGTCGTTTACGTAAACATCAAGAATGATGTTCTCGTCCTCGCCGGGCACAGGACCTCCAAGTGAATAGATGCTGTTGACCGTGAGTTTATATATATTGTTGCGCACAATGGCATACTCCATTATGCCCTTTGCGTCGTCATTGTTGTCATTGCTGTGGCGCACCCACCATGTGTAATAGCATGTGGCGTCTTCGTATGTACGCACTCCGTAAGACTGCAAGGCGTTACGGGTAACTATGCTGTTTTGGTCGAGCTCAACTTTATAAGTTTCGTTCAGACTTGCTGAATATCCGCACTTGCTGAGCATATATGCGCTCCATTTCAGACTTTCCTTATCACTTTCTATAAGTGTAACACTTTCATCTTTACCGTTCAATTGATCATTCAAGAATGCCTTATATCCTGACGGGTCGTTGTCAAGCAGCGATGCCGCAAAGTTCTTTACGGCTGTCCAGTCGGTGCAGGCATCGATTTTAGCGTCAAACTGACTGAAGTCGGCACCATACACGTATGTCATCATGTCTTCCATTGATGCAAAGAGGTGAGTGCCGAGGGCGAAGAATGTTGCGCCGTCCTGATAATTTGCCACGCTCTGCGGATGAAATGTTGCCTTGAACACCACGCCCGTGCTGTAGTCGCTGCCTGCCGCATCGGCTGCCGTAGTGTTTTCGAGGGTATAGCCTATACGTTGCCATTCGGCTCCGTCAGAAACAGGAGTGCCCGGCTGAACGTAACCTGCCCACCAGTTGGGGTTTGAAGAACCACTCATAAACCATGTTCCATAAAGATTTCCATTCTTATTTGTGGTCCACGGGTCGAGCACGTAATTTGTTGCTACGCCGTTCTCGTCTGCAGTTTCATCACCGAGATAAGATAGATTGGCGCCGTTAACATCGTCAGCCACGCGCTTTATGATATAGCTGCCTGCCGTAAGATTGTTCACCAAAGCTGCGCCGGTTATCTCAACAGTGGCATCGGGATATGCCGGGTCAGTACAGGTATAAGATGCTTCGGCCTTATAGTCGAGCCTTGCTGCCATGCGCTCTACGTTTACCTCAGCTGTGGCGGGATCGTTCTCCGGGTTAGAATTGAGCGTCAGAGTGGCGTCGGCAGCTGATGTCATTACGAAGTTTGAATATCCAGACTCTGAAGCTGTCCATGCCGTGGCCTGTATATGGTCGCGTACATCGGAGAGCCTGAGAGTCTTGCCTGTCCACCAGTCTGCGCCCGGATTAGCCACCACAATCACGTTGTATGTTCCGTCGTCGAGGTCTACCTGCTGCGGTGATGTTGTATATGTGCGGTCGATGCCGTTGCCCGGCTCGGTATAGCTTCTAACGTTAAATGTTGCAACAGCCATGATTGGAGTTGTACCAATGCTGTTCACTCCGTCAGTGCCACTACCCTGATAGAAGAAAGCTACGGCAGATGTTATTGCGTTTTCATTATCCTGTCCGGTCTCAAGTCCGTCGCCCTGTTCGCCTCCCGTAGGATTAGAGCGCGTAGGCGTGCTTTGCTGCGATGCGAAGCTGAGCGATACATAAGAAGATGCCGACATGCCGCCTCCGCCTGACGGAGCGGTGCCTATGTCGTCTTGCGCACAGCCGGCCGCGAGAGATGCCATAAGCAGACATCCCGCAACGCCCTTAACCGTATATAATATATTCTTGTTCATAGGTTTTCGTGATTTAGGTTGGTCAGGTAGATTAATCACAGTTCCTCAAACTGCACACGCTTGCTCCATCCCAGCACGCTGATGCTGATGTTTACGTAAGCCAGGCGGTCGCCCTTGAGGAAGAAGTCGAGCTGATAGTCGTAGCCGCGGTCGAGAAACTCCTGTGCCGAATAGCGGTAGATCTCCTCGCTCGTGCGCAGACGGCTGAGCAGATCGGGCAGATTGACGCGCACCACTTCCATGTTGGTGTTTTTGTTAACTATCGACAGTATGCCGTCGTCTTTGGCATCGTCGTGATATAATATGCGCGAAGTCATAAAGTCGGCATGTGCTATCTTGCCCACGCCTTCAAGCTGGTCGCCGTTGGCGTCGGTAGCCGGCGTGCGGTCGTCGGTGTTCCATGTTGCGTGCGGCGTGTAGATAACGGTGCTGGTCTCGTCGAGCGAATTGTCCCAGAGGATGTGCGAGTTGCGGTCGGTGATGGTCATGTCATAGTTTGCCACGTCCATCTTTGTAGGGTCGTCAATCTCGCGCAGCGTCACGTTTATTTTCTTTGTGTCGCGCATTAGCGAGATGGTGTGATAAGTAGGCTTCTCGGCAAACACCTCCACCGGCTCCACCTCCATGCCGTGCCACAGCGTGTCGAGGGGCAGCCCGTGGTTGTCAACAAGGAGCATGTCGCTGCCCTGCTGTGTTGTCTCGAGCCTGATGTCGAGCGCCGTCATGTCATCTCCGGCAGTAAGGTCAGAACGGACGAAGCGTGCGCGCCCCGACTCCATCTGCTCCGCATAAGAGTCTTGTCCGGCAAGCACGATAAACTTATACTTGCCCGGGTCGAGGTTCATCTTCATAGTGTATGTAGGCACTGCCAGAGGCATCGACGTGCCTACGTTGGCTTCCGACTGCATGGTGACGTATTTTCCGTTTTCGTCGAACACATATACGTCAACCGCCCCAACGTGGTCGTTGAACATGTCGGCGCGCTCAAGATTGTAGTCATACTTGAAGTTGAGATACAGTCCCATAGGACAGTCGTCTCTATCTTCGGTCATCATGTCGCACGATGTGAATACCGGTGCCGACAGGGCTGCAATACACAGCCAAGTCAGACGCTTTATAGAAAGATACTTCATACGCATATATTTTTTGTTTCTTTATTTCTTTTATCTGTGATATTGTTTTGTCTTTGCACGTCTGTGTTGTTTTATTCTCGTGCGCTCTACAGCCGTCTTTTCAGCGGCCGAAGTTTTATGTTTATATGTTGTGGGCTTTGCCTATATATTATAATAGGTGTATGCCTCGTGTAGTGTCATCATTATTTGCGGCATCGTTGTCCGCGGTTGTTCTTCTCTCTCTGTGCCGGAACAGCAGCACCCCGCCTCTTTGTTTATTCAGCCACGGGCGAGCGGGCTTAATTGTCAGGCATAACGCCTGCGTGTCTGTCTCGTTTTTGAAGAAGAGTGCGCGACCGGCCCAAACCGGCCGCACACTGATTGAAAACTAAATCAATATAAATATGATATCATAAATCTTTTTTACAGATCTACATTCTGAGTACGTTTAGCCCAAGAGAGGACATTAATCTTAACAGAAATCCAAGACTCAACAGGATCGTCGAATGTAGGATATACATCAGGAACTTCAGCATAACCGATAGACTTGATTGATGTTACAGAAATGTCGTACCAGTTGTTACGCAGAACGCCATAACGGCCAAGCCATTTTGCTTCAGCGTCAGGAGTAGGATAAGACGAAGTTTTATTCTCTGCAGACCAAGGTGTCAAATCATCACCAAAGTGCTTAATCATAACAGGATAATAAGCTATACCACCTTCATAGCGTGAATAAACATGGCTATTAACTTCGCCTAAGGCAGCCCCATAAACAGGATTTTCGTCGGTCAATTCAGGAGGAAATACATCAAAAAGTGAAGGATCAAATGTTACACGTTCAACTGTTAAATCACCATTAGTAGAATTCTCATCAAACTGAACAGTAATCTTTTCTTCTTTATCTTGGTCACTTAATGGTGCCTTCAAATTTTTTGTTAATACAGCATTTACTTGTTCATTCTCAATAAAGTAAGATTTTATAGCATCTTTTATAGTGTTTTCATGATAAAGGATATCCTTATTATTGTCTAATGTATAGAAAGATTCACCATCGCTGAAACCATCTACCATAATCTTAGCAGCAACTATTACACGAGTTGTACCATCCTGCTTCTGATTTTCAACATCGAATGTATTTTCTTTACAATACGATGCTTCTCCTACGCCTTTCAAAGAAGAAGAAGATGTTATTACAGCACGGTCAAAATCGTTACTAGCGTTATATCCACCATAATTCGGGTCTACTCCCCAATATGTACGATAAAGGCCTGCACTTACAGGAACAGATCCTACAAAACGATAGTCATCATCCGCGTCAGCTTCAGGAGAAGTTGCTCTTGCTGCATTATAGCTCCACCAACTATTAGAAGATGTCATATTACGTACAAGATATGAAGTCTTGTTTGTAACATCCAAAGCATAACCAGTAACCTCTGCTTTTGTAAATTTTGCATTACTCTCTGGAGTATAACCGTCTGCATTTGCATTTACAGTAACCTTAGCAAGAGCTCTTTCTACATATACATTTGCAGCCGGATTAGCCTGTGCTTCAGCCTCTGTTGTAAATACATTCTCCGGATTAATCTCTGTAAGAGTAACTACTTTACCGCCATAAGGATCATTTGTTCCTCCAGGTGTTGTGTAAAGAGGTGCATTTGTCATTAAGATAGCATTGTCGGCATCTAAGAAATCATTCGTTTGAGCAATCGTTGTAAACTTTTCCAGTGTTGTTAAGTTCTCATCTTCCAGATTTATATCACCTTTATTCAAAACAACTAAAGCATAAAGATTATTGCCGGCTGCGGGCTTATTAATTTGCTGTGTCAACTGATAAGTTGTAGTTATATTATCATCAGCAGTTGCAGTACCTGCAAACTCAGTTCCAAGATTATAAACTCCAGTTACTGTTGCGTCAGCTTCTGTAGTGCCCTCAAAAATAATCAATGTTGCGTTTTTAACAGCATATTCAGCCGGTGTACCATCAGCAAATTGGTCGTTTAAAGCACGAGAAGAAGGGGTTGTAGGCAAATTGATGCCCAAAGAGATATAGCCCTTTTCTCCCGGCAATACTGTTCCATTACCGCCATTATCAATGACGTCTTCATTTGTACAAGCTCCCAGCATCAGCGCTGCCAATGCGAAGGAAAATAATTTTACTTTCTTCATAAATTTAAAAATTGGGTTGGTTAAAAAAATAAATTAAATTAATTATATTCTCATTTTATTATATGTCGAGTATTTGAAGGTTTTTGTCCACTCCCTGCGCTCCGGCGTCCTTAGCTTTCTGGAGCAGCTGTCGTGCCTCCTCGTTTTTGCCCTCGAGCATAGCCAGCACACCTTTGGCATGCAGAGCTTCAGGCGAGTTGCCCGCCTTGTCGAGATAAATCTTAGCGCCTTCGAGGTCGCCCAGCTCCATGCGTGTGCATGCGGCATTGATGTTAGCCGTAGGGTTGTCAGGATACATGCGCACGGCAGTAGCCATAACCTCGTTAAACTCGCGCGAGCCGGGCTCGTAGGTCTGAGCCACCATAAACATCTCCTCGAGCGAGAGCTGCTGCGGCTTGGTCTTCATAATCTCCTTTGCCTCCTCAACACTGAACGGGCGCACGCTGTAGCTTACCACATAGTCAGAGTGGCGCAGAGCGGGATACCATGAGTCGAGCATTACGCGATAGTCGGCAGGATAGGTGGACTTGATTTTCCATTCCTTGGCATCAGGGTCAAGCGTGGTGTTGTCGATAAGTTTAAGTATGGCGTCGCGGTTGTCGAGATTGCTCTTTGCCACGTATTCGCGCAGTCCCTCCCAGTCCTCAGGAGTAGAAGTTACCGAGAATGTCTTGTCGTCAAGATTCACGAGCTTGCGCACATAGTCCTTAAGCGTCTTGGCACGGTTTTCGGCAAGATATGCGTTGTGCTCATAGGGCGACTCGGGCGACGCGTATCCGTGTATCTCCACGTTGGTTATCGAAGTGTTCTTGTCGTTCTTCACAAGGTTGATTGTGCTTACAATCTTGTCAAGCTCACGCGGGTTGTTGCGGTAGTCGGGATAGAGCGTAATCTTGTCCACCGGGAAGTCGATAAACGCGCGTCCCTGTTCATGGCGCACCTTGCGTGCCTCAGCCTCGGGGCGCATATACGGCATGAAGGGCGTGCGCATGCGCTTCAGCGCAACGGTGTTCTGATCCTTTATGTCGCCGCATCCGCAGAGGTCTTCAGCCACCACCACGTCAGCGTTTTTCATCCATTTCTCATAAGGCAGCACGGCGCTATAGTGGAGCGTCTGCGCGGTGTTGTTCTTTCTTCTAACGACAACGGCGTTGTCGGCAAAGTCTTTGTATCCCTTGCGCTTATAAGATATTTCCTGCTTGCGCCCGTTGACAACAATCTGCGGCATGAGCCTCTGCTCGGTGTTGTTGGTTACCATAGGCGTAAACACGAGCCTCATGTTAGAGGGCAGATCGAGCGAGTCCATGTTGAGGTCGAGGTTAACCACCATGTTGTTATTGGTGTTTTCCACCCTTACGTTCTTCACCGTAACGGTTTTTCCGGCGAGCTTGGCGTCCTTGCACTGCGTCTGCGCCGCCATAGGCGCCGCGAGCATACATGCGCAATATATAATAGCTAATTTGTTCATACCCTTTGTGTTTTATTTTATCAGAAGATGTAAATAAGACTCAGCGCGGCCTGCGTCGGGCCGAAATAGTTGGTGTGCGATGAGGTTATCTTCTCGCCGCACGTTCCGCATTTAAACTTGTCGAACTTGACATAGTCGTAACCCAGTCCGACAGAAGCCTCAAAGTTCCAGTGTTTCGATATCATCCACTGGTAGCCGGCAGAGATGCCTCCTCCGGCGAACCATCCTTCATAGCGGTGATCCTTAAGCTCGGGAAACATCCCGAAAGGCAGCTCAACGCTGCTGACGTTGAACTGTCCGCCCATAAGATGGGCACCGATAAACCAGCCATTGAAGCTCTCGCAGAACCAATAGCGGTATTCAGGCATAACAAGCCAGTGGCGCAGACTTGACTGGTCGCCGCCCGACTGTTTCCACGGATTAAGGCCATAGAACAGCTGCAGCGTGCTTTTCTTACCTACTGAGGCTTCAATCCCAAGGTTAGGGGTTGTTGTAGCCCAGTATAATGCATTGGTCTTCAATGCCACGTTCTGAGACAAGGCCGAAATTGAAGTTGCCAATACAACTAGTGCTGTACTTAATATGCGTTTAATCATAAGTTCTGTAAATATTTTAGTTTTTTATTTTCTGTTGAGTTATACTATCATATAGAGCCATCACATGCAAAGCCGAAGCTTACCATCAATTCAAACTGCATTCTCAGACTGTGACCCGTAAGCCTTTCAGTTGGCAGTTTAGTTTTCAACCATTTACATAAATAAACCCGAACTTCCGGATTTTTCATATTTGTAGTTGCAGATATTTTACCATCGCAAGTTTTCCACATTAGTAGTTCGAATGCTAACACCATTTTAAGGTTAAGCTTGTCCGAATTTTTGTGCTTTATTTTTATTATTTACATCCAATCGCCTTTGTAAAGCGACAATCTTAAAATTAAAGAACTTTATCTTTATTTTGTCAATTGCAAAAATAATAAATATGTATTTTACATGTAGCTTTTTTTCGTTAAAAAAATATAACTACATAAATTTTGTAAAGATGCAGAATTAGTGTAAAAATAATACTTTTAGGATACTTTCTGTAACAAAAAGAATAATAATAAATAAAAAAACAGATTT
>OHSQ01001090.1_pt1 | contig 11287 bp, 8 predicted proteins | sample 1578661 | NCBI WGS metagenome assembly OHSQ01 (sample SAMEA3879534, study PRJEB24766) | human gut metagenome | biome: human-associated habitat; feature: feces | place: USA | collected 1985/1987 | reverse complement strand
TCGCCCGCCCCGCGTAACTCTGCTTATCTCTGAAAGAAAGTGACGTACTGCTATGAAACGTTCCAGTGGTATTCTGATGGCCATCTCCTCCCTGCCCTCCCCCTACGGGATCGGCACGCTGGGACAGGCGGCCTACGACTTCGCGGACTTCCTGCAGGCAGCGGGCCAGCGCTACTGGCAGATGCTGCCGCTGGGGCCCACCAGCTATGGCGATTCGCCGTACCAGAGCTTTTCCGCCTACGCGGGCAATCCCTATTTCATCGACCCCGAGCTGCTCATCGCCGACGGCCTGCTGACCAAGAGTGAGTGCAGCCGCTGCAAGTGGGGCGGCGACGCCCGCCACGTGGACTACGGCCGCATCTACGAGAAGCGGTTTGACCTGCTGCATAAGGCGTTCCAGCGGGGCTGGAAGCGGGACAGCGAGGCGGTGGCCGCCTTTGCCGCGGCCAATGCCCGCTGGCTGCCGGACTACGCCCTGTTCATGGCCTGCAAGCGCCATTTCGGCATGAAGGCGTGGACGGAGTGGCCTGACGACATCCGCCTGCGGCAGGAGGGCGCACCGGAGAAGTACCGTGCGCTGCTGCAGGAGGACGTGGATTTCTTCACCTACCTGCAATATCTGTTCTTCCAGCAGTGGGATCGCCTGCGGGACTACGTCCACGGGCTGAACATCCGCATCATCGGCGATTTGCCCATCTACGTGGCCATGGACTCCGCCGACGTGTGGGCGGAGACGGAGTTTTTCCAGCTGGACGACACGTTGATCCCCAAGGCGGTGTCCGGCGTACCGCCAGACTACTTCAGCGCCGATGGCCAGTTGTGGGGCAACCCGCTGTACAACTGGGACCGCATGCGCGAGGACGGCTTCGGCTGGTGGATACGCCGCATCGACGGCAGCGGCAAGCTGTTCGATGTCATCCGCATCGACCACTTCCGCGGCTTCGACAGCTACTGGGCGGTGCCCTACGGCGAGACCACGGCCAAGAACGGCAAATGGGTCAAGGGCCCGGGCATGGATCTGGTGGGCCGTCTCAACGGTTGGTTCCCCCAGCTGGAGTTCATCGCCGAGGATCTGGGCTATCTGACCCCCGAGGTCAAGGCCATGCTGGCCGCAAGCGGCTACCCGGGCATGAAGATCATGCAGTTTGCCTTCGACAGCCGGGAGTCGGGCAACTACCTGCCCCACACCTACCCCCGCAACAGTGTGGTGTATACAGGCACCCACGATAACGTGACCACCGAGGGTTGGCGCAGCAACGCCAGCGCCGAGGACGTAGCCTACGCCTGCCGGTATCTGCGCTGCACGCCGGAGGAGTTGACCGAAGGCATGATCTGTGCCTGCCTTGCCAGCGTTTCGGATACTGCCATCATCCCGCTGGCAGACTGGCTGCATCTGGGCAGCGAGGCCCGCATCAACACCCCCAGCACGCAGGGCGCAAACTGGCGCTGGCGGCTGGCGCAGTCCCTGCCCGCTGCATTGGCCGGGCACATCGCCGCGCTGACCACGCTGTATGAGCGCGTGCCGAAAGCACTTTGACCTCGTTTTCCTTTCGTTTGGCAACCTGTAAAACACACAAGGCATCTGCTTTGCCCGCTGCTGCGTTCTGCGCAGCGGGTACGGGCAGATGCCTTTGTTGTTGATCGGCTTTTTCAGCACATTTTTGCTACAACATTTTTTCGCCGTAAAAAAGCAGGAGTTTTGCGCGTTTATGGCGTATTCAGGTCAGTTTTACAACGCATCGTCACAATATATTCACAAATGTATCATGATTTTCAAACCCGCGCTCTCTTGTCATTTTTGTGCAGATATGCTACAATTCAGTTACTAGATGAACTGCCCCTTGGGGAGTTCTGTGTGCGAAAGGAGTTTTCCATCATGGATCATACATATCAGCGCCCGCTGCAGCTGCCCGCCTGCTGCTCTGTGCTCTCTGCCGAGGAGATGACCTATACCGAGGGCGGTGCCCTTTCTATCAACATCACTCCGGAGCAGGTGATGGCCTTTGGCATCAATGCCACGGTAAACCTGCTGGGCATGATGGGCCGCTATGCGTTCCAGGCTGCAGTTTCCGGTATGCAGAATGCCCTGAACGATGGTTTGGGTGTTGGTGATGCAATTGGGCACTACTGGGGCAAGCTGAACACATGGAGCAAGGTTGCCACGATCGGTATGGCTGGTCTGGGCGGTTATTATGCCTATTGTCAGGCACGCAGCATCTATCTCTCCATCAAAAATCTTGTGGACGCCTTTAAGAATACGTACAACGAAATTCAGGCCAAAAAGAAGGCAGAACAGGAGGCCGCCGAGCAGCAGAATTGTCTGCCTACTCTGGTAGCTCTGTGCTGATCTTTCATCGACCCGGAAAGGAGTGTTTTTATTTATGAAAAAGCTTCAGCTGCCCTCTTCCTACGCAGCCCTCTCCCCCGAGGAGCAGTGCGCTGCCTTTGGCGGCAGCGAATTCGGCGATGCTGTCGGCAGCTTTTTTGACAATCTGCACTTCAATGATTTCTTCTGGAACGGTGGGCTGATCTCGTTTTCCTTCACCTTTGTGCCCATGCTACTTTTCCGCGTGATCAAGACAGGTGTGCAGACCGGGATCAAGCTCTCTCAGCAGATCGGCCGCCTGCTTGGCATCACCCGCGAGGCTACCGTCACTGCCGTCCAGTACTTGGATAATACGCAGCAGCGAAATGACCAGCCGGTCGAAAATTCTCTCCCCCAGCTTTTTTCTCTTCAGTAATAAGCTATAAGAAAGCCGTGCATCCCGGAGCATTCCGGCTATGCACGGCTTTTTGTTTTGTTCAGATCACCCGGACTGCACCCTGCTCCCGCAGGCGCAGCACATAGCAGCTGCCCTGCCCGAATACCTGCTCGATGGCTGTATGGTACCGCTCCAGCAGCTGCCCGGGCACATAAGCCTGAATGGTGCCTGCAAAGCCGCCGCCCTGCATCCGCCATGCGCCCTCACAGCCCTGCAGAATGCTCTGGCTCAGAGCCAGCGCTACGGACAGTCCCTGATGCCGCACATCCGCTGTGCAGTACACATTCTGACACAGCGCAAAGGAAGCCTGTCCGCTCTGCTTCACCAGACCTGCAAACACCGGGAACTGCTTTGCATAAAGCGCATCCCGCTGCGCCAGCGTGCGGGCATTCTCCTCAAAATAATGGATCGCCCGCAGCACTGCACGGTCTCCGCAGCAGCTGCGCAGGACAGGCAGTGCCATCCAGAACGCGTTCTCTTCCACCTGACCCAGCAGCTGCTTGCCGAAGCAGGCGGCCACCTGCTCCATCTCCTGCCGGATTGCCGCAAACTCGCTAGTCAGTTCGCTGTGGCTGCCCCGGGTATCGGTGACGCAGAGGAACATTCCTTCCGGCAGCAGACCGTCTGCATGGAGCTTTTCGATCTTTGGGGTGCGCGGATCGGCAAAATCCGCAAAGATAATGCCGCCCACCGCACTGGTCAGCTGATCCAAAAGACCGCTGGGCTTGCCGAAATAGGTGTTTTCCGCATACTGGCAGATGCCCGCCAGCTCTGCCGGGGTCAGCCCGGTGCTGTATTCCTCGTTCCAGATAGAGGCCATGCCCATCTCAAAGGCCGCCGAGCTGGACAGACCGGAGCCCCGCAGCACATCGCTGGCGGTGTAGGCGTCAAAGCCTCCGATCTGCTTACCCACTGCGCGGAAGCCCTCGGCAATGCCGCGGATCAGGCTGGCCGAATGGGTGCTCTCCCCTGCCTGCGGCTCCGCGGTGGCCAGATCAATGACATCCAGCTTGTTGAACCCCCGGGACTTGACCCGCACATAGCCATCCGTATTGCGGGCCGCCACTGCCACCATATCCAGCGTGACCGCTGCCGCAAGGCCGTAGCCCCCCTGATGATCCGTGTGGTTGCCGCCCAGCTCTGCGCGCCCGGGTGCAGAGTACACCTGCACCTGCCGCCCGGGGCCGAAATACAGTTCAAACTGCTCCAGCGCAGCCGCATAGCGCCCGCGCTGCCGCTGCAAAACCGCCGGATCCGCCCCGTAAAGTGCAGCAAGTGCGGCGTCCCAGCTGCCCTGCAGGATCTGTTTTCTGAGTTGTGCACTGGTGGCCATGACAGCTCCTCCCCTCCGGAATAAACGATTCTGCTCTTTTTGCCTATTGTAAAGCATTTCGGGCGTTTTTTCAATTTATTTGACCTAAAAATCCAAAATTTGGCGTCAGGTGCAAAGAATAAGATGTACTTTTGTTGAATTTGCAGGGCATTCTATGGTATACTGGGTGCAGAATGTGACAGGACGGAGGTAAAGCTGCCATGCCAGACGTTTATAAGCAATCCTTTAAGCAGAATTACACCAACAATATCGAATTGTCCATCTTCAACTGCGGCTTGGAGCGCTGCGCTCCGGGCCAGACATGGGGACCCGGCATCCGTGACCACTATCTGATCCATCTGGTGGTATCCGGCAAGGGCATCTTTGAGGTGGGCGGCCGCACTTGGGAGGTAAGCGAGGGCGACCTGTTCTTTGCCCGCCCCAGCCAGCTGATCCGCTACACCGCCGACGAGCAGCAGCCGTGGGAGTACAGCTGGGTGGGCTTTAACGGTGCCTGTGCCCACAAGCTGGCCGCGCAGCTGCCCTTTACGGACGATGCCCCCGTGCACCACACCAGCGACCCGGACGGGATGCGGGCAGCGCTGACCAACATTTATTCCTCCCGCGGGCTGCAGCCCCAGGACGAGGCCGCCATGGTGGGGTATCTGTACCTGTTTATCGCTGCTTTGATGCGGGAGACCAGCGCAGGCAAGCCCCACACGGCCTCCTCCTCCAGCCAGTATGTGCTGAACGCCATCAAGTACATCCAGTTCAACTACTCCCACGACATCTCCATTGACGATGTAGCCAAGAGCGTGGGGGTTTCCCGCAGCCATCTGTACCGGGTGTTCATGTTGAACGTGGGCAAGAGCCCCATCGACTACCTGACCGAGTACCGCATCAACGAGGCCTGCAAGCTGCTGCGCGCCGGCAACCTTTCCATTGCGGAGGTTGCGGTGTCGGTAGGCTTCTTTGACCAGTTCTACTTCTCACGGGTGTTCAAGCGCGCCAAGGGCGTGCCGCCCAGCAAGTATTTTGCCGCCCAGCAGGACGCCGACCCGGCAAGTCCTGCCCAACTGTAACCTGAGCCCATCACACAAGGAGAAACCATGCCTTTACAGAAAAACCAGATCCTGACCCTGCGCATCGAACGCCTTTCCAGCGACGGCAGCGGTGTGGCCCACAGTGCCGATGGCGAGGCCGTATTTGTCCCCGGCACCGCCCCCGGGGACGAAGCACGGGTGCGCATCGTAAAGGACTGCGGCCGGTATGCCTTTGGCATTTTGGACGAGCTGCTCACCCCCTCGCCGGACCGTGTCCCGGTGGACTGCCCGGTGGCCGGCCCCTGCGGCGGCTGCAGCCTGCGGCATCTGGATTATGCCGCTGAGCTGCGCGCCAAACAGGAAAGCGTGCTGGACGCCTTCCGTCGCATTGGCGGGCTGGAGGTGCCGGTGCTGAATATTCTGCCTTCTCCAGACGTAGACCGCTACCGCAACAAGGTGCAGTTCCCTGTGGGCGTAGACAAGAACGGTGCGCCTTGCATCGGCTTTTTCGCCGGGCGCACCCACCGCATCGTCCCCTGCCCCGATTGCAAATTACAGCCCTGCGTCCTGAACGACATCGGCAACGCGCTGTGCGCCTTTTTTGCGCGACAAGGCATCCGCCCCTATGATGAACAGAGCGGCAAAGGGCTGGTACGGCATATCTTCCTGCGGCGCGGCGCGCACAGCGGGCAGATCATGGTGTGTCTGGTATGCACCCGGGCAAAGCTGCCCCACGCAGAGCAGCTTTGCACCGCGCTGCGGGAGCAGTTCCCGGCTATCAGCACTATTTTGCTCAACGTCAACGCCCAAAACACCAACGTCATTCTGGGCAGTGAGAACCATATCCTGTACGGCCCGGGCTACATTGAGGACACGCTTTGCGGCGTGCCGGTGCGGTTGGGACCACTGTCCTTCTATCAGGTCAACACGCTTGCCGCCGAGCGGCTGTACGGCGTTGCTGCGCAGTACGCGCAGCTGACCCCGGACGACACGCTGCTGGATCTCTACTGCGGCATGGGCACCATCGGCCTTTCCATGGCCGAGCAATGCAGGGAGCTGATCGGTGTGGAGATCGTGCCGGAGGCCATCGAGAGCGCCAAGGCCAACGCTGCCCGCATGGGCAAGGCCGTAGCTGCCAAGAGCCGCTTTTTCTGTGCCGACGCCGGTCAGGCTGCCACCCAGCTGGCTGCCGAGGGTCTGCACCCGGACATCGTAATGCTGGACCCGCCCCGCAAGGGCTGCGATGAGGCCACCCTCTCCGCAGTGGTACGCATGGCGCCCCGCCGGGTGGTGTATGTCAGCTGCAACCCCGCCACCGCCGCACGAGACGCCGCATGGCTGGAGCAGAATGGGTATCACGCAGAAAAGGTGCAGCCGGTGGATCTGTTCCCGAGGACGAAGCATTGCGAGTGCGTACTCTTGATGTCAAAAGCCCAGTAATATAGTGCGGTGATTCGTTTAATATCGTTTGGACATCATTTCACAGTCTGAGCCGTTCTCGTCCTTGGAAACAGGTCGAGGGCGGTTTTCGAGAATTTGAGCAATATCTAAATCGTAGCCACAGGGGTAGTGGATAATTGAGTTTCCGGATTAGATGTTTGGGCTAACAGCGAATCCACTAACTCAGGTATCTGGGGGTATCCAGTGTAGGATTTAGATGTCATCCCCCTATAACGCAAAAACGCCGCCAGCGTAGCATGTGAAATCATCACACGGTACGCTGGCGGCTATGCTTTTATTGTTTATACAGCTTTCGGCGTGAGCCACTTTTCTGAGGAAGACGTCCGTTGCGTTTCACATAAAGAATCCTCCGGCCAACGAAAAAGAGTGAAGCTGATTTTTATGCCCTCATTATTCTCTATAAATAGCACTGCACCGCAACTCTTGACGTTTCTCATCCAGAGAATACCGGATCGTAATCACACCATTTTCTGTCTCTACTTCTACCTGTTTTGCATGTTCAAACAACCTGCGCAGGCGGCGGTACTCGTCCCGCTGCGCATCCGTGTAGCGGGACGGCATATCCGATGTAAGGAACACATTGCCCAGCAGGGCATTGACTGTGGCAAGGGTGCGCTTTTGCTCTGCCGTCAGCTTGCAGTTTTCCTCCCGGAGGAAGAACACATCCGGGTCGCTGCCGTAGGCGCGACCATTGAGCTGACGCCGGAACACCGTGTTGTTCAGCGCCTGCTTTGTGGACACCCGCTCCCGGTGGAACAGGCGCATATACCACACATCGTCCCAGTCCAAGCTCACGTCGCAACTGACACGGCAGTAATCCACCAGCCCGAAGGCAGGCATCACCGGCACGCCGCAGCCGAGGATGGCTTTTTGTCCGCACCAACTGCGCAGCAGCTCCATGGCACGGCGCATCCGGGCGGCACGGCTCTCGTGGGCGTTGCCAAAGGGGGCAGCGCCATACAGAAAATCCAGCTTGACAAGGTCGAAGCCCCAGTCGTTCAGCACCCGGTCGAACACCCGGCGCAGATATTCCAGCACGGCCGGGTTGTCGATATCCAGCGCATAGAAACTGCTCCAGTTGCTGCCGCAGCACCACGGTTTGCTGTCCGCTTTCAGCAGCCAGTCCGGGTGCTGAAGGAAAAGGGCAGAGTCCTTTTCGCACACAAAGGGGGCAAGCCAGAGCCCGGCCTGAAATCCGGCGGCGTGAATTTCCTCCACCATGCCTTTCAGCCCGTGGGGGAACTTCTGCGCATCCGTGTCCAGCCAGTCACCCACCTTCGGCTCCCAGCCATCGTCGATCTGGAACAGGTCTCCCGGGCAAAGCAGGCTGCGGCAGCCGGTCAGGTCCTCCCGGATGGTGTCCTCGGTGATGTCCTGATAGCGGTTGTACCAACTGGAATAGCCTGCCAGCTTCTTCTCCGTCCGGGGCTTGATGCCCATAGCCCGAAACCAACCGTCAAACACTTTGGTCTCGCCGCCCTCGGCAAAAAACAGGTCGAACAGAGCAAAGCTGCCGCCGGGATGCTCCACCCCGGCGCAGTCCCGCTCCAGCGTCAGCAGGGCTTTGCGGCTGTCGTACCGGAGGATGGTGTAGCCCGGGGTTTCGTCCAGCGATGCCACCAGCTGGAACTGCCCGCCCTTGCGGAAATAGCAGTAGGAAAAGCCGTGGCTCTGACCGTTATGATGCCCGTAAGGTACAAAGTGATAATCGCCGTAGCGGTCAAAGGCGTATTTCTTGCGCAGAAAGCCGGGGATGTGGTCGGTGCCGCGCAGCTTGCCGTTCCGGCTTAGCTCCGGGCTGTATGTCCATGTCTGGTAGCCGTTCATGAACAGGCGCTCGTCTGCTTCCATCGTCCACGGCAGCTCGGCACGCACGGCTTTCAGCGTCCCGGCAGGCAGGTCAGCGGAAAGATGCACCGCACCGCAGCCCGAGTGCACCGGGGCATCGCCCTGCCGCACACCGCCGGAAGTTTCCGCGTACCAGTGCAGCGTTTCAGTCATGGTGCGTTTCCTCCCCGTGGAGCTGTGCGCTGATCTCGGCAGCGCGGGCATCGGTCAGAACAAACTTGCGGCGGAACAGCACCAGCGCACCTGCCAGCACCAGCATGGGCAGGACCGTCATCATCAGGCGCAGACCCAGCAGCGTTCCGGCGCTCTGCACTGCCACCGGGCCGGTCTCCTCCGTGTTGCCCACAAGACCGATGAGGTCCAGCCCGATGCCGGTCAGGAATACCGCCACGCCGGAGGCTGCCTTGACCACAAAGGTCTGCATGGAAAAGATGACGCTCTCCTCCCGGCGTCCGGTCTTGAGCTGACCGTAATCCACGCTGTTGGAAAGGAACAGGGTGGTCAGCACGGTCAGCATCCCGTTGCAGGCAAACACTACCACGCCCGGAATGCACAGCATGGCAAGGCTATGGGAAAGGCCGGTCAGGCAGAACACCAGCAGCATGCCGTAGCCGCACAGCGCCAGCACAAGACTCAGATGGAATACCTGCGTGCTGCTGAATTTTTTTCGCAGCAAGGGGTAAAGCACCATCATGCCAAGGATTTGAGCCGCACCGCCCACGGTGGAAAACAGGGTGTAGGTGGCTTTCCAGCCTGCGCCGCCAAGGTCGTACTTGAAGAAATAGATGATGAAGTTGGAGGTAAGGTACAGCGCCGAGTTGATCAGCACGATGCTGCCCACCACTACCATAGCCTGATCGTTGCGGAACAGGGCGGAGAACATCTCCTTTACGGTGGCGGTCTTCATCTCACTGGGGGTGGTTTCTTTCATGGAAATGCAGCACACCAGCTCTGTCACTGCAAAAATTACCGCTACGATCAATGCCACCCAGCGGAAGCCAGCGCGCTCGCTGTCGCCGCCAAGGGCTCCCACCAGCAGCATGGTGAACATGGCAATGAGTGCCGAACCAACGCCTGCACAGGTACGCCCCACCATGGAAAGATTCTCCCGGTCTTTTGGGGTGCGGGTCACGGCGGGGATCATGGACCAGTATGGAATATCCATCATGGTATAGGTGACGCCCCACAGGATGTACACCACGCTGAAATAGACCATCAGCGCTGCTTCGTCCAGCACAGGGGCGGCAAATAGGGCGTAGAGCACCAGCGCATTGAGCAGCGTGCCGGAAAAGATCCACGGACGGAAACGTCCCCAGCGAGTGCGGGTCTTTGCCACCAGAACCCCCATAAAGGGGTCGTTGAAGGCATCGAAGAAGCGGGCAGCCATGAGCACCAGTCCCACAAAGCTTGCCGAAAGTCCCAGCACATCCTGATAATAATACATGACGTAGGAAGCCGACAGGGCATACACCATATCCTTGCCCACGGCACCAATGCCGAACGCGGTTTTCTGTTTCAGGGTCAGTTCCATACAGCATCCTCCTTTTCAATGGTGAACCGCAGCACAACGGGCTGGATCTGCGGTGCAGAAACGGTCAGCACGGCTTCTCCGGCAGTGCCCACGGTGCGCAGATAGGTGCCGGTCATGCCGCCTTCTGCCACGGCGGTCTGCGGGCCCACAAGGGCGGCGCTGCCCTCCACCGTAAACTGCACCGGGAACTGTGCGTAGGGGGCTGGGGTGCCGTTCTCGTCCAGAATCCGCACTCGCACAGCCGCCATATCGTAAGTGTCTTTTTCCTGAAGAGTCGTCCGGCTGGCCTTGACTTCCAAGTGCAGCTTTGCACTGGGGCAGAGGGTCACGCTGCGCACCACGTTGCCGTCCTGCACGGCATCGAACCGCCAGCGGGTGGCCTCGCCGCCCCAGTTGCCCACATATTTGCCGTAAAGCGCCACGCCATCTTCAAAGCTCATTTTGTAGTGCAGCATACACCAGCCGAATTTGACCTTGTAGACCAGCGGCAGCCCTGCCAAGCCATATTTCCCGGCGGCCAGCAGGCAGTCCCGCACAGCGGCTGCCTTGGCGGGAGAAAAGTGCTCCTGCGTTTCCAGCAGCTCGCCAATGGTATCGTCCATCACAAAGGGCGGATGAGGCAGCGCCGTCCACTCGCTTTGGCGCAGGGCGGTGACGAACACATCGTTTTTGTAGAGCTTGACCTGCTGGGCATTGCTGAAAACGTAGGCCGTGCCCAGCTGCCCGGCGGGGTTATCGCCGATGTCCATGGAGGAGCTGACCGCCAGCACCGGGTCAGTATCGCCCTGACTGGCATAGACCGCTGCCGCCAGCTTCGGGTTGCGGAAGCTGTCCAGCACGCCATGGTAGCAGATGCGGTCCCCGGAGCCAAAGTCCTTGTGGGTCTGGTAGTCGAACATGCACCAGCCGAAGCAGCCCACATGGCCGCCGTCGGCCGCGGCGTCGCTCTGCACCCTTGCGTGGCGCAGCGCCTGCGCCTGCCGGTGGCTCCAGGTGTCATAGGACTTGGTAGGGTACATGTGACCGGTATGCTCGGAGATCAGCAGCGCCTTTTTCCGGCTTTGCATAACGGTACGCCTGGGCTTGCAGCCGGGATTGTCTCCGGTGTGGGAGAAGTCGTTGTAGGCGTAGACGTCCTCCAGCAGGTGGCTCTTTTCCAGGAACCGCACGCCGGAGGTCGCCCGGCTGGGGTCAAGCTCATGGGCAGCGGCGTTGGTGCGGCGGTACAGCTCGTCGTCGTCCTGGCTTTCGTTGATGCGCACGCCCCAGAGGACGATGCTGGGATGGTTGCGGTATTGCAGCACCATCTCCCGGGTGTTTTCCACCGCCT
>OHSQ01001089.1_pt1 | contig 11295 bp, 10 predicted proteins | sample 1578661 | NCBI WGS metagenome assembly OHSQ01 (sample SAMEA3879534, study PRJEB24766) | human gut metagenome | biome: human-associated habitat; feature: feces | place: USA | collected 1985/1987 | reverse complement strand
GGCGGAGGTGGTGCGGCGCATCTTTACCCTGTTCGAAAACGGAATGGGAAAGATTCGCATTGCCAAGCAGTTGAATGAAGAAGGCATTTCCTGCCCCAGTGAGTACAAACGGCTCACCGGCGAAAAATACCGCAACAACCACCGGCTGGAAACCACCACCTACTGGACATACGCTACCATCCACCGTATCCTGCAAAATGAGATGTACATCGGGAATATGGAGCAGGGACGGGACGACCGCCTTCAGATGCACGGGAAAGCCAAGCGGAAGGAGCGCTCCCAGTGGACGGTAGTATCCGGCACCCACCAGCCCATCATCGAAAAGGGCCAGTGGCAGCGGGTGCAGGCTCTGCTGAACGCTAACGCCCGTACGCCGGATTTTCAACAGAATGTCAGCTCCTTTGCGGGTTTTCTCAAGTGCGGCGATTGTGGACGAGCCATGGTCAAGACCACCTGGGGTGGCAAAATCTTCTACACCTGCGGCTCGTATAAGCGCTACGGCGCATCCGTGTGCAGCAAGCACTATATCGCCCATGATGTGTTGACGAAGGTAATACTGGATGATTTGAACCGGCTCATTGCCGGCATGGAAAACCTCCACCAGCTGGCACAGCAGGGCGCGGCGCAGCGCCCGCGCTCCGGTACCGACCAACCCCAAAAGCTGGAAGCTGCATTGCAGCGCATTCAACGCCGCCGCCGAAGCGCCTACGAGGACTATCAGGACGCGCTCATCTCCAAGGAGGACTTCCTCCGCTGCCGCGCTGATTATGACGCACAGGAGCAGGCGCTGCAGGCCCAACTGGACAAGCTGCGCGACTCGGTACAGGATGAGCCGCTGTCCTTGCCCTGGGTAAAGGAGCTGCTGGCGTCGGGGCAGCTGGCGGAGCTGGATCGCCCCACAGTCGCCGCCGCCATCCGGGAAATCCGCGTCTACGAGGGGAACCGTATAGAGATCGACTATCTGCTCCCGGAGGGCTGCCGCGCTCTGCTGGAGGGGTGAGCGCATAGTGTTCCGTGTAGGGAAAAGCGAAAAAAGCAGGGAGCGTAGAAAGGTTTTTGCTTCACACCCTGAACATTATAGTGGTGGAAAGTTTCACAACTCCCCACCACTATTGTCCCATGTGTGTCCAGCCGCCCGCTGTTTTGACGCTTACGTTTTGTTGCAGATAGGACACATTTATGCTATCATAAAAGCACAACAAAAGAGTGCAGCAGTTCTCCGTGAACTGCCGCACTTTTGCATCACCGTGGGGCAACGAGGACACCCAGACGCTTATCGACATTCTGGCGCGGTATGGTGTCAAGACCACCTTCTTTGTTGTGGGAGATTGGGCGGAGAAGTACCCGGAGTCCGTCAAAGCCCTGCACGACGCGGGCCACGAGGTGATGAGCCACTCCAATCACCACGACCATTACAACAGTCTGTCCACTCAGCAGATCATTGACGATGTCACCGCCAGCAACGAGCGGATCAGTGCTGTTACCGGCGTGACCCCCACGCTGATCCGTTGTCCCTACGGGGAGTATGACGACCACGTCATCGCCGCCATACGCTCCATGGGTATGGAACCTATCCAGTGGGATGTGGACTCCCTGGACTGGAAGGACTACGACGCGGATACGATATGCAGGCGCGTAACATCCAAGGTGCAGCCGGGGAGCATCGTGCTGTTCCACAACGCTGCGCTGCACACGCCGGAGGCCCTGCCTGCCATCCTCGACTGCCTGATCAACGACGGGTATACCGTTGTGCCCATCAGTCAGCTGATCCTCGATCCGCCCTACACCATCGACCACACCGGCCGGCAATTCCCGGCAGAAACAGTTTCCACTACATAAGCACGACATGGGGGCACCTAAACAGTGCCCCCATTGATCTTCGACCTGAAAGCCGCATCTGTTCGCACGCTGATCCATCTGTCAGAGACAGCAACTCCTCGGCAATGTCCATATTCTCAAAGCGAAGCGCGTCCGTATCCCTGTGGCCAAAGGTCAAAAAGTCCACATTACCAGTCACTCCTTTCTTGATTTTTGGGGCAAACGAAAAGAGCAGCTGTTTTCTATGCGAAAATAGCTGCTCTTTTCTAATATTTATATACTTCAACTGTTATCTGTTCAAATTTCTCTCAATCCATCCGTGCATCTGTTTATCAATTTTGAAATAGGACATTGTGCCTCCGCCCTCAATCCAGTCATAGTTCGGATAGAAGGAGATAAAGAAGCGCAAGCCAGAGGCGGTTTCGATTCGGAGATTTCTTCGATCATCGGCAAAAGCAGTGTGCGCTTCCTGTTGATTTTCTTCGGGGATACCATCAAATACTTCCGTCTGGAAGTCATCGTTTCCATAACTCACAAGTGTAATCGTCATGTGATAGAACTCAGTGATTTCCTGCCGATTAGTTACCGGTGAGCCAACTTCTTGTTCGTTGTTCCACTTCATTTCTGTAATGGATGCAATATCGTCTGCGCTCTCAATGCCATACACGCGATAAAGCTCGGTGAACGAACAGTTTGTGTTGCTGTCAAACTGATAGAAGTTGCAGAACAGCGCGGCATACCATGTGTCGCCGTCTCGCAGAACATATACGCCATCACAAACAGCAGGTGCATACCGGTATAGCTCGATGTCAGTCTGGCTGACAGTGCTTTTATAGCCAATGCCTCCGTCAGATTTCAGGTAGGAAATGTGTTCGCCAGCCATATCGGCGGTGATTTCAGGCGGCAGACCATACTTCTCAAGCACCTCCGGAAGTTTGACAGCCTCGTAAAATTTGCCGTTGTACTCAAGTGCGGCAATGTTCTGCACGGGATCTTGTGTGTCAGGACCTCCCTTATGGTGAAGCACAGGAATGGCGATAGTCACCGCCAGACACAGGCAGGCTGCAACAACTCCCCATTTGACCCACTTGCGCTTCGGCTTCGCATTGGTGCGGACATTGTTGGTTTCCTCGATAATATCATCGTTCAGCATATTCAAAGCGTCACTGATGTGTTCTTTCTTCATAGCTCATAGCTCTCCTTTTCCAAGTATTCTTTCAAACCTTGCCTTGTTCGGTAGAGCATACTCTTGACCTTCGGTTCACTCATGCCGTAGTAGTCTGCGACTTCTCGGACAGGATCCGCAAAGTAGTATCTGCCGACAAAAGTGTTTCGTGCTTCTGCCGGGAGTGTGTAGAGATAGGTATTGATCGCTTCCGCAAGCAGTTTCAATTCTATGCTCTGCTCCGTGGTTTCGCTGCCGGAAATACAATCCTCCAGCTCGGAAAGAGAGACTGCATATTCCGAGTGCTTCCGTTTATCCCTGTTGCGTGTGCGGAACGCATCAATGGATAGTTGTCGTGTGATTTTTCCTAAATAAGTGGAGAGGACGCTTGGCTTATGCGTTGGCATGGAGTTCCACGCCTTTAAGTAGGTATCGTTGACGGTTTCCTTGCTGTCCTCCCAGTCGGAGAGGATATTGTAGGCGATCTTTGAAAGATACCGCCCATATTTCCGCTCCGTTTCGCTGATGGCTTTCTCGTCTCTTTTCCAGTATAAGTCAACGATCATTTCATCCTGCATGGGCGAACCTCCTTTCTCATCTGCTGTCAGGTTCCTTCACTATATATCCCGACAAAAATCGGATTTGGTTTCACGATTTTCAAAATTTCTTCAAAAAAATTATAGCAGATATTTGTGAACGCTTCTACCCATGCCGTTTACGCTGTTTTTCTTCGCTGCTTCAGTAGCGGTACATCGGCGCGTTATCCTCCGTATCGGCAGGTTCCTCCATCAGAGATTTGAACGCATCGGGGTCTTCACGCCATTCCTCTCGCGGCAGCGGATTTGATTGCAGCAGGGCGTACAGGTGCTCTGCCAGCTCTGTTTTGCCCTGCTCGATGGCGGTCTGGATAAGGTATAGGTGTTGCTATGCAGAGTTTTCTGCTTTCATTCGTACCGCTGTGTCTATACCTGCCCAGCCGGCCCCTCCGGCGGCAGCCAGCGTTTGCCTCCCAGCCGTATCAGATACAGCAGGCCCCGGACGCACAGCTCCGCGCACATGGCCGCCCACACGCCGGGCAGTCCCCACCGGGGCGCGGCCAGCCACGCCAGTGGCAGGCGGATGCCCCACATGGTGCCCAGATTGAACAGCGTGGGCACCAGTGTACTGCCTGCACCCTGAAATACGCCGCCGGCCACGATGGACGCGCCGTACATAGCCTCGGCAAAGGCCTCAATACGCAGGACGCGGGTGCCCAGGGCGATGATGTCGCTGTCCGGCGTCAGTATCGCCATCATCTGCGGGGCGAAGGCGTACAGCAGCCCGCCGGTGACGACCATGACAACGATACCCAGCAGTACCGTGACCCAGCCCAGGCGTCTGGCCATGCGGCGGCGTCCCACTCCCACGCTCTGCCCCACCAGCATGGCCGCGGCACTCTGGATGCCGTAGGCGGGCATATAGCACAGGCTTTCCGCCGTGACAGCAAAGGAGTTTGCAGCGATAGCCACGGTGCCCAGGGGCGCCACGATGGCGGTGGACACGATCTGCGCGGTGGACAGTATCACCTTCTCCGATGCCACTGGCGCCGCGATGCGGAGCACCATGCGCAGCTGTGTGCGGTCAAGGTGCAGACGCTCACCCTTCTCCAACCGCAGCGCCGGGCTGCGGCGCAGGACGAAATACAGCAGGTACAACCCCACCGCCAGCTCCGCAAGGCCAGTGCCCAGGGCGGCGCCCGCCGTGCCCAGTCCCGCGCCGGGCAGGGATAGTGCGCCCAGCCGGATGGTACCGGTGGGGAAAATAAGCAGGGTGTTGAACACCACATCCAGCGCACACATGAGCACCATGCAGACACCGGGCGTGCGCATATTGCCGGTGGCCTGCAGCTGTCCCGCCGCCACGTTGTCCAGCTGGAGGGCGGGCAGGAACAGACTGTACACCAGGAAGTAGGCAGAGGCATCCCGCCAGATCTCCTGCTCCGCCCGCAGCAGCCGGGGCAGCGGCGCAGACAGTGCCGCCGCCAGTGCCGCCATGACCACGCTGAAGGCCAGGCACAGCACCAGCGCCTGCTTGAGGATGTTGCGCGCCTCGGCCAGGCGGCCGCCGCCCACCCGCTGCGCCGTCAGCACGTTGAAGCCCATAGCTGCCGCGTAGGACAGCCCTCCGAACAGCCAGGTGGTGGAGGCCACCAGCCCCACTGCCGCCGACTGGGACGCGCCCAGGCGGCCCACCATGGCCGCGTCGATATATTGCATGATAATAGTGGCCAGCTGTGCCATGATGGCCGGCCAGCTGAGCTGCAGCGTCAGGCTGATCTGCTGCCGGGTGGACAGCGGCGCGCCGCTGCGCAGCAAAGCCAGATGATCCGTTTTCAAGGGTGTCCCTCCATAGAACTTGTTTTTTCACTGTACCGTCGATTGACAAGGACAAACAAGTCCTTGTCAATCGATGGTACCACGGACGCGCGCTTTTCGCAACCCCGGCGTGGCGGAGCACCGTGATATACAGCATATAAATGTGCGGGTACAGTCCGTTGTCCGGGCGTCCAATATCTCGGCAATACGGTCCAGCCGGTACAGCAGCGTGTTCCGGTGGATAAACAGCGCCTTGGAGGTCTTTACGGAGTTCTGACAGTTGTTGAAATAGGTTTCCAGCGTGTACAGCAGCTGGGTATTGTGTTCCTCGTTGATGCCGTAAACATATTTGCTGACGGCTTCACTGATCTCGGATAGGGAGGTGTGGTAGGGAACACGCATCAGCGGGAAGTGCAGCTCATTCTGTTTCAAAAGCTCCCGCAGCGTCATAAGTACGCCTCCCTTCGGCAAAACACCAAAACACCCCCTATTTTGATGACACCATTATACCTCATAAGTGTAAACCGCCTTTTGTGCAGACGCACAAAAAACCGGGCGCGAATTTGTGCCGTGCGGCGGGCATGGCCGAGGAAATCGTGCTACCCTATAGGTGAAAATACTTCAGACCGCAAAAGAGGGAGCACATGAAAATTACTGTTCTGACCTGGTGCGTCAGCTTTTTACCTATACTGCTGCTGATTATGCTGCTGGCGGTTTTCCGCGTATCTACCGCCCGCGCCGCAGGTGTGACACTGCTGCTGACCGTACTGTCCGCCTTATTTCACCTTTGCGACCTTCCGCACTTTTTCAAAGGAGAACGCCGCCACATGGTGATATTCGTTCACAATGACCATTCCGTATTCCTCTGCAAAGGATTGGCACCGCCTCCCAATAGAGAGTGCAGCTGCTCTATCAGGGTGTATTCCTTTCCCTTATACGGGATACTTTGCCCATATAGCACCCCTTCGTTAGATGCAGCTTTTGCTGAACGGATTGTTATATTTGCGCCGCAGTTGTTCTTAAGCGGCATACCTGACATTTCAAGCAAAAGCAACCCTGTCATTTAAACGGGGCATTTGGCGGTGCTTCAGGCGAGGATGGCGTTGAGCAGAATACAGGAGGCTTTGGCTGGGGCAGGAACGCAGCACATACGGCTAAATCGTTTTGAGAAGGAAAAGAGCCAATTGGTGTCAGGGGCAGTGCCAACGTCCGGCTGGCTTTATGTACATCGGAGCCCTTGCTTTTTGGCAAAATGCAGACTATACTAAGGGCGAAAAGCTGAAACGCACCTGTGGAGAGGAGGCAGCATAGATGAGGGAGATGTGTCAGACTTTCGGCATAACAGCACTCGGCGAGACCGTGGAAAGCTGGACGCTGAAAAATGAGTTTCTGACAGCGGAAGTACTTACTTACGGCGCAACGCTGCGGCGGCTGGTATTCGGCGGCGTGGATGTGGTGCTGGGCTATGACACCCTGTCGGAGTATGAGCGAAACGACGGCTTCTTCGGTGCGACGGTGGGCCGGGTGTGCAACCGCATCGGCGGAGCGTCCTTCGGACTGAACGGCGTGACATATTCGCTGGCGAAAAACGACGGAGAGAACCATCTCCACGGCGGCGTGCGGGGATTTGACAAATACATCTGGGCGGCGGAGCCGCTGGAGGACGGTCTGCGGCTGCGCCGTTTGTCGCCTGACGGGGAGGAGGGGTATCCCGGAACGTTGGCGGTGTCGGTGACATATCGGCTGGCCGGTGCGGCGCTGCGGATAGAGTACGAGGCTGAGAGTGACGCCGACACCCTGTGCAGCCTGACCAACCACAGCTATTTCAACCTGAACGGCGGCGGTACGGCTATGGCGCATACGCTGACGTTGGCGGCGGGGACGTATCTGGAGACGTCTCCCGGCTGCCTGCCCACGGGGCAGGTGCTGCCGGTGGCGGGGACGCCCTTTGACTTCCACGCAGCTAAGGCTGTCGGCCGGGACATCGATACGGCGGCGGAGCAGCTGCGGCTGGTGAACGGCTATGACCACCATTTCTGCGTGGACGGGGACGGTCTGCGCCGTGCGGCGGTGCTGCGGGGCGACAGCAGCGGCATCGCCATGACGATGGACACCACCTCTCCCGGTGTGCAGCTGTATACGGCCAACTGGCTGTCCCGGCGCGGCGGAAAGAATGGGGCGGTATATGAGCCCCGCTGCGCCGTGTGTCTTGAGCCGCAGTTCCCGCCGGATGCGGTACACCACCCGGGCTTTCCCCAGCCGCTGCTGCGGCGGGGCGAAGTATACCGGCACTGCACGGTATACTCCTTTTCAAAATAACAACACATCCCCCGTGCAGCGTATCAGCGCGGGGGATGTGTTGTTATTATTGCGCTCAGCCCATGACCACGCGTACCTGCACCTCTGTGCCGGGTGCGGCCGGGGGAAGCACATTCCCGGTGATGGGTGTTCCATCCACGGCGATGGAAGCGATTTCCTTTTCTACGCGGTGAGGATTCTCCACAGTGATGCGGTAGACTGCACCGCGGTAGCGGCGCTTGACGGTATAGCCTGCCCATCCCGCGGGGATACAGGGATCGATGGCAAGACCGTCCAGCGTGGGCTGCACGCCGAGAATGGCCTGCGAGATGCTGACGAACGTCCAGGCTGCCGTGCCGGTGAGCCAGCTGTTCTTGCCCTCGCCGAAGGTGGGCGCGTCCAGAATGGTCCAGTCGCCCGTCTCGCGGAGGTAGGCGTCCGTTCCGGCAATGAGCCACAGCGGGTCGTCGTTAAAGCCGCTGCCCACAGCCAGGTTGCCCTTCTTGGTCAGGGGCTGGTACTGGTTCCAGATGTTTACCATGCGGTCCAGCTTCTCGTCGCCGGAGGACACCTGATAGCCGTCCAGCAGCCGACTCCAATGGTCCCACAGGGCGGCAAGCGCCCGGTCAAAGGCTGCGTCGGAGTTGTAGCGCTCCATCATGGCGTGGGCCTTTTCACGCGCGATGAATTTTCAGCGCGCCCCGGTGTTCTCTGTGCTCATATCCGGATGTCCCCGTCAGCGGCCTGCGCCTGCCGTAGCAGCGGCGCGCAGGCATCCAGAAATTTCCGTACCTGCTGCGGGCACCGCCCGATATACAGCCGCGGCTCCATCAGTTGCTCCAGCTCCGACCGGCTCAGTCCGAAGACCGGATCACCTGCCAGCCGGTCCAGCAGGTCGCAGGGCAGACCTTCCTTCATGCGCTTTGTTGCTGCCATAGAGTGTCTCCGAATGATCTCGTGTAGCTGCTGCCGGTCGCCGCCCCGCTTCACCGCCTCCATCATCAGGTCCTCCGTGGCCAGGAACGGCAGATATTCCCGCAGGGTGCGATTTACGATCGCCTCGTTGACGTGCAGACCCGCCGTCACGTTCTGGCACAGCCGCAGTACTGCGTCGACGCACAAAAAGCCCTCCGGCATGGCGATGCGCCGGTTGGCAGAGTCGTCCAGCGTTCGCTCCAGCCACTGGACGGAAGCGGTCATAGGCGCGTTCATAGCGTCGGCTATCATATAGCGGCTGAGAGAGCAGATGCGTTCACACCGCATGGGATTGCGCTTATAGGCCATGGCGGACGAGCCGATCTGATCCGCCTCGAAGGGTTCCTCCAACTGCCGGTCATGCTGCAGAAGGCGGATATCGTTAGCCATGCGATAGGCGCTCTGGGCGATGCCGCTGAGACAGCCGAGGATGCGGCTGTCCGTCTTCCGGGGATAGGTCTGTCCGCATACCGGGAAGCAGGCGGAAAAGCCGAACTCCGCCGCGATGCGGCGGTTCATCTCGTCGATCTTTGCCTCATCGCCGTCAAACAGGTCCATGAAGCTGGCCTCTGTGCCCGTGGTGCCCCGGCAGCCCAAGAACCGCAGTGCGGACAGTACATGGTCCAGCTCCTCCACGTCAGCGAGAAAGTCCTGCATCCACAGGACAGCGCGTTTGCCCACGGTCACAGGCTGTGCCGGCTGGTAGTGTGTATAGCCCAGGGCAGGCGTGTCGGCATATTTTTTCGCGAAGGCCGCCAGGTTGTTCAATACGGTCAGCAGCTGTGCGCGCAGATAGACAAGGCCATCCCGGTACAGGATCAGGTCGGCGTTGTCGGTCACATAGCAGCTGGTGGCCCCCAGATGGAGGATCCCCGCCGCCGACGGCGCCGCCTTGCCGTAGGCGTATATGTGCGCCATCACATCGTGGCGTACCTCTCGCTCCCGTTGGGCGGCCGCATCATAGTCGATGTCGGTGATATGCGCCTCCAGCTCGGCGACCTGCGCTTCGGTAATGGGCAGCCCCAGCTGGCACTGGGCGCGGGCCAGCGCCGTCCACAGCCGCCGCCAGGTCTGATAGCGGCTGTCGTCGGAAAACAGGTGCAGCATATAGTCCGAGGCATAGCGGGATGCCAGTGGGGAGCTGTACATATCGTGAGACATAACGGTCCTCCTTGCTTATCGGATGATCAGGCTCTCTCGCTCGGCGCCCACGGAGACATACCCGATATGGCAGCCGATGGCCTGCTCCACATACTCCACATAGTCCCGCGCCGCCTGGGGCATATCCGCCCATGTACGCACGCCGGAGATATCGCAGCCCCAGCCCGGGAGGTATTCCATGACAGGCTTGGCCCTCTCCAGCACGGCAGGGAAGGGGAATTCGTGGGTGATCTCGCCGTCGATCTCATAGGCGGCGCAGACCGGGACCTCGTTCATGTAGCTGAGGATATCCAGCTTGGTCAGCGCGATATTCGTCGCGCCCTGTACCTCCACGCCATAGCGTGTGGCCACCAGGTCAATGGGGCCTACCCGGCGGGGGCGGCCCGTCTTGGCACCATACTCCGCGCCGGCCTCCCGCAGCTTTTCCGCGTCGGCACCGAACCACTCGCAGGTGAACGGCCCCTCGCCCACGCAGGAAGAATACGCCTTTACCACGCCCACCACTTCGTCGATCTTTGCGGTGGGCAGCCCCGCGCCGATAGGCGCGTAAGCGGCGATGGTGTTGGAGGAGGTGGTATAGGGATAGATACCGTAGTCCAGGTCGCGCAGCGCGCCCAGCTGTCCCTCGAACAGAATGGCCTTGCCCTCTGCCTGCGCCTGCCGCAGATACCGCCCGGTGTCCGCTACATAGGGCCGGACCTGCGCGGCATACGTCTCCAGCCACGCGGTCATCTCCGCCATGGTATAGCCCTTGGCGCCATAGACCTTCTGCAATATGAGATTTTTCCACTCCAGCAGGTCCTGCAAGTGCGCCATCAGGCGATCGGGATACAGCAGTTCACCGGCCTGAATGGTCTTTTTCTGGTACTTATCGGAGTAGAACGGCGCGATGCCCTGCTTGGTGGAGCCGTACATCTTGTCCTTCAGGCGGGCCTCCTCCAGCGCGTCCAGCTCCCGGTGCCACGGCAGCAGCAGGGAGGCCCGGTGGCTGACCATCAGGTTTTCCGGGGAGATGCTGACGCCCGCCGCGCGGATCGTTTCCATCTCCGTCACCAGGTTTTCGCAGTCCAGCGCCACGCCGTTGCCCAGAATATTCATCACGCCGGGGCGGAACACGCCGGAGGGGAGCAGGTGCAGGGCGAATTTGCCCATATCGTTGATAACGGTGTGCCCGGCGTTGCCGCCGCCCTGATACCGCACCACCACATCGTACTGCCCTGTCAGATAGTCCACCATGCGGCCTTTTCCCTCGTCGCCCCAGTTGATACCTACGATCGCGCAATTTGCCATGTTCGCTGCCTCCGTTCCGTGTTATTTTCAAACGACGGTTCATTATACGCGCAGCAAGATAATAAGTAAAACATCGATTTAATATATGGCGTATAAGCGAATTTAATAGCAAAGCGCACCCAGCACAACTGTACTGCGCCGGATCAAAAGCTGAAAAGCACACCCCAATGGGGTGTGCCTCAGTCTGTCGAGGAACCCAGATTGTACTCAGGAGCAGACTGGATCTCGAACATA
>OHSQ01001079.1_pt1 | contig 11353 bp, 10 predicted proteins | sample 1578661 | NCBI WGS metagenome assembly OHSQ01 (sample SAMEA3879534, study PRJEB24766) | human gut metagenome | biome: human-associated habitat; feature: feces | place: USA | collected 1985/1987 | reverse complement strand
AGCGCATCTGAAAAGCACAAATGAGAGGGGCGGGCGATTTCGCCCGTCCCTCCCTGCATATCACGGCGAGCGCCGCATGAAGCGCCCGCCGTGCAGAAACAAAAGCAATATTCTATCTTTAGGCTGGGAGTTGATCGAATTGAAACACAAGCACAGCAATGCCGCCGTCAACAGCTCGATGATCCGCCGCTCCACCCGCCGTTGGTTCCCGCTGTTCATGGGGCCGATGGTCTGCGCATTCTTCATCGGCTTTGTTTACCCGTTCTGCAAGGGTATCTATCTCTCCTTCTGCAAGTTCAAGGTCACAAGCGATGCGACCTTTGTCGGCCTTGGCAACTACCGCCGCGCGTTCCAGGATGCGAGCTTTGTCCACTCGTTCTGGTTCACGGCGCTGTTCGCCATCGTGTCGCTCGTGCTCATCAATGTACTGGCCTTTGCCGTCGCCTACGCGCTCACGCAGGGCATCAAGGGCAGCAACCTGTACCGCACGGTGTTTTTCATGCCGAACCTCATCGGCGGCATCGTGCTCGGCTACATCTGGTCGATGATTTTCGACGGCATCCTCTCGCGCTACGGCACGTCGATCCTGCTCAACACGAAGCTCGGCTTCTGGGGTCTCATCATCTTGATGTGCTGGCAGCAGATCGGCTACATGATGATCATTTACATCGCGGGCCTGCAAGCCGTGCCCGAGGACATGCTCGAGGCCGCAAAGATCGACGGTGCCAGCCGCTGGCAGACGCTTTGGAAAGTCACGATCCCGAATGTGATGCCATCCATCACGATCTGCACGTTCTTGTCTCTTACGAACGGCTTCAAGCTCTTCGACCAGAACCTCGCCCTCACGGGCGGCCAGCCCTATACCATCCTGTCCGACGGCAGCTCCATCAAGACGACCGAAATGCTCGCGCTGAACATCCTCAACACGTTCTACGGGCAGAATGCCAACTCGCGCGGCACCGCGCAGGCCAAGGCCGTGCTGTTCTTCATCCTCGTAGCGTCCATCGGACTTCTTCAGCTTCGCTCCAACCGCAAAAAGGAGGTGCAGCAGTAATGAACAATCGCTCTCTTTCTGCCGAACGCCGCCGCAAGACGGTTCTCTCCGTTGTGCTCGGCATCATTTGCATCATCTATGTGCTGCCGGTTCTGACGGTGGTCATCAACTCCTTCAAGATCAACACCTACGTCAAAACCGACACCTTCGCCCTGCCGAACGCAGAGAGCTTTGCCGGCTGGGCCAACTTCATCAAGGGTCTGACCTTCGGCAACTACCCGTTTTTGAAGTCCGCCGGGTACAGCTTGTTCATCACCATCGTTTCCACCGCGCTGATCCTGCTCTGCACGTCGATGGCCGCGTGGTACATCGCGCGCGTGGACAGCAAGCTCTGTCGTGCGATCTACTACCTCTGCGTCTTTTCCATGGTCGTGCCGTTCCAGATGGTCATGTTCACGCTGTCGAAAACGGCCGATACGGTCAAGCTCCCCTATTTTAACTTTGCCTCCGGCGGCTTTCGTCTGGTCGCGCTGAATACACCGTGGACGATCCCCATCATCTACCTCGGCTTCGGCGCGGGGCTTGCGATCTTCATGTTCGTCGGCTTTGTCAAGTCGATCCCGCTTGAGATCGAAGAGGCCGCCGCCATCGACGGCTGCGGCCCGCTGCGCACGTATTTCTCCGTTGTGCTGCCGATGCTGCGCCCCACGATGATCTCCGTCGGTATTCTCGAGATCATGTGGGTGTGGAACGACTATCTGCTGCCCTATCTTGTGCTCGACCGCACGAAGTACATGACCATTCCCATTCACATTCAGTATCTCAAGGGCAGCTACGGCACCGTCGACCTCGGCGCGACGATGGCGCTGATCCTGCTCAGCATTCTCCCCGTCATCATTTTCTACCTGCTGTGCCAGAAGTACATCATCAAGGGTGTTGCCGCAGGCGCAGTCAAGGGTTGATCCCAATTTTTCCTCGAAAGAAGTGGTTCCATTGATCGAACGATCCGCCGGCATTCTGATGCCGATCTCCTCCCTTCCCTCGCCCCACGGCATCGGCACGATGGGCAAGGCCGCCTATGACTTTGCCGACTTCCTCGCCGCCGCAGGGCAGAAATACTGGCAGCTCCTGCCGCTCGGCCCGACGAGCTACGGCGACTCGCCGTATCAGAGCTTCTCCTCCTTTGCGGGCAACCCATACTTCATCGACCTCGACCTGCTCATCAAGGATAAGCTCCTGACGCGCGCAGAGGTCAACTCCTGCGACTGGGGCGACGATCCCCGCTATGTCGACTATGGCAAAATTTACGCGAGCCGCTTTGCGCTGCTCGAAAAGGCCAAGGCGCGCGGCTTTGCGCGCGACCACGAGGACATCGCAGCGTTTGAAAAGAAAAACGAGCGCTGGCTACCGGATTACGCACTCTTCATGGCGCTCAAGCGCCACTTCGGCATGAAGGCGTGGACGGAGTGGGACGATGAGGACATTCGCTGCCGCAAGGACAGTGCGGTCATTGAGCGCTACCGCGACATGCTGCGCGACGACGTGGAGCTGTTCACCTACATTCAGTTTCTGTTCTTCCGCCAGTGGACCGCGCTCAAGGACTATATCCACTCCCTCGGCATCCGCATCATCGGCGACCTGCCCATCTATGTGGCGATGGACTCCGCCGACGTGTGGGCAGAGCCCGAGATGTTCCAGCTGGACGAACACAACGTCCCCGTTGAGGTCTCCGGCGTCCCGCCCGACTGCTTCAGCGCCGACGGGCAGCTCTGGGGCAACCCTCTCTACAACTACGAAGCGATGGCGCGCGACGGCTACGGCTGGTGGATCCGTCGCATCGGCGGCGCGCAGCAGCTCTACGATGTGATCCGCATTGACCATTTCCGCGGCTTTGAGAGCTATTGGGCCATTCCCTATGGCGAAACGACCGCGAAAAACGGCCGCTGGGTCAAAGGCCCCGGCATGTCACTCGTCGGCGTGCTGACCGGCTGGTTTCGTGACCTTGACTTCATCGCCGAGGACTTGGGCTATCCCTCGCCTGAGGTCGTGCAGCTGCTGAACGATTCCTGCCTTCCCGGCATGAAAGTTCTGGAGTTTGCGTTTGACTCGCGCGACCCGAGCAACTATCTGCCGCACAGCTGCAACTTCAACAGTATCTGCTATACCGGCACGCACGACAACGCGCCCCTCGCCCTCTGGCGCACGGAGGCGGATAAGGCGGACATCGCGTTCGCGAAGAAGTACCTCGGTCTCAATGATGAGGAGGGCTTCAACGCTGGCATCATCCGCGGCGGTATGAGCTGCCAAAGCCGGCTCTTTGTCGCACAGATGCAGGACTATCTGGGGCTCGGCAAGGGCTGCCGCATGAACACCCCCGGCACATCAAGCGGCAACTGGCAGTGGCGCATGCTGAGCGGCGAGGCAAGCAAAAAGCTTGCCAAAACCATCCACGAAACGAGCCGCATCTACGGGCGCCTGTAAGGCAAAAAACACGGCAGGCGGTTATGGGCAAACGCCCACAGCCGCCTGTTTCGTTATATTTCGGCAGGATATTACCTTTTGTATTCGATTTTTGACAAAGACCGAGGCAGAGCATGTGCTCCGCCTCGGTCTTTCTTTTTATAGCAGCAGCAGCTTTTCAGCATCCAGCGCAACGCAGACAGTCTCTCCCGCGCGCAGGCTGTTTCCCCGCGCAGCAGCGACGCGCAGCGCCGGCGCGCCCTCCCCGCAATGCTCGGGGCGCAGCAGAAGAATATCCTGCTCCATGCCGGAGATCACGCGGCAGAGCGTGCAGCGGAGCGTGCCGCTAACGCTCAGGGCCACGGCATGATCCGGAATGCCGAGGGTCGTAAAGGTTTTCCCCTTTGCGTCAACTGGCAGTGCCATCCCCCACTCCGGCAAATAGACCGCGCCGTTTTTTTCCACGGCTATAAGAAAGTTCTTGCAGCCTGCAAGCTGCGCCGCGCTGACGCTGCCCGGATGGCGGATCATCTCGTCCATCGGCGTGACCTCGCCGGTCCGGCCGTCTTCCATCACGCAGACGCTGCGGCAGTTGCGGTAACACTCATCGCGGTCGTGGCTGACCCAAAGAACCGGCCCGCCAAACAGGGCAAGCAGGTCGGCAAGCTCCAGTTCAAGGTTCCACTTCAAGTAGCTGTCGAGCGCAGAGAAGGGTTCATCGAGCAGAATGGCTTCCGGCTCGGACGAGAGGATCCGCGCGAGTGCCACGCGCTGCTGCTGTCCGCCGGAGATCTGCGCAGGGTGTTTCTTCTCAAGCCCCTCCAGACGGAACATGCGGATCTTCTCCGCCAGCAGTTCCTTTTTCTGCGCCTTGTGCTCGCGGCGGATGCCGCAAAGGATATTCTGCTCCACCGTCATGTTCGGAAAAAGCGCATACTGCTGGAAGAGGTATCCGACCCGGCGCTGCTGGGGCGGCAGGTCGATCTTCTTCTCGCTGTCGAAGAGAACGCGATTGCCGAGCACGATGCGCCCGCAGTCGGGCGTCATGATGCCCGCGATGCACTTTAAGGTCACGCTTTTGCCGCAGCCCGAGGCGCCGAGCAGCGCCGTCGTTCCGTCCTGCGCCTCAAACTGCGCGCGCAGTCGGAACGCGCCGAGTTTTTTTTCGATGTCTACGCAAAGGCTCATCGGCTACCCCTCCTCTTCCTGCCCGCCTCGCTCAGAAGGTCGCGCCGCTCGAGCATATTGACCGCCAACAGCACGACGGCGGAGATGGCCATATTGACCATGACCCACTTCGTCGCAAGGGCATCGTTGTTCGTCTGCCAGAGCTGATAGACCGTCGTGGAGATCGTCGCGGTCTTGCCGGGCGTGTAGCCCGCGATCATGCTCGTCGCGCCGTATTCGCCGAGCGCGCGCGCAAACGCCAGCACAGTCCCCGCCAGCACCCCCTGACGGCAGTAGGGCATGCGGATGCACCAGAAGATGTAGGCGTTGGAAAGGCCGAGTGTCTGCCCCGAATAGGCGAGTGTCTCATCAAAGGACTCGAACGCGCCGCGCACCGTGCGGTACATCAGCGGGAAGATGACGACCACCGTGGCAAAGATGGCCGACCACCAGGTCATGACCATCTTGACGCCGAACGTTTCAAGCACCCACGCGCCGACGACGCGCTTGGGGCCAAACACGCGCAGCAGAAGATAGCCCACGACCGTGGGCGGCAGCACGAGCGGCAGCGTCAGGATCACGTCGAGCACGCCCTTTATAAGCCGCGGGAGCCTCGCAATGTAGTAGGCGGCAAAAATGCCCGCAAAGAAAATGATGACCGTAGAGATCGCCGCGATGCGCAGCGAGTTCCAGAGGGGATACCAGTCCATCGTGACCTCCCTTGTAGAACGGAAAGTTTGCGCCGCGCACGGCGCAAATGATCTTGAAATTTTTTGCCGCGACATGTGCGTGGCAAAAAATACCTCTCACGCAGCGAGCGTCGAAGGCGCAGAGCGTAGTGCAGCTCTTTCAAATGAAAGCCTTTTAGGCTTTCATTTTAGTAAACCGCGCTGAAGCCGACGCGCTCGAAGACGGTCATCGCGGCATCGGTTTCAAGATAGGCGAGGAATGCGCGCGCGGCCTCTTCCTTTTCGCCCTTGAGCACGGCGGCGGGATAGATGACCTGACCGCACATCTCAGCCGTGGCACTGTCGACGACCTCAAGGCCAGCGGAGAAGGCGTCGGTCGCGTAGATGATGCCGCAGTCGGCGGCGGCCTCGCTCACCTGCGTCGTGACCTCTTTGACGTTGTTGCCGTAGGTGAGGCAGTCGATCATGGCAGATTCGTCAAGGCCGTAGTAGGCAAAGATCTTCTGCGTATACTGGCCGACAGGCACGTCGCTGTTGCCGATGGCGAGCAGCACATCGCCGCCTTTCAGAAGCTGCGCGAGCTGGTCGAAGCTCTCAATACCCTTGGGGTTGCCCTCGGGAACGGCGAGCGTCACCTTGTTTTCAAGAAGGTCGATGCGGCTGTCGGTCACGATGAGGTCAAGGCCATTGGGATTCTTCTCCGTGTCGCCGATGAGGCTGCCGTCCATCGCGTTCATCTGCGTGGGTGCGGCGGAGATGAAGAGGTCGCAGTCCGCACCCTCGCTGATCTGGGTGAGGAGCTTGCCGGAGGAATCAAAGTTGAAGATGAGCGTAACGTTCGGCGCGACCTCCTTGTACATCTCGGCGATCTCATTGAGCGTTTCGGTCATGGAGGCGGCGGCGAAGACGATCAGCTCGACCGGCTCAGCCGCATCGTCCTGCGTGTCAGCGTCGTTCGCGCCGTCATCCTTGCTGCCGCAGGCAGTCAGGGCAAGCACGAGTGAGAGGGCAAGAAGCAGAGACAACAGTTTTTTCATTTTGGGATACATCCTTTCAAAATTTGTTTTCGCTATTCTTCAAATAGATAGCGATGATCTAAAATGTCGCGCCCGCAGGCGCGAGATTTTATTTTCCAAACGGGCACAGGGGATAGCGGCAGGGCTTGCAGCCAAGGCACAGCCCCCCCTCGCCGAGCACGGCAATGTCTGCGCGCGTGACGGGCACATCGGCCGCAACGCGCGGCAAAATGAGGTCGAAGACCGTCGCGCCCGCGTACATGACGCAGCCGGGCAGGCCCATGACGGGCGTGCCGTCCTCAAAATAGCCGAGCAGGAACATCGCGCCCGGCAGGACCAGCGCGCCGTAGGCGACGATATCTGCACCAGCCGCCTTGATGCCGCCGGGAAAACCTTGCCGCCGTCATCGGTGCGCTGGAGCACGCCATGCACATGATCGCCGCCGAGGGCCATGACGAGACGCGAAAATAAAGCCGGGGACCGGCTGGAAAACAAATGCGCCGCATTCCGATGAAAGCCGGAATGCGGCGTTTCGGTTTGGCGCGGATATACCAGTTCTGGAATTTCTCACCGAAAGGCGTGGACTTTTCCGGGACGGCGTGTTAAAGTTAATGATAAGTAGGATTTGCCTGAATTTTCCCTCATGAACCAGGCGGGGACGCCGCGGTTATAAGAGCCGGGACAGACAGAACGAATGGGAGGAAAAGAAATGGAACGATATTGCAAATACTGCGGGGCGCAGCTCCCGCCGTCGGGGAATTTCTGCGGCAAGTGCGGGATGCCTGTCGGCAGCGGTGAGGATATGTTCGGTTCCGCCGAGCCGACGGTTGACAGCTATCACTATGGGGATATGAACAGCGGCAGAGGCGCTGCCGGCGGCCCTGTCAGACCCGGACAGAAAAAGCCGGGCAATGGAAAGACCGTGCTGCTTGCTGTGGCTGCAAGCCTGGTCCTGCTGGTTGGCGTGGCGCTGGCGGTCAAGCTGATCCTGGAGCTGCGCGGGGAAAAGGATGCCGTGCAGGAACCGGCATATACGGAAACCATAGCGGAAGCCGCGCCGCAGGACACCCCTGAACAGCCTGCGCCGCAGGATACCGTGCCCGAAGCGCCCATACAGGAAGCACCCGCGCAGGAGGAGCCGGAGGAGGATGCCGGGGCGTACCAGCCGGATCGTATTCTGGAGCTTCAGCCCGGTCAGCTGAACTGGGTGGTCGTGACCGGCGATTATGATTTGTATTTTTCCGTGCCGGAGGGATTTGTGGAAACGCCAATCGGCTTCTCCGTGAACGGAAACATCTACTGCTATTATGCGCAGACGCTCGATATGCTCGTCCGCGTCTGGGAAGCGCCGGTCGACATGGCCGACGATCCCGGCAGCAGCCGCCTGTGCACTGCCTATGGCTTTCGCGTGGACGAGGCTTCCATGCAGGAGACGGAAAACAGCCGCCGCTATACCTGCACCGGAAGCGGCAGGCGGATGTCCGTCTATGAGACGTGGGGTGATCTGTATGCGTATTACTTCATGTTCGAATATCCGGACAGCTCCATGCTGCATACGTCGGCCTATGAGGACCTCGCCTCGGCGTTCCTTTCGCGTGCGTCCTGCAACAATGTGCTGACACAGCCCGTCAGTGCGTATATTCTCCCGCAGAGCGCGGAGCGCCGGCTGACCGAGGCGGATCTGCCTTGCGCGCAACGAGATCTATGCCCGCCACGGACGGCGCTTTAAGAATAAAGACATCGCCGCGTATTTTGCGGAAAAGGACTGGTACTACCCGTCCATCGATGCATCCGTATTTGACGCGAACCAGAACAGCTACTTATCCGAGGATGAGCTCTATAACGCGACCTTCATGCTCGAATACGAGAAGCGGAAATTCGGAAAATCATACTATTAAGGAATTTGGAAATGGAGTCTGAGATCAGGATATGAAAAAGAAGATCATCGCGGCGGCTCTGGCGGCAGCCGTGCTGCTTGCAGCGGGCGGTCTGCTTTTCGGACTGCACAGGATCGGGGAAACGACGATCTCCGCCGGGCCGGAGCCTGCCGCACAGGAGAAGGTCCAGCCCGCCGAGCCGGAGGAGCCTTCCGTTCCGGAGCAGCCGGAGAAGGAACCGGAGGAGGCGGAGCCTGTGCAGACACAGACCCCCGTGCCGGAGGCCGTGCAGACCGAAAAGCCGTGTATTGTCATTGACGCCGGACACCAGCTGAATGCCGATTACGGCAAGGAGCCGGTCGGCCCGGGAAGCACGGAACTGAAAACGCGCGTTTCCGCCGGAACGACCGGCGTGTCGACCGGGATCCCGGAATACGAGCTGAATCTGGCCGTCTCGCTGCTTTTGCAGCAGGAGCTTACGGCGCGCGGCTATACGGTCGTCATGACGCGGACGGAGAACGACGTTTCCATATCCAACGCCGAGCGCGCGCAGATCGCGAACACGCAGCAGGCCGGCGCGTTCATCCGCGTCCATGCCAACGCAAGCGAAAGCGCCGCCGCCAGCGGGATCATGACCATCTGCATGACGCCGTCGAACCCGTATAACGGCGCGTTATATGAAAAAAGCCGCGCCCTGTCCGACTGCGTGCTCGAGCGGCTTGGCGCAGCGCTTGACAAGCCGCAGAACGAGCGGACGCTCTGGCAGACGGACACCATGACCGGCATCAATTACAGCGAGGTCCCGGTCACCATCGTGGAAATGGGCTTTATGACCAACCCGGCCGAGGACGAGGCAATGGCGACGGATGCGTACCGGGCAAAGATCGCAGCCGGGATCGCCGACGGCGTTGACGCTTACTTTAGAAGGCTGCAAAGGCAGTCCCTGACGGAGGACGCGGCGCTGGCCGAGGCGCTGCGGGAGCAGCTGCAGGGAAGCAGCGACAAATGGGATATCTGGGCAGAGCGGCTGCAGGAGGGCACGTATGCCCATGTGCAGGAAAATATCGACCCTGACGCACCGCAGATGGTGTCGGCAAGCCTCATCAAGCTGTTTATCATGGGTGCGGTCTATGACGCGGAGCGCAGCGGGACCCTGACGCCCGGCGCGCAGGAGGACGCTATTTGCCACATGATCAGCGTCAGCGACAATGCCGCCGCAAATGAGCTGACCTGCCTGCTCGGCGGAGGCAGCGAAGCGGACGGCCGCGCCGCCGTGGAGCGCTTCGCCGCTTCCATCGACTGCACCGCCGTGCGCTATAACCGCCTGATGCTCGTGGAAAACGGGACGCAGAACTACGTCAGCGCGGAGGACTGCGCGGCGTTTTTACGGCTGGTCTACAACCGGCAGTGCGTTTCGCAGGAGGCCTCGGAGCAGATGCTTGCGCACCTGCTTGCCCAGCAGGTGAACGACCGCATCCCGCAGGGCCTGCCGGAAGGAACGCAGTGCGCCCATAAAACCGGCGATCTGCTCGGCCTGTGCTGCGCGGACGTGGGCATCGTCTTTACCCCGCAGACGGATTTCCTGCTCTGCATCATCTGCAACGATCCCGCAGATTACCAAACTGCGATCCGGACCTGCATCACCCTCGCCCGCACCGCCGCAGAGAAGCTTTGCAGCTGACCGGTATTTCACGCAAAAAGCAGCGGCTCCGGCTTGAAACTGCCGGAGCCGCGTGCTAATCTGAATCAGGAGGCACAGTTAGGTATATGCATGAGTTAGACATATCTAACCCATTGCGCCTGACAGAAAAAACACAGGGCTGTTTCTGGAACGGCCCGGAACTGGGGGAGCGTATGTCAAGGAAAGCAACGGAATTTCAGAAGAAGGAAATGAGCAGGATGTACCGGGGCAAGGAGATCTTCAAGCCGCCGAATACCGGCTGGATCGACGAGAATGTTGCCTGCGTCCGGGAGTGGGTGGCGAACATCTTCTTTTATCGGAAGGGCGATGTTCCCATCATGATCGATGCCGGGTATCACTACGACCGGCTGGACGGACAATTTCGAATTCGCCTTCGCCCACAAGGACCAGCTCTGCTCCCCATTCAAAAAAACGCGTCCACGATCCCGCCGCCTCCTACAACGCTTACGACGAGTCCGACGACACGCCGGAGCGGGCGAAAGCAGGCCTGCTGAAGGGCGTGGGCCGGTAAAGCACCGGGGGCAGTTGGTAATTAACACGACTTCTGTAGGGGCCGACGACTCTGTCGGCCCAAAAATGTTGCAAATTTGACGTAAATTTCCAAAAAAACACTGCCTCCTGCGGGCGGACAGAGTCGTCCGCTCCTACTAGGCTGTAACATTAAAAACTTTTTTTTCGGTAATGCACTGGCGCGTAGCGCCTGAGGGGATTCGAACGTCACAAATTTCGAAACACTCTGAAATCTGCAACACATCCCCTCCGTCATTTGCTGACGCAAATGCTGCTCCCTGCGCCCGTTCATATTTTGTCAGAAAAAGTCTCGTTCCCATCTTGAAAGCGGCGGGCAGGTGTGGTACACTGTCCTTGGTTAGAAGCGCTTAACTGTGCGGGTTAGATTCATATAACCGCGCGGTCTTCCAAAGGAGGCATACAGAATGGAGCTTGATTTGCGGGCCTATCGCCGCGACTGCTGGCTGGGGGCGCTGGGAGCGCTTTTCATGCTGGCGGGCGATCTGTGCCTGAGCGCGATCCCCGCGAGCGCGGTGGACAGCGGCCTGTTCCTGCGCGAGGCATATCTGAGCGGGGGATATGAGCCGTGGCGGCTGCTCGTGTTCCATATGCTCGTCTGGCAGATCATTTTTGTGCTGATCCCCGATCTCCGGCAGCTGCTCGGCGCACAGATCAGCACGTGGGACGTTGTATGCAGCCAGGGCTCGGGCAATGCGTCGCTGTGCATCTGGATGGCCGCGAATGCGATCTGGGCAGGCAGAGAAAGCAAACAGAGGAGGCAGATCCATGTCTGAAAAAATTACCCTTACCGGCGTGCCGGAAACTATGCTGCAGACCGTCTATGCCCGCGCGCGGGAAAGCGCGGGATGCGGCGCGATCCGCGATGAAACGGCGGAGCAGATCATTGGAAGTCTTGACTATGATTTTTCCCACGCGGA
>OHSQ01001078.1_pt1 | contig 11354 bp, 10 predicted proteins | sample 1578661 | NCBI WGS metagenome assembly OHSQ01 (sample SAMEA3879534, study PRJEB24766) | human gut metagenome | biome: human-associated habitat; feature: feces | place: USA | collected 1985/1987 | reverse complement strand
AAAGGCGAGTATTGCACATCGGATGAGACAAAATAGTGAAATAATTTAATATTGACAAATATAAAAACCACGATTAAAATACGGTTAATTAACATATAGTTAATTAACGGCAACGCAAACATCGTATATCAGTGAACAAAGCAAGTATAACACAGAGGCAGGAGAAGAAAAAAATGGAAAGCAGCAAGGTCGGGCGCAATATACCCCAGATACCTGTGGTGGATGCACATTATGACTTGGGTATGTTTCTACAGCAAGAACGGCAAAAGGGAAAGCGAAAAATAATAGAGACAGAGCTTATGCCGGAATTGAGGCGGGGCGGGGTCCAGGTTTTGGTAAGCGCTATATATGTAGATGAAAACAGCGTCAGCGGCAGCGCGCTGAGGCAGGCATGTAACCAGATCGCGGCATTGCAGGCAGAGATGAAGGAGTCGCCTGACCTGTTTTCCGTGTGTACCTCCGCCATGGAAATAGAAAAGGCGAGAAAAGAAGGGAAGCCGGCTATTATCATGTCCTTTGAGGGGATAGAACCGCTGGGGAGAAATGTCGAGCTTCTGGATTTCTTTTATGAATCGGGTGTAAGGGGAATAGGGCTTGCACATGCCCGGAGGAACTTGGCCTGTGACGGTGCCATGTACACAAACAGCCCGCACAATATCGGGGCCGGGTTGACTGACTTTGGCGTAGAGCTTGTGGAAAAAGCACAGGAGCTCCACATGCTGATAGACGTATCGCATTTGAACGATGCCGGAACGAAGGATGTGCTGGATATCGTCAAGGGACCCGTCATAGCCAGCCACAGCAACTGCCGCGCACTGAATCCAACGTTGAGGAACATCGACGATACACTGCTGCGGCGCATTGCGGACAGCGGCGGAGTCATAGGGCTCAATGGATGCAGCGTGCTGGTAAGCGACAGAGAAGGCAACGCAAGCATGGAAATGTTGATAGAGCATTTAAACCATCTGGTGAATGTTGCCGGTATAGAGCATGTGGGCTTAGGCTTCGACATAGCTCAGATGATACTTCCGGATGCATACATAACGGTGAATGGGATAAAGCAGAAGGTCGTGGATATCGTTGCCAGCCACGGGGATATACCGGAGTTTACCGAGGAGCTTCTGAAGCATGGATATACGGAGGAAATGCTGAGGAAGATATACGCGGAGAACTTCCTCAGAGTATATCGGGACGTGCTGGTTTGATAATAGATTAAAAATCGGCTTTACATCATAAAAGCATCGATTAAAGAAAAAAGAAAAGGAGAAAAAAGATGAAAAAATTGATTGCACTCGTGTTGTCGCTGCTTGCAGTGGCAAGCCTTGTAGCAGGCTGCAGCTCGGGCAAAGGCACAACCGTAAACAGCGGAGAAAAGTCCGTCACTTTCTCCCTGCTCTCTTCCCCTGCCAGCCTTGACCCCGCGACGACAACGGATGGCCACTCCCTGATGGTAGAGACCCAATTGTTCAGTATGCTGGTAGAAAGCAAAGGCGGCACCTCCAACGAGATAAAGCCTGATATAGCTGAGAGCTGGGAAATTAGCGAGGACGGGCTGACCTACACGTTTAAGCTCCGCGACGATGTATATTTCCACAACGGCAAGCTGCTGACCGCAGACGACGTTGTTTATACATTCAACAGGGTAATGACCGAGCCCTATACTTCCTACTATGCTGCACCCATCAAGTCCGTTGAGGCTACCGATGAGCACACCTTTGTTGCACATCTCAACTATCCGTTTGCGGACTTCCTGACACTGGTCGGCGGTATCTATTTCGGTATCTGCTGCGAGGAAGCCATTACCGCAGGCAGCGACTTTATGTATAAGCCCGTTGGTACCGGCCCCTACAAGCTGGAGGGCGGATATATCCCCGGACAGGCCTTTAAGTTTGTCTACAATGATCAGTATTATGGCGCAGAGCCCGACATCAAGGAGATAAACTTCAAAATTCAGCCGGATACCAACACTGCCGTCATCTCCCTGCAGAACGGTGAGGTCGATTTTATCCCTGCGCTGACTGTGAACGACATCGGAACTATAGAGAACGATGAAAACCTTGCGCTTTACCAGGCTCCCAGCTATACTATCCATTATGTATGCTTCAACAAGAACAATGCGCCCTGGAACATCAAGGAAGTCCGTCAGGCCATAAACTATGCGATCAACAAACAGGACCTGCTGGACGGCGCCCTGAACGGCATCGGCACCATTGCAAACGCGCCCTTGAACAGCCTGCACCTCGGCTACAACGACAGCATACCCTTTAACGAGTATGATCTCGATGCTGCAAAGGCCAAGATGGTGGAAGCGGGATATCCTGATGGTTTCTCCTGCAAACTGATGGTAAACAGCAATAATGCGGTTTCCATGAAGATAGCGCAGATAATGCAGAACCAGTTGGCGCAGATAGGCATCGACGTGTCCGTTGAACAGCTTGAAAAGGCTGCTTGGAGCGACAATCTCAACAAGGTTAACTTTGAGTTTGCACTGGGTACCCTTAACTGGTCGGATACCAACAATATGGTAACCTATCTTTACCATACCAACGGCGGCTTCAACTATGACCATGTTTACAGCAACTCCGCAATGGACGAAATGATCGAGAGGGCAAGCCAGACTCTGGATGCCGCCGAGCGCGTAGAGCTGTATAAGCAGATTGTGGAGCTGGGCCATGAGGATATGCCTATAATATGCCTCCTCTTCCCCAATGAGATCGTAGGAGCCAACAAGAACATCGACGGCATCGAGATCGTTGATAACTGCTACTTCCCCGTAGCGACCTGGACCTTGAACCAATAAGTATTCAGAGCTTCATGAAGGAGCGCCTTTTAACAGTGCTCCTTCATGCCTGATAGTGTAAAAAACCGTTTCAGCGACAACAGCGAAATTAAATTGAAGGCACCGTAAAAAAGGAGGGCTAAACTTGCTGAAATATATTTCAAAACGAATCATATACCTTATTCCGGTACTAATCGGTATCGTTTTTTTGGTATTTACGATCATGTATTTCTCTCCCGGGGATCCCGCAAAACTTATACTGGGCGATCGCGCGCCGGAGGAGCAGGTGGCAGCCTTGAGGCATGAGCTGGGATTGGATCTTCCCTATTATCAGCAGCTTTTCAACTATATAAAAAATGCCATACACGGCGACTTCGGAAATTCCTATCAGCTTCGCATGCCGGTTTGGGATATAATCAAGCTGAGATTCCCGCTGACACTGCAGCTTACGACCTTTACAATGCTGATAGCGGTGTTGATAGGCGTACCTGTCGGCATCCTGTCGGCAGTAAAGCAGTATTCCGTTATTGACGCCTTTTCGGTAATCTTTGCGCTGTTGATGGCATCAATTCCCGCGTTTTGGCTCGGCATGCTGCTAATGCTGCTGTTCTCCTTGAATTTAGGATGGCTGCCCTCCAGCGGGTATGAGGGAGTGAAATGGCTCATATTGCCTTCCATTACCCTCGGCTTTATAAACTGCGCCACGATCATGCGCATGACTCGCTCCAGCATGCTGGAGGTGGTACGTCAGGACTTTATCCGTACCGCCCGCGCAAAGGGTGCCACGGAAAAGAGGGTCGTCTTCAGGCATGCGCTGAAAAACGCCATCATTCCCGTTATTACAGTGGTGGGTACCGCATTTGGCTCCAGCTTGGGCGGGGCGGTGGTTACCGAGACCGTTTTCGGCCTGCCAGGCATGGGTACACAAATAATTACCGCTATACGACAAAAAGACAATCCTGTTGTACTGGCGTCCGTCATCGTCATTGCGTTGGCGTTCAGCCTAGTCAACTTAATTGTAGATATCCTATATACCTATGTTGATCCTCGTATTCGCGATTAAGGGGGAGGAGTTTGGATATGACGAAAAAGGCCGCCGCTGCAAGCGGCACTAAAAAAAGAAGTCAAGCGCAGGAGGTTTGGCTGCGGCTAAAGAAAAACAAGCAGGCTATGGTAGGGTTAGCTGTTTTTTGCCTGATCGTGCTCATATGCTTTTCAGCCCCACTGTACATGGATTATGATGCAAGGGTCATCCAGCAGAATATTTCCGAAAAGCTGCAGGCCCCAAGCGCAGAGCATTTGCTCGGCACGGATAATTATGGCCGCGACACATTGGCAAGGCTCATATTTGGCGGACGCATCTCTATTACCATAGGCATTGTGACGGCGCTTTCGGCGCTGGCGGTTGGAGGCCTCATAGGTGCGGCGGCAGGATTTTACGGCGGCAAGCTGGACAACATCATAATGCGTATTATGGATGTTTTCCTCGGTCTGCCCTCCGTTTTGCTTGCAATAGCGGTTATCGCGGCCCTCGGCTCCAGCATCGTAAACCTGATGATAGCCGTGGCCGTATCATACGTGCCTATTTATGCCCGTATAATACGCTCGTCCGTGCTTTCCATACGAAGCAAGGAGTATATAGAGGCTGCCAGGGCAATAGGCACTGGCGACCTGCGCATTATCTGCAAAAATATCATCCCGAATGCCATAGGCCCGTTGATCGTTCAGGCTACCCTTGGCGTGGGAGAGATAATAATCGCAGCCGCAGGCTTCAGCTTCTTGGGTCTGGGCATAGAGCCTCCCCTTCCCGAGTGGGGTCAGATGTTATCAGAAGGCAGAGAGGTCATAAGGACTATGCCTTCTCAGGTCATATATCCCGGCCTTTGCATCATGGTAACGGTCCTGTCGCTGAATTTGCTGGGCGACGGCTTGAGAGATGCGCTTGATCCCAGGCTGAAGTAAGGAGGACATAAAATGGAAACCAAAAATGAATTCCTCGAAATAAAGGATCTGTCGGTCTGCTACCACGCGTATGACGAGGTGGTAAAGGCCGTAAACCATGTGAGCCTTTCCCTGGAGAAGGGTGAGACACTGGGCCTCGTCGGCGAAACGGGCGCGGGCAAAACCACCACCGCCCTCAGCATAATGAGGCTGCTGCCCAAGCGTACCGGCGAAGTGCTTAACGGCGAAATAATTTTCAACGGTCAGAACCTGCTGAGCCTGCCGGAAAAGGATATGTTCGAGATCCGCGGCAGCCAGATAGCGATGATATTTCAGGATCCCATGACCGCCCTTAACCCTCTTCAACGGGTTGGTGAGCAGATCGCGGAGGTCATAAGCCTTCATCGCGACCAGAGCAAGGAAGAAACGGAAAAGACCGTTGATGAGATAATGAAAAGCGTGGGCCTCCCGCCAGACCGCAAGGACGAATATCCCCATCAGTTTTCCGGCGGAATGAAGCAGCGCATAGTTATAGCGATAGCACTGGCCTGCAACCCTTCGCTCCTCATTGCGGACGAGCCCACCACTGCATTGGACGTGACCATTCAGGCGCAGATACTGCACATGATCGAGGAGCTGAAGCGCGAACGCAACACCTCGATGATACTAATTACCCACGACCTGGGTATAGTCGTGGAAATGTGCAGCAAAGTAGCCATAATGTATGCGGGGGAGATAGTGGAATCCGGTACGGTCGAGGATATCTACGGAGCAAGGCAGCATCCCTATACTATAGGCCTGTTCGACTCGGTTCCCAATCTGGAGGATGAGCAGGAAAGGCTTACACCGATTAACGGATTGATGCCCGACCCCGTAAACCTTCCCAAAGGCTGTAAGTTCCATCCCCGCTGTCCCTATGCCACAGAAAGATGTAAAAAAGAGCAGCCCGCAAATGTAGAAGTATCCTCTGGCCACTTTGTACAATGTCACATGGCCAAGGTTGCCGAAAAGGAGGAATAGCGTCATGGCAGACAACATTCTGGAAGTTAGAGGTTTAAAAAAGTATTTTAATACCCCCCATGGCCTGCTGCATGCCGTGGATGATCTGTCTTTTAATATCGAGAAGGGGAAGACGCTGGGTGTTGTGGGAGAGTCCGGCTGTGGCAAATCTACCCTCGGCAGGGTAATACTCAGGCTTATCGACAGCACCGAAGGCGAAGTGCTGTTCGAGGGAGAGGATGTCCTCAAGTATTCCAAGGCGGAGATGAGAGCCATGCGTAAAAGCATGCAGATCATTTTCCAGGATCCCTATGAATCCATCAATCCCCGCATGAGCGTAGGCGAGCTCATCGCCGAGCCGCTTATCGTAAACAAAATATGCAAGAGCGCTGAGATAGATAAAAAGGTCAGGGAGCTGATGGATACCGTAGGCCTTGCGGAGAGGATGATAAACTCCTATCCTCACGAGCTGGATGGCGGCCGCCGCCAGCGCATAGGCATTGCGCGGGCCCTTTCTGTGTCACCAAAGTTTATCGTGTGCGATGAGCCCGTATCTGCTCTTGATGTATCCATTCAGGCACAGATATTGAACCTTATGCAGGACCTGCAGAAGGAACGAGGGTTTACCTACATGTTCATAACGCATAACCTTAGCGTGGTTAAGCATATATCGGATGATATCATGGTCATGTACCTCGGCAAGATGGTGGAGAAAGCCCCAAAGAGCGAGCTGTTCAAAAACCCGATGCATCCCTACACCAGGGCGCTGCTGGAGGCCATACCTATCCCCAAGCTCAGCAGCAGAAACAGAAAGCGGGAAATTTTGCAGGGCGAAATAAAGTCTCCAATCAACCCGAAGGAGGAGTGCCGTTTCGCGGGGCGCTGCAAGTACGCCGCCGAACAGTGCCATCAGGGCGTACCGGAGCTTAGGGAGATAACGCCGGGCCACTTTGTGTCCTGCTTCTATGCAGATAAATAGGAGGAAGCATCATGGGATTTAGAAATTTCACGTATTACCGCTCCGGTGTGGTGCTGGCAAAATTCCGCATATCCGGTGAGAAGGTGTATTGCGTGCCTCGCGACATAAAGACCATGGAATTTGGACCGGAAAGAGAGTTTTCTCTGCCCATGGAGCCATTCAACGCAGAGCTGGATAGGCGTATCGCGGAGGCTGTCGCTGCCGTACAACGCGAAGCAATACCCGATGGGCATGAAAAGGCGGACGACTATATTGCCGAGATAAACGGAAAACAACTGCGGGTAGAGCGCTATGTGCAGCATAGCGGCTGGTATCCTTTGGACTTTCTCGTCTCTGAGGGTAAAATTGTTGCCGCAATAGATAATGAGCGCCACTACATAGGCCTGTTGGTGGAGGATGGCTGGGAAGCCGCTACCCCTCAAGCCGCTATGGAGGATCCGCTTCTGTCAAAGCCCGAGTATGGCATGGAGTTCATAGGCACTGAAATGATACCCATGCGGGATGGGGTGCGCCTTGCAACGGACATCTATTTGCCGACACAGCGCAAGGCGGGGCAGAAGTTTCCCACGGTGCTTATTCGCACCTGCTATAATAAGCTCAATACCGACATGTACTTTGCCTATGTGCATTACGGCTATGCCGTGGTCGCCCAGGATACCAGAGGGCGCGAGTTGTCCGAGGGTCTGTGGCAGCCTATAATAAACGAAAAGGACGACGGGGACGACACACTGAACTGGATAGCATCACAGGAATGGAGCGATGGTGGCGTGGGCATGATTGGCCCGTCTTACTTGTCAATCGTCCAGTGGCAGGCGGCGGCCAGCGGAAACCCCCACTTCAAAGCCAGTATAAGCATGGTCACCGGCGGTGTTCCGCTGTTCGATTTTCCGCACAGGGCGGGTGTTCTGTCCCCGGGAACCATGGCGTGGATTAACTCTATGCGAAACAAGAATTTTGCTCCAGAAGACAGGCTAAGGGATGACTGGGATCAGGTGCTTAAGCACCGTCCGATAAGGGATATACCCCTTGTGGCCACTGGAAATGAAAATCCTTTTTGGAACGAGTGGATGGAGCACGAATATTATGACGGTTACTGGCACAGGGGAAATTTCCTGGTAAATCAGCACAAAATTGACCTTCCTGCGCTGTATGTTACCGGCTGGTATGACGACGTCGGCCCGGGTAGCATGCAGATATGGGATATGAATAAGCGAAACGGGCGCAAGAATCAAAAGCTCGTATGCGGCCCATGGATGCACAAGATGAACGTATCCCGGGACATTCACAATATCAATTATGGCCCGGATGCCGTGCGCTATGACATGTTCTGCATGTATATGCGCTGGTACGATCACTTCCTCAAGGGCGTGGACAACGGAATAGACCGCGAGGAGCCTGTGGATTATTTTGTGATTGGCGAAAATCGCTGGCACAAGGATACCGAGTGGCCGCCTAAGTGTGCCGTGGAAAAGAACCTGTATCTCTCATCGGGGGACGGAGCCTCCGCCGATGGCGGCGGAGCATTGACCTTTGATCGCCCGGTGGCCGCAGGCGAGGATCATTATGTGTACGATCCCGACGACCCTACTCCGTTCCTCATCGACGTGAGCGAAAACGAGTGCCTGGTGCCTGAGAATTATAAAGATGTCGAGCTGAGAGATGACGTGCTGGTGTATACCACGGAGCCCTTGAAGGAGGCCGTCACCATCGCCGGTGAGCCTGTTGCGATACTTTATGCTGCATCCAGCGCCAAGGATACCGACTGGGTGGTCAGGATAACCGATCTTGACCAGGCCGGCAACTCGATACGCATGTGCGACGGCATAGTAAGAGCCAAGTTCCGCAAGTCCTTTATCGAGCCCAAGCTGCTGCTGCCCGGCGAGATAGTAAGATATGAAATACCGATGACCTGGATATCAAACAGATTCGAAGTAGGCCATCGGATAAGGGTGGAGGTCGCCTCCGGCGCGGACAACTCGATCTTCTGCAACACAAATACCGGCCTCCCCATTGTAGACGACGTTGATAAGGTCGTGGCAGAGCAGACGGTATATAGCGGCGGCGATCATTGCAGCCGTGTTATCCTCCCGATAATAGAATAACGGTTTGAATCAATAGCAAGAACCTATACCAACCAAATAAACTGGCCGGCGTATTTTACGCCGGCCGGTTTATTTTCACATCATTGATCTCGTTACCCCGTTATCCTCAGCCTATGGCAGCAGCCGCTGCCGAGTATGCCCTCAAGCTGCGCCTTGAAGGCGTCGAACTTATCGTTCGGCACGAAGGCGAAGCCTCCGCCGTGTACCCGCACGGCGCCGCGGCCGTCCAGCAGCTTTTTGCAGAGGGCTATGGCAAAAGCCATTTCCTGATGCTCGCTGCTGCCTGAGGGGATCACGTTTTGAAGGTACTTCCATGACGATTCACCGGATTCATTGACCAGTCTCAGGAAGCTGTCAAAGCGCCCGCTCCTGAGCGCCTCCGTCTGCTCCGTTACGCGCCTGTTGTCGTCGAATATGTGCATCGCCCGAAGGACGGCCCTGTCGCCCGCCGCTGCCCTTACCTCGGGCAGCCTGCGGTAAAACTCCGCCTCGTCCACATCACGAAGATATTCCTTGCCGAAAACGCCGCAGACCCTATGCAGCTCCTCCGGTATCGCCGAATATGACGCGGAGCTGGAAAGGCCGGAGCCGGGCAGCACGGTTGAGCTTATTCTGGCATCAAAGCCGCCTATGGGGCAGCCGCGCTGCACAAAGGCCGCGGAAACGCCCCGCACGAGGGCGACGGTGGTGTTCTTTTCCGCCTCGTGCAGCTCAAGGTCGTGTATGTATACCTCTACCGGGTCATAGCCCTGGGAAAACACCCTTATTACTTCATCATCGTTTTTACACACCGATGCGTTTGTTGTAAGGTCGATAGCCGCCGCAAGCACCCGCCCGTGCTGATGATCGGTATGGTTGCCGCCTATCTCTACCCTGCCGGGTGCTGAAAATTCATATATCCTATCCTTCGCCATAAAGCCACCTCTACGCCTTATAGCCGTGCGGATGGGCGCTGTGCCACCTCCAGGCGGTTGAGATTATGGTATCTATATCGTGAAACTTCGGCTTCCAGCCCAGCACCTTCTTTGATTTTTCGCTGGATGCAACAAGCTGCGCCGGATCTCCGGCTCTCCTTGGGGCTATCTTTGCCGGTATCGGCCTGCCGACGACTTTTTCCGAAGCTTCCACGATCTCCTTTACCGTAAAGCCCACGCCGTTGCCAAGGTTGAATACGTCGTTCTTCCCGCCGGACATAAGGTATTCCGCCGCCAGCACATGAGCAGAGGCAAGGTCGCATACATGGATGTAATCCCTCACACAGGTGCCGTCCCGGGTGTCATAGTCATCGCCGAAAATATCCACATGGCTCCTCTGCCCGTTGGGGACCTGAAGCACCAGCGGTATAAGGTGGGTCTCCGGGTCGTGCGCCTCGCCTATATTGCCGTCAGGGTGCGCCCCGCAGGCGTTGAAGTAACGCAGCGCGACAAAATGCAGGTCATGGGCCAGCGAAGCCCAGCAGAACATATGTAAGCGCCGCCAAAGCCATAGTTCAGTGTCGGGTCCCAGCCCACTTCCTGAATCATGTATCCGCCAACCAATAAGTCGTGCATCAGGTCGTTGTACTCATATAAGTAATCGCAAGCCTCGTGATTTTGCGCTACAACGCGGGTCAATATCTTGCCTATCTTTTCATCATTGGAACTTTCGGGCGTTATAACAGCTTCCGGGTATTCGTCCATCAGGTCAGCCTGTATGTTCTCTACTGTCGAGAAAATAATAGGCATGACGGGCTGGGGCTCATTACTGCCTGAACCAGTATCTGACCAGTGGTCGCCGTGATACATCTTCTCGTTTGCCGTGAGCCTGTCCCATTCGTCCCTATAGGCCGTTTTGTACTCATCGTATAAGCTCTGTATGGCAGATACAAGGTCGCTTGCACTGTCACCGGGCGAGGGTTTAATGCTTAGTCCCTCATAAATCGTTGTCATGATGTCTTGTTCTGCCATATGTCCCTCCAATACAAAAAGCCCATGATATTTAATCACAGGCTTAACTTAATGGTTATGTTTAGTATTATTCAACTGGGCTTTACCAGATTTTTGACAGACAGGAAGGAGTGGATATATCTCCCCCCTCTCCGATATATGTGTGTGTGGTGTGTGGTGGGGGTACCCGACATCGGGGGGAGTACTTCGGGTTTTTGGTTGCCATTTTGGATTTTTGGCGGGGGGGGAAAATAATCCCCTCTCCCCTTCGTATATGCCCATCGGCTCGGCTCATCATATGCCCCGGATCGGCTGGACTGGGTGCAAATGTGGGTGCAACAATCCGGACTAATGCCGATTTGCCCAGGTAATCAGGCACATTTTAGGCGTGAGGTTGTGGGGATACTTACCCCACGCCTCTATATCCGAGGTGTCCACGCCCTCCCATTTAACCGTCAGCTCGGCCTTGGTGTCCTGCTCGATCTTGGTAGAGTAGCCAAACTTAGCCAATCTGGCGAGAGTAATGCGGCTGTCGGTATCGCCATTGCTGGCGGCGTTGAGGGTCTCCAGCTCGATGCGGTCACGCGCACGTGCGAGGACGGTCGAGTAATTCTGTATATCTCCACAAC
>OHSQ01001077.1_pt1 | contig 11357 bp, 9 predicted proteins | sample 1578661 | NCBI WGS metagenome assembly OHSQ01 (sample SAMEA3879534, study PRJEB24766) | human gut metagenome | biome: human-associated habitat; feature: feces | place: USA | collected 1985/1987 | reverse complement strand
TCAGGTTCGGCTCGTTGAGATGCTTCTGCGAGTCACCGACCAGCTCACGCACCTTAGCTACGGAGGCATCGGAGCCTACGACACGTATCTGGTCGCCCATCTGAAGACGCATGCCAGGGCTTGCGACGAGATCGACGCCAGCACGAGTCACACGGGTTACGTTGACACCGTAGATCTGGCGGAGCTGTAGCTCGCCGAGGCGCTTGCCGTTGAGCGTTTTCTTGGTGATGGTATACTTATTGCTGATGAGCTTTGACTCGGTGGGGATCCACTTCTTACGCTCTATGTCAATGCGCTGCCCGAAGATAGCCTCCGTATGATCCAGCTCATGTGGCTGACCAATGACGAAGACCCGGTCATGCTCCTGCAGGATCGTGCTACCCGTAGCGACCGTGATCTCTTGTGTCTCATGATTGTAGTGTCGTGAGATGACGATGTTGCCATGCTCGAAGTAGCTCGAGAGGAGATCCATAATGGACTTGCCAAAGATAGCGGGATTCGCTACGACAAAGGAGGCAGCCTGCGCACCATGCTCTCCAGACTCATCTTGTGCTGCAAACTCCTGCTCCTCTTTGCGTATGTTGACCCGTAAGACGGCGCGTACGATCATCATCGAGAGGATGATGCCGATCACACCCAGCGGGTAAGCGACCGCATAGCCCATCGCTATGGAGGGGTCGGACGTACCCATGATGTCTGTGTAAGTTTGCTCAGCAGCACCTAGACCAGGCGTATTTGTCACAGCTCCTGAGAGGATACCCACCATCGTCGACATAGGCAGATCCGAGAGGTACTTGATGACGATGGTGATCCCCACGCCTAGTAGGACGACTAGGACGGCTAGTAGGTTGAGCTTGAGGCCACCCTTCTTGAGTGAGGGGAAGAAGCCAGGTCCCACCTGCAGACCGACGGCATAGATAAAGAGGATCAGTCCAAACTCCTTGACAAAGTGTAGGACTTCAGCGTCAATCTGCATCCCTAGAGCACCAAAGAAGATACCCACGAAGAGTACCAGCGTGACTCCTAGGGAGACTTTGCCGATCTTGATGCGTCCTAGGAGCATCCCCACGGCGATGACTAGGGCTATCAGGAAGACAGAGTGTGCTATCCCCGTGCCGACAAATAAGTTTTCAAACCAATTCATTGTACTATAAGCTTTTTACTTGATATGATGTAGCGTGTATAAAGATAAAATGCGTGCGTCACAAGAAGCCTCTAGAGGAAGTGGCGGAAGGTGCTACTTCCCCTTGAGTAGCTGATGGTAGGTGGGCAAGTCCTGGAGGAGCGACACAGCGCGTTGCGCCACTTTGTCACGAGACATATAGTATTCGAGCCGCCCCTCATCGTAGTAGTAACGCGAGAGGATCTCCATATTAAGGTAGTCACGTATGAAGCTCTCGTAAGTTTTCATCAGCTGAGGCGTGTCAGCCTTGAGCCTTTTCTGAAAAGCAGCAAACTCGTCCGACACCTCATCGTAGCGCTGCTCACCCTTGAGCGCTTCCTCCACCTTTTTGACCAGTTCGTCTGCGACAGACTTAAAGGTAAAGCCACTCTCTATCACCTTCTGCTGATAGGCTGCATACGCCTCGTCTCCTAGGTCGAAGTCCCTGAGCGTACTCCGCTCGGGAGCTTGGTGCGTCAGTAGGTAATCGGTGACAAAGTCATAGGTGATCGCATCAAAGAGCAAAGTACCTAGCAGCGAAGGGATCGAGTCCGAAGGGCAGACGATGTCGGGCATGATGCCTCCAGCGGCGTAGACGGTGCGTCCGCCTGTAGTCGTGTAGGGTGTGCCCAATGAGTCGGTTGCGTTAACTTTCTCAGCGCCACCACGATGGTTGTAGGAGAGTTTCTGTATCGAGCGCCCGCTAGGTATGTAGTATCGAGCTGTGGTTAGCTTGAGCAGTCCGCCATCGGGTAGCTCGAGCGTCCCCTGTACCAAACCTTTGCCAAAGCTCTTGCGCCCCACGATCACCGCACGATCATAGTCTTGCAAGGCGCCCGCCACGATCTCCGAGGCGGAGGCAGAGCTTTCGTTGATCAGCACGACGAGTGGTAGTTCCGTGTCGAGAGGCTCTTTAGTCGTTTTGTAGCTGTTGCTCTGCTGCGGGTATCGTGCCTTGAGCGAGACCACTGGTTGCCCCTTAGGGATAAATAGGTTGACCAGCTGTATAGCTTGCTCCATCAGCCCGCCGCCATTGTCGCGGAGGTCTATGATTAGCCCGTTAAGCTTACCGCCAGCCTCTTTCTGTAGGCGGTCGTAAGCTTTGAGAAACTCCTGACTGGTGGTCGTGGAGAAGGTATTTACAGAGATAAAGCCTATACGATCAGCGAGTAGCTCCGTATAAGATATGGGACTCAGGTCGATGCGCTCACGATCGAAGGTGACTGTCAGCGAATCCTGCGCATAGCCTGGACGACGCACCACGAGCGTGATAGGCTTGCCAGGCTCTCCACGCAGTTCGTTGCGCACATCGACCACCTTCGTGTGGGAGAAGTCCTTGCCGTTGATCCGCCAGATGATGTCCGCTGGGCGTAGCCCCGCCTTGTCGGCCGCTTTGCCCTGCATGAGTGAGCCAATGATGACGACCGAGTCTTGGTGCTGTCGTAGGATCGCCCCGATACCACCGTAAAGCCCCGTCGTACTCTCCTCAAAGGCTTTGGTCTCCTCCTCGTTGAAGTAGACCGTGTAGGGGTCCAGCTGCTGTAGCATATAGGTGAGCGCTCCGTCGTAGAGTGTGGTCAGGTCGACCGTGTCAACAAAGAAGTTGCGCACATTGCTCAGTACGCTCCCCATCACCGCCATGGTGGTGGTAAAGTCATTCGCAGAGCGTGACGTAGAGGTCTCTTGAGCTGACAGCCTCGTCGGAGTCCATGCTAGGGCGCCGAGGAGTAGCAGCGTGAGTAGGGTGTTGGGGAGTTGTTTCATGCGATATTCACGACATTGCTACAAAGATACGGAATAAGTAGATACCTCGTTAGAGGTTAGAGATTAGAAGTTAGAGATTGGAGGGACTTTCCTAGGGACTCTAGTGCCACTAGGGGTACTAGTCTAGGGACACTAGTGACTCTAGCTAGAAGCCACGCACCTCGGTGACGAGTCGGGAGACCTGCGCTTTGAGTTCGTCGAGAAACTGCCCTGGATCGTACTCCCGACTCTCGATCTGTCGCAGCTTGAGCTCCCAGCGGCCTGTCAGCTCGGCGCTCTTGAGCAGCGGATCTTGTATCGACTCGATCAGCTGTATGCCGTCTGGTGTGGCTCGTAGCGACTTGCCCTCACGAACTATGTAGCCCCGCTTGAAGAGCGTCTCGATGATAGCAGCGCGTGTGGAGGGGCGACCGATGCCGTTCATCTTAAGTGCATCCCGCAGCTCCTCGTCCTCGACGCCCTTGCCCGCTGTCTCCATAGCACGCAGGAGCGTCGCCTCGGTGTAGTAGCGCGGTGGCGTAGAGGTGCTCTCACGTATCGAAGGCTCGTGAGGTCCTGACTCGCCCTCCTTGAAGGTGGGGAGTGTCTGCTCTTTGTCCTTAGCGCCCTCTGCGGTGTCGTCACCCTCCTTGCTACTGTCAGGCTTGAGTACCTCGCGCCACCCCTCCACGAGAATCGTCTTGCCCGAGGCACGCAGCGGATACTCCTCGACGGTAGCACGTACGGTGGTCGTCGAGACCTTGGCGTCGGGATAGAAGGCGGCTATGTAGCGCAGTGCCACGAGGAGGTAGATCTGCTCCTCATCAGGGGTGAGTCCGCCGCTCAGCTGTCCTGTCGGAATGATCGCATGGTGGTCGGTGATCTTCTTATTGTCAAAGACCTTCTTGCTCTTCTTCAGAGGCTTGCCACTGCTTAGTAGTGGAGCGATGAAGCTCCCGAGAGCCGCATGCCGTGCGATGCCTTGGAGCGTCTCCGCCACCTTAGGGTATTGGTCTTCGGGTAGGAAGGTGGTGTCGACACGTGGGTAGGTGGTCACCTTCTTTTCGTAGAGAGACTGTATGAGTCGGAGCGTCTGCTCAGCCGTGTAGCCAAACTTCTTATTCGCCTCCACCTGTAGCGAGGTGAGGTCGAAGAGTCGTGGCGGGTACTCCGTCGACTTCTTCTGCTCGACCGCCTGCACGACGAGCGGCTCCTTAGCGATCCTTTCGATCAGCTCCTCGACCTGCTGTCGCTCAGCAAAGGTCACCTCGACCTCTTGCGATGTGTCTGCCCTAAAGAGCGTCCCTCGGTAAGTGGTCTGCATCTCGTAGGTCGTGACTGGTACGAAGCTCTCAATCTCTGCCTGCCTGTCAACGACCAGCGCCAGTGTCGGTGTCTGCACACGACCTACCGAGCGAACGCCTCGCTGCCGTCCGCCATAGCGATCTGTGAGGGTGTAGAGGCGTGTCCCATTGATCCCTAGGAGCCAGTCTCCGATAGCACGTGCCAAGCCTGCGTGGTAGAGCGTGTCTAGCTCTGTGCTGGGGCGCAAATTGGCAAAGCCCTCGCGGATCGATTGGTCCGTCAGCGAGGAGATCCAGAGACGCTCCACGGGACAGGTGCAGCCCGCTAGTTGGAGTACCCAGCGCTGTATCAGTTCGCCCTCTTGGCCCGCATCGCCGCAGTTGATCACTCGCTCAGCTTGCGAGACCAGCCCTTGGATAATGGCAAACTGCCGCTCGATATGCTCCTCCTTGATCAGCTTGATGCCGAAGCGCTCTGGGATCATCGGTAGCGAAGCAAGTCGCCACCCCTGCCAACTGGTCTGGTAGTCCTCTGGCTCCTTGAGCGTGCAGAGGTGACCATAGGTCCAGGTGACGGCATAGCCATTGCCCTCGATATAGCCTGATCGAGCCGTAGTGGCTCCGAGTATCTTGGCTATGTCTCGCGCTACGGACGGTTTCTCAGCGATGCAGACGATCATAGCGGGTCACTTACTCATTAGTCGTACCAGCTCCCGTCTGCATCAGGTAAGCCTTGATAAAAGCATCTAGATCGCCATCCATCACCCCGTTGACATCGGAAGTCTGATAGTTCGTACGGTGATCCTTGACACGACGATCGTCGAAGACGTAGCTACGTATCTGAGAGCCCCACTCGATCTTCTTCTTATTCGCCTCGACCTCGCTCTGGGCAGCACGACGACGCTCCAGCTCCTTGTCGTAGAGCTGCGAGCGCAGGAGGCGCAGAGCGTTCTCACGATTGTCCATCTGGGAGCGTGTCTCAGTGTTTTCGATTACAATCTCCTCAGTCTCTCCTGTGTCGGGGTCGGTGTATAGGTAGTGCAGGCGTACGCCCGTCTCCACCTTGTTGACATTTTGCCCACCAGCTCCACTCGAGCGGAAGGTATCCCACGAGAGCAAGCCAGGGTTCACCTCCACCTCAATCGAGTCGTCCACGAGGGGTACGACAAAGACCGAGGCAAACGAAGTCATTCGCTTGCCCTGTGCATTATAGGGGGAGACACGTACGAGACGATGCACGCCGTTTTCACTCTTGAGAAAGCCGTAAGCCAGCTCGCCCTCGATCTGCATGGTGACCGTCTTGATACCAGCATCGTCGCCGTCCTGCCAATTGGTGATAGTCACCTTGTAGCCCGACCGCTCTGCCCAGCGCTGATACATACGCACCAGCATAGAGGCCCAGTCCTGGCTCTCGGTGCCACCCGCACCTGCGTTGATCTTGAGTACAGCGCCTAGGCGATCCTCCTCAGCGCTCAGCATATTGCGTAGCTCGAGGTCTTCGACCAGCTTGATGGCACGCGCATAGGCATCGTCCACATCTTGCTCTTCGACCGCCTCCTCTTTGTAAAAGTCGTACGCTAGAGCCACCTCTTGCGCTGCTGCATCGACTGCTTCAAAAGCCTCGATCCATGAGCGTATCTCGCCCACACGTCGCATCTGCTGCTGGGCTCGTGGCACATCATCCCAAAAGTCTGGAGCTTGTGTCCGGAGCTCCTCTTCTTCTAGTTGGACACGTCGCTGGTCGATGTCAAAGATACCTCCCCAGCGCCTTCGTGCGCTCCAACAGCTCTGCTAGTTGGTCCTGTGTTATCATAATATATTCTGTTATCTAGAGAGCGTATACCACTATGGTGTGGCATGCGCTCTTTACTTATTGTGTGAAATGGGAGGTCAAAGGTACAGCTTTTCGATCAGCTCGGCATACTGCTCGAGGATCGCTTTGCGCTTCAGCTTGAGCGTCGGAGTAAGTGTACCCGCCTCGATGGAGAATGGCTCGGCAAGCAGTGCGATGCGCTTGACTTTCTCAAAGCCTGCCAGATGAGCCTGCAGGGGCTCTATGTGACTCAGCATCAAGTCACACACCTCGCTATGCTGCGCCAGATCCTCTGTGGGGAGGTCGGCCAATGCCTCCTGACCGCGCTCACGGAGCCGACGACGTAGCTGCTCATAGTTGGGATAGATCAGAGCTGCGACAAACTTGCGCTCGTCGGCCACCACAGCGCACTGCTCGATGAGTGGACTGCTGCTCAGAAGTGACTCGACCTGCTGCGGAGCGATGTACTTACCATTGCTTGTCTTGTATAGCTCTTTGATCCGCTCGGTAAAGAAGAGCGTACTCCCTTCGAGCCGTCCAGCATCGCCCGTGCGGAACCACCCGTCATCGGTAAAGGCAGCTGCATTCGCCTCGTCATTGTGGTAGTATCCAGGCGTGATCGTGTCGCCACGTAACTGTATCTCCTGCGTCTCGGGATCTATGCGTACCTCTACGCCTGGTAGCACCTCGCCCACGGAACCTATGACATAGCGCCCTGGTAGGTAGCAGGAGACCGTCGCTGAGGACTCGGAGAGCCCATAGCCGACGACTATGTTGAAGCCAGCCGACTGCAAGAACTCGTTGATCTCATCTGAAAGCGGAGCGCCCGCTGTCGGGAAGAAGCGCCCGCGCTCCAGTCCTAAGACCCGCTTGAGGATATAGAAGACGGTGTAGCGGTAGACCGCATTGGATATGCGAAGCCCCCAAGGCGCTTTGCGACCATGTATGCGGTACTCTATATGGTACTTATGTCCCACACGCAGCGCCTTCTGATAGATGCGCTGCATCATAGGCTTCGACCGCTCGATATGCTCCTGCACGCCTTGGTAGACTTTCTCCCAGTATCGTGGCACATTGCACATCACCGTGGGGCGTATCTGAGGCATCAGCTCCATAATGCGCTTCGGATTGGTCACGACGACCACTTTGATAGCTGTGGCAAAGCAGAAGTAGACCCAGAGCTTCTCGAAGACATGGCTCAGCGGGAGGAAGTTGACCGATACGTCGTGATCATTCAGTGTCGGGAAGAGCTGCTGGTGTCGCTCCACCTGAGTTAGGATCATGTGATGGGTGATCTGTACTCCCTTTGGCGTGCCTGTGGTGCCTGAGGTATAGATAATGACGGCGGTCTCGTCGGCCGTGCCAGCGCCTAGCTGCGCCCGCACTTCAGTCTCGTAGGGCATTGCATCGCCCATCAAGAGGAAGGTCTCAAAGTATTCGCTTCGCTCGTCTGCGGGATCACGTACCACCCGCTCGTCCAAAATGACCAATTGCTGTAGCGTGGGGTGGGTCTCTAGGAGTGGGTAGACATTGTTGTACTGAAACTGCTCCCCCACGAGGATCAGCTTGACCCCAGCATGCTCCGTGATGAAGGCTACCTGCTCAGGCGAGCAAGTGGCATAGAGCGGTACGCAGATAGCACGTATAGCCATCAGTCCCAGCTCGGTGATGATACCCTCCATCATGTTTTGTGAGTAGAGTGCCACACGATCGCCAGGCTGTACGCCAGCTCGTACGAGAGCCTGTGCCGCCAGCATAGTCTGCTCAGCTAGCTGCTCGCCACTCCACTCGTGCCACTGCTCCTCGGGCGTTCGATCCATATAGCGTAGGAGGGTCTTGTGTCGATAAGTGGTGGTAAAGAGCTTGAGTAGATCACTCAGGTGGGTCATGGTATGGATAGAGGCTAGAGGTTAGAGATTAGAAGCTAGAGGCTAGAGATTAGAGAAGCTTACTTGTTAGCGAGAGTGGTGGTCGGTAGGCACCTTCTCGATAAGCTCTGCCAGATCCGTATCTCGCTCGTTGAGGAAGAGTGGATGATTGCTTTCGTAGAGCTGCTCATGGAGCGAGTGTAGGAAGATCTTCTGATCCCAAGAGAGATCGCGTAGGAGTATGTCGCTACTCTGCTGCATACGGGGAAGTAGCTCCTTGACCACCTCTCGCCCCTTGGGTGTGATGTTGAGGAGTAAGCTACGCCTGTCCTGTAGATTGCGCGTCTGCGAGATCAGCCCCCTCTTGAGTAGACGACGGATGATCTCACTGCCAGAGGTCTTTTCGACCACGTTGTAGTTGTTGAGCTCGGTCTTGGTCATCCTCCCCCTTTGCCATCAGCGTGATGAGATAAGAGTACTCATCGATGGTCTGTAGGGGAGTGTCTTTGATTGCTTTACGGACGAAGCAGCGCATATAGCGGTAGACGAAGCTTATGTCACGAGCGATCATCGTATTGAGAAACGCTTGACTACGTATCCCCGTCTTAGGCTCTTCGGAGCTTTTCTGCTGCTCCAGGGACTGATCGGCAAAGCGCAAAAAGTTGCTCATCGACTGCTCAGCATTCCCACGAAACTCTTCGTACCTCTCGACTAGGTCGAGTAGCTCATGTAGTAATGGGTAACTCATCGTGCTATGTACTGAAGATCTTTAATAGTTGCGATAACGCTCTAGTGGCACGAAGATCCACAAGAGGATGTAGACAGGGATGCCCGCAAAACCAGTTGTGAAGGTGAGCAGTAAGTAGATGAGTCGTACGATCGTCGGATCCCATCCGAAGTAGTCTGCGATGCCACCGCATACGCCTCCTATCCACGCTTCGCGAGAGCGATAGAGTCTCTTGTTGTTTGCCATAGCTGTATTGGTTGGTTTTAATTGATAAGTCTGTCGTAAGTCTCTTAGGTTTGAACGACCTAAGCTACGCTGGTTCAGCTACAAATGTACGAAAAGTTCTAGACTTAGTAGACGAACGAACTATAGCCTATCTCACGACGTGTATCCCGAGTCTAGCTCGACCCTTACGTGTAGGTGTACCATCTCCACGTGTGGATTCTCAGTCTCCCTACGATGACACTATGGGTTACTCGAGAGAATGGTGGGGGAGTGCCTAGCAGAGAAGCTAAGCAAAACGAACGATATCCCCCGATTAAGCCACAAAATAGCTCTCAGCAAGAGCATATTGAGCGATTTTTGCCCAAAATAGTTGCAGAGAACGAAAAAACCACTATCTTTGAGGCGTGAAAGGTATTGGTTCATTGCCAAGTACCGCTCCGTAAGTTGTTTAGAAGACTCTTAGTTTAGACGACTCTTGGGAGTGATCACACGAGAATAATCTTATAACTAATCATAAACAAGTTTACCTATGAACAAAACAGATTTCATCAAGACTGTTGCCGATAAGGCTCAGTTAACTCAGAAGGACACAAAGGCTGTCTATGAAGCCATGGTAGAGACCATCCACGAGGAGATGAAGAAAGGGGAGCGCCTTTCACTCGTAGGCTTTGGCTCATTCTACGTTTCTGAGCGTGCTGCTCGCAAGGGCATCAACCCTCAGACGGGCAAGTCGATCCAAATCAAGGCTAGCAAGTCTATCAAGTTTAAGCCTAGCACAGCTCTAGACATCAACAAGAAGTAAGCACTAGCTACGCACATCGATACCTTCGGGAGTGCTATCGCCCTTGCGAAGTGTATCTACAAAAAAGAGGGGTAGACTCCATGCAGAGTCTACCCCTCTCGTCATAACTATAAGCCCCCTGCTATCTAGTCGCCCGTTGGAATGAATACCGAAGGATGAGTCCCAAGAGTGTCAGGCTAACGGGGAAGGCAAACCAGATACCCATCAATTGCAAGGGAGCGCCATACAGCCCGATGTTAAAGCCGAAGAGCCACGCCATAGCTGGCGCCACAATCAGGTGACACAAAGCAGCAGCTGGTGCTAGTATCGCCACACGACTGATCCCTCTGAGGGCATTGGCATAGATGATCTGTAGTGCATCGCCTATCTGGTAGAGGCAGAGCGGGATGAGAGCTAGGTAAGTGGCCTCAGCGACTGAGAGATCGGCATTGAAGAGGCGCACCACAGGCTCACGAAATAGGACCAAGAGAGGCATCATAACCGCAGCCACAAAGAGACAGAGGTAGACGCCCGCACTGGCCACACGGCGGGTCTCTCGTCGCTCTCCTTGTGCTAGGAGCGTGCTGCTACGTATCGCTGTGGCTGCTCCGATGCCGTAGTAAACCATAAAGCCGAGCGTACTAACCGTCGCAATGATCTGATGAGCTGCCAAGGCTGAGGTGCCAATCCGAGCAACCAAGATGACCGCTATGGAAAAGGAGGCGGCCTCCATACCCATCTGCAGAGCTACAGGCGTGCCTAGTCGTAATAGTGGTACCAGCCCCTCACGCCACGACCAGCGCAGACATCGCAACCGCTCTAGGATCTCACGGTAGCGCGGTAGCAGAGCGGTCACAGCAACGATCGCCAGCAGCATCGCCACACGGCTGATCAGCGTTGCGATGCCAGCTCCATACAAGCCCCATTCGGGGAGGCCCCCTTTGCCATAGATGAGGAGGTAGTTGAGCCCGATGTTTAGCACATTTCCCGCTAGGGTGATATACATTGGGATCTGCGTATCTCCCATCCCCTCGGTGTACTGCTTGAACGTATTGAAGAGCATCACCACCATAAAGCCCACGATCTGGATACGATAGTAGGGTAGGGCTATGGCGTGCAGCTCATCGGGGAGATTGAACAGCCTCAGACTCCCCTCGAGGAGCAGCAGCCCTCCACCGATTAGGAGAGCGATCAAAAGGTTGAGCAGGAAGCTATGCCCTAAGTAGTGCGCCACCTGATCGGAGCGTCCCCACTCCTTATTGGTCGCCACCAGTGGTGTCAGACCATAGGAAAAGCCCATCCCAAAGATGATCGATAGATTGAGAAAGTTATTGACAAAGGAAGCAGCCGCCAGCTCGTCTAGGCTGTGGTGACTCACCATCACATTGTCCGCAAAGCCCACGAGGATCAGCCCCACTTGTCCGATGATCACGGGTAGCCCCAGACGCAGCAAAGGCCCGTAGTGCGCCCGACAGCTTCGGTAGTACGTACTCCAACTCATATCACACGAACCGCACTGGACGCACTAAGAGTTAAGACGAGCGAGAAACTCCTCCTCCGTGACGAGTGGGATGCCGAGCTGCTCAGCTTTGGCACGCTTCGAGGGACCCATATCGCTGCCCATCAGGACGAAGGTCGTACGGCCCGAGATGCTCCCCACGTTGACACCACCATGCTGCTCGATGAGCTGCTTGTACTCATCACGGCTGTGCTGGGTGAAGCTCCCGGAGATAA
>OHSQ01001073.1_pt1 | contig 11389 bp, 10 predicted proteins | sample 1578661 | NCBI WGS metagenome assembly OHSQ01 (sample SAMEA3879534, study PRJEB24766) | human gut metagenome | biome: human-associated habitat; feature: feces | place: USA | collected 1985/1987 | reverse complement strand
GCAAGAATACAACCGAATGCGATCGGGGACAGCAGCAAAGGCTCAAAACCTTTACCAATAGCCATATAAAGCAGAACCAGACCTACAACGATCATGATTACGTGACCGCCTGTCAGTGCAGAGAAACCGGAATCTGCCCATACGGAAGACAAAGCAACGAGAAATGCTTCCATTTAATATCCTCCCAATTTTCAATTTGTGGAAGGGGCTCTGCGAAAAGCCCCCTCCAAAGATCAAGGGTATTTAAGACTTACTGATATTGCGAACTATCGAGTAAGAATTAGAGAACGATCATAACGTCGCCGGTAGCAACAGTTTGACCTGCGGAAACGCGAACGTCGGAAACAGTGCCATCAGCCGGAGCCATGATTTCGTTTTGCATTTTCATAGCTTCCAGAATCAGCAGAACGTCGCCGGATTTAACAGCGTCGCCAGCTTTTACGTTAACGGACAGAACTTTGCCCGGCATAGGAGCGGAAACGGTGGTTGCACCAGCAGCAACCGGAGCAGCAGCTTTCGGAGCCGGAGCCGGAGCAGCTTTCGGAGCCGGAGCAGCAGCCGGAGCCGGAGCAGCTTTCGGAGCAGCTTTCGGAGCTGGAGCTGCTGCTGGAGCTGCTGCGCCTGCAAATCCTTCTTCTACGGTTACCTGATATGCTGTACCATTTACGGTGATAGTATACTTTTTCATGGATATAATCCTCCTTAAAATCTCGTTTTTTAATTAAAATTGCAAACTATATGCATTAGAAGCATTCTTTACGAACGCTAATAGCTTCAACACGACTGCTTACAGTCCATGCAGATTTAGCATCAATACGACGTACGCAAGCGATTTGGTCTGCGCTAACGCCGCAAGCTGCTACTGCTGCAGCGATAACAGCGATAATTTCGCTATCATCTTGAGCTGCTGCAACCGGAGCTGCAGCGGGAGCTGCTGCCGGTGTAGGAGCTACTGCCGGTTTAGCAACTTTTTTTTTAGTCGGATCGATAACTTGGAGTAAGTTCATCAATATGCCCAGAGCGATCAGTACGCCGAATACGATGGTCATATTGATTAAAGCAATCAACCAAGGATTAGTAGTAACAGGACCCATTTATTTCACCTCATCTTATCTTAAAATAGGTTGTTTAAGCACTAAGCAACTGCTTGTGAATTACAAAGGAATGTTGCCGTGGCGTTTTGCCGGACGGGTTTCGCGTTTGCTTTCCAGCATTTGCAGAGCGTTGATGATGGTGGGACGAGTATTTTTCGGTTCGATAACCATGTCAACCATGCCGCGCATTGCTGCTTGGTACGGAGTAGCGAAGTTGTCGATGTACTCTTTAGTCTTAGCTTCAACATCAGGATCTTTACGGAAGATGATGTTAGCAGCACCAGCAGGACCCATAACTGCGATTTCAGCGGTCGGCCATGCGATAACTTGGTCAGCGCCCAGGTCTTGAGAGCACATTGCCAGGTAGGAACCGCCGTAAGCTTTACGGGTAACCAGAGTGATTTTAGGAACAGTTGCTTCAGAGTAAGCATACAGCATCTTAGCGCCGTGACGGATAATGCCGCCGTATTCTTGGTTGCAGCCAGGCAGGAAGCCAGGAACGTCAACCAGGTTCAGCAGAGGAATGCCGAAAGCGTCGCAGAAGCGGATGAAACGAGCGGATTTATCGGAAGCGTTGATATCCAGGCAGCCAGCCATAACTTTCGGTTGGTTAGCAATGATACCTACGGTTTGACCATCCATACGAGCGAAGCAAGTGATGATGTTGGTTGCCCAGTATTTTTGGTTTTCATAGAATTCGCCGTTATCTACGATAGATCTGATTACATCATACATATCGTAAGCTTGGTTGGAGTTGTCCGGCAGCAGAGTGTTCAGGCTGTCGTCGGTACGCATCGGGTCATCACCAGTCTCTACAATCGGAGCACCTTCAACGTTGTTGGAAGGCAGGAAGGAGAGCAGGTAACGGATTTGTTGCAGGCAGTCTTCGTCGTTTTCAGCAGCGAAGTGAGCAACACCAGAAGTGCTGTTGTGGGTCATAGCGCCACCCAGTTGTTCTTGGGTTACATCTTCACCGGTAACGGATTTAACTACTGCAGGGCCGGTAATGAACATTTTGGAAGTGTTCTTTACCATGTAGATGAAGTCGGTCAGTGCCGGGCTGTATACAGCGCCGCCAGCGAAGGACCCATAATTGCAGAAATCTGAGGAACTACGCCGGAAGCAATGGTGTTCTCGAAGAAGATTTTACCATAGCCAGCCAGAGCGTCGATAGCTTCTTGGATACGAGCACCGCCGGAATCGTTCAGGCCAACCAGCGGAGCACCCATTTTCAGTGCCAGGCGTTGTACTTTAACGATTTTAGCAGCATGCATTTCGCCGAGGGAGCCACCTTCAACGGTGAAGTCCTGTGCGAATACATAAACCAGACGGCCATCGATGGTGCCGTAACCGGTGGTTACGCCTTCACCAGGCAGTTCTTTCTTTTCTTGACCGAAGTTGTAGCAACGATGACGTACAAAACGGTCGAGCTCTACGAAGGAACCTTCGTCGAGGAGAGCAGCGATTCTTTCACGAGCAGTCATTTTGCCGGATTCATGTTGTTTTGCAACACGTTTTTCGCCACCAGCAGCCAGAATTACTTCGGCTTTTTTGAGCATTTTCTCAATTTTTTCTTGAGTAGACAAATCTTACACCTCCATCATTATTGGGAGAACAAATTTATACACAGATGCTGAAGATATATCACTTGTATATCTTCAGCATTATGTAGCTTAAATTATGGGACCTTAAATCGCCCTGAATCTACGAAGCTAATAAATTAGTCTTTGTAGGTTGCAGCCGGTTGGCACAGCTCAAGCAGCAGGCCAGCGGATTTCGGATGAACGAAAGCAATTTTCATTTGGCCAGCACCGTTACGAGGAGCTTTGTCGATCATGCGAACGCCAGCTTCGGTCAGGTCAGCGATAGCTGCTTTGATGTCGTCAACGCGCAGAGCCATATGTTGGATGCCAGGGCCGTTTTTAGCAATGTATTTGCCGATAGGACCATCGTTGTTTTCAGTGATATCAACAAGGAGCTCAATCAGGGTTTCGCCGCAGGGAACAAATACGGTAGCAACACCTTGTTCTTTAACTTCTTCAGTGCCGGTAGCTTTCAGGCCCAGTACCTCAGTGTAAATTTTTGCAGCTTCTTCCAAGGTACCAGCGCAAGCGATACCTACATGGTCAACACAAATAGTTTTGAATGCCATAATAAATTCCTCCTAAAATTGTTTTTTTTGGCGGTTTATTTTAAAACCTTGCCAACAATATCATCAACGACAGAGTACGGCTCAATCTCGCGGGACTGCATTTTTACAACTAAGTTGTCAAATTCATCCGTTTGAATGACGTTCTTGTCGATGTAGCGATTTACATGGTCATTAAGCATAGCGGTAACCTCGTTTTTAATACGAGCTTTACGGATATCGTTTAATTTACCACTCTCAATCAAATATGCCTTGTGAGCCTCAATAGAGTCCACAACAGCCTCTATACCTTCACCCTTGCTGGCAATGGTCCTGTTAATCGGAGGACGCCAGCCAACATGTTCGGGATTTAATTCGAGCATCATCTCAATCTCAATGTTGAGCTTGTCTGTACCTTCACGATCAGCTTTATTAATCGTGAACAGGTCACCGATTTCAAGTATACCTGCTTTAATTGCCTGGATATCGTCGCCCATGCCGGGGATTACTACTACCATGGTAGTATCTGCGGTCTTAACAATGTCAACCTCAGATTGTCCTACGCCTACGGTTTCAACGATAATAACATCCATGCCGAAAGCATCCATTAATTTAACAGCGTCACCTGCTTTTTGAGACAGGCCGCCAAGACTGCCGCGTGTTGCCATAGAGCGTACAAAAATGCCCTCGTCTGCGGTCAGATCCATCATTCTGATACGGTCGCCTAAAATAGCGCCGCCAGAATACGGGCTAGTGGGGTCAATTGCTACGATACCTACGGTCTTGCCGCGTTTACGGTATTCTTTAGCCAATTTATCAGTCAGAGTACTTTTACCAGCACCCGGAGGGCCGGTGATACCAATTACATAAGCATTACCAGTATGAGGATAAATCTCTGTCATAATTTTGACAGCATCATCGTATTCATTTTCAACAGCAGTGATTGCTTTAGATAATGCAAGACGAGAATGATTTAATAATTTATCTACTATTTCCATAATTCACACCGCCTTGTTTTTGGATAGTGAATATTTTATAAGGCAAGCCGGGACAAACCCGGCTTGCTTTAAGGGATAAAATTATTTTACGTTAGCGTTGATGAAATCAACAATTTTGCTGGTCGGGGTGCCCGGAGTGAATACTTCAGCAATGCCAGCAGCTTTCAGGCCAGGGATGTCAGCGTCAGGAATAACGCCGCCGCCGATAACCAGAACGTCGGTCAGGCCTTTTTCTTTCAGCAGTTCAACTACTTTCGGGAAAAGGGTGTTGTGAGCGCCGGACAGCAGGGACAGTGCAACAACGTTTACGTCGTCTTGCAGAGCAGCTTCAGCGATTTGTTCCGGAGTCAGACGGATACCGGTGTAGATAACTTCAAAACCAGCGTCGCGCAGAGCACGAGCTACAACTTTAGCACCGCGGTCATGGCCATCCAGACCCGGTTTAGCAACTAAAACTTTAACGTTTGCCATTATAGTTTACCTCCGTATATTGGTTGAGTTTACAAATTAGAGTGCAGTATGAGGTTGGTATTCACCGAATACTTGTCTCATAACGCCGCAGATTTCACCTTCGGTTGCATATGCACGAACTGCATCCAGAATGTAAGGCATCAGGTTTACATTTTCGTCTGCGCATGCAACTTTCAGAGCAGCCAGAGTTTCTTCTACTTTAGCGTTGTCACGGCGAGCTTTCAGAGCAGCAATCTTTTCAGCTTGCAGCTTGCCTACAGAACCGTCTACGCGCAGCAGGTTTTTCGGAGCTTCTTCTTCTTGGGTGAATTTGTTAACGCCAACGATGATACGGTCGCCTTTTTCGATTTCCATCTGCCATTTGTAAGCAGAGTCTTGGATTTCTTTTTGGATGTAGCCTTTAGCGATAGCTTCAGGAGCGCCACCGATTTCGTCAATTTTCTTAATGTAGTCCCAAGCTTCAGCTTCGATCTTATCGGTCAGAGCTTCTACATAGTAGGAGCCGCCCAACGGATCGATGGTGTCAGCCAGACCAGATTCGTAAGCAACGATTTGTTGGGTACGCAGAGCGATGGTTACAGACTCAGTGGTCGGCAGTGCCAGAGCTTCGTCTTTGGAGTTGGTGTGCAGGGATTGAGTACCACCCATTACAGCAGCAGCAGTTTGCAGAGCAACACGAACGATGTTGTTGTTCGGTTGTTGAGCGGTCAGCATGGAGCCAGCGGTTTGGGTATGTACACGCAGCATCATGGATTTAGCTTTCTTAGCGCCAAAACGCTCTTTCATAACTTTGGACCATACACGACGGGAAGCACGGAATTTAGCAACTTCTTCGAGTACGTTGTTATGAGCATTCCAGAAGAAGGACAGACGGCCTGCAAATGCGTCAACGTCCAGACCAGCTTTGATAGCAGCTTCTACATAAGCGATACCATCAGCAATGGTGAATGCGATTTCCTGAGAAGCGGTGGAACCAGCTTCACGGATATGGTAACCGGAAATGGAAATGGTGTTCCACAGCGGTACGTTCTTGGAGCAATATTCAAAAATGTTGGTGATCAAACGCATGGACGGTTTCGGCGGGAAAATGTAAGTGCCGCGAGCAGCATACTCTTTCAGAATATCGTTCTGAATGGTACCACGCAGTTTGTCAGCGGAAACGCCTTGTTTCTCAGCTACTGCAATGTACATAGCCAGCAGTACGGAAGCAGGAGCGTTGATGGTCATAGAAGTGGATACTTTATCCAGGGAAATTTGGTCGAACAGGATTTCCATGTCAGCCAGGGAGTCGATAGCTACGCCTACTTTACCAACTTCGCCTTCAGCCATCGGATCGGTAGAATCATAACCGATCTGGGTCGGCAGGTCGAATGCGCAGGACAGGCCGGAACCACCGTTAGCCAGCAGGTAACGATAACGTTTGTTGGATTCTTCAGCGGTGGAGAAGCCAGCGTACATACGCATGGTCCAGAAACGGCCACGATACATGGTCGGTTGAACACCACGGGTGTAAGGATATTCACCAGGGAAGCCCAGTTTAGTCATGTAGTCAAAGTTTTCACCAAGATCTACCGGGGTGTACAGTCTGTTAGGAACCAGGTTTGCGCGTTCAGGGAATTTTGCCAGTTTAGCTTCAACTTCAGCATGATATTTCTCTAAACCAGCTTTAATGTTTTCAAATGCCATTCTCAAATCCTCCTTAAAATATTTGTGTTTCATATTTCGGATTGGACGGTTCCGAAATGATGGTGAGAGTGTTCCGTCTATGACGGCTATATATGGCAAAGTCTAGGGTGAGACTTCGTCAACTGAATTTATTTGGCAATGCCTTGGGTGAGGCTTTGTCTGTATATACCTGCCGGTGGGAATCTCACCCACCGGCAAGCACATTACATAGTTTAACCTATTTTGCAAAACTTAACAAGGGGTTTCGCAAAGTTTTTTTAAATTATTTACCTTCAACCATGCCTTCCATGGAACCGGTTTCAGCAAACATTTTGTAGCAATCGAATGCTTCTGCCAGGATGTGCGGAGTTTGGCTGTTGCCGCAAGCTTCGCAAGCGCGTTTGAAGTAATCATACAGCCAAGGTTGATATTTCGGGTTAGCAATCTGATCAATGATGATCGGAGCTTTTTCTTTCGGGCTCAGGCCACGCAGGTCAGCAACGCCACGTTCGGAAACGATAACATCAACGTCCAGAGTAGCATGGTCGATATGGCTGCAGAACGGAACTACGGAAGAAATCTTGCCGCCTTTTGCCAGGGAGTTGGTGAAGAATACGGTCAGGTAGCCGTTACGAGCGAAGTCGCCGGAACCGCCAACGCCGTTCATCAGTTTGGTGCCGCAAACATGAGTGGAGTTTACGTTACCATAGATATCAACTTCAATAGCGGTGTTCATTGCGATTACGCCGATACGACGAGCAACTTCAGGGCTGTTGGAGATTTCTTGCGGACGGAGTAGCAAGTATTTTTTGTAGTGTTCTACGTTCTCGTAGAATTTCTTTTGGCACTCAGGAGACGGAGTCAGAGCGGTACCGGAAGCAACGCGGAGTTTACCAGCGTCGATCAGGTCGAACATACCATCTTGAATAACCTCAGTGTAAACGGTCAGGTCTTCGAAATCGGAGTTAACCAGACCATTGATAACTGCGTTAGCAACGGAGCCTACGCCAGATTGCAGCGGCAACAGGTTTTTCGGCAGACGGCCTTCTTTAACTTCGTTTTTCAGGAAGTTAACGAGGTTAGCGCCCATATGCTTAGCGTCTTCGTCGATTTCGCCCAGAGGACGAACGATGTCAGGACGGTCGCAAGGAACTACTGCAACGATTTTTTCTACTTCGCAAGGAATGTAAGTAGTACCGATGCGGTCTTCCGGAGCGGTGATAGGAATCGGTTGACGATTCGGAGGATCCAGAGGAATATAGGAGTCATGCATGCCTTCCAGGCCTACCGGTTGAGTGGTGTTAACTTCAACGATAACCTTTTTAGCGCCAGCTACATAGGAAGAGCTGTTGCCCATGGAAGTGGTCGGAATCAGACCAACCATGCCATTGCCGAGATCATTGATTTTGCAAACTTCAACGATTGCAACATCCGGACCGGTCGGACGGCCAGCCATGTAACCATAGCGAACCATTTGAGCCATGTGAGACAGATGAATATCAGCGTATTTTACTTTACCAGCGTTGATAGCTTTACGCATGGTACCGTTGGTCTGGTAAGGCAGACGACGGTCAATGATGCCAGCTTCAACCATTGCTTGGTCGATTTCAGGACCAACAGATGCGCCAGTCCAAACGTTAACTTTGAAAGGAGTTTTTTTGCCCTTTTCAGCAAGAGCCAGAGGAACAGCTTTCGGATAGCCAGACGGGGTAAAACCGCTGACACCTAAATTGTCACCATCTTTTACGAATTCTGCAGCAGCTTCAGCGCTCATCACTTTGTCAGCTACTACGTCACAAATGCGATCTTTAATATCGATCATGTTTACCTTCCTCCTTTAAATTAGGACATTGAGTTTTTATAAGGGTGTTACCCCTTTGCATATAACTTATCAGCAATACCCTGTGGCATTACGAATAAGATATTACCCTATATTAAGCACTTCACAAATATTTCATACTTGACTATATAGTCATTTCGACACATAAGCGAAAATTCCTGCTTATACCATAAATATTTTTCAAAGGCTTCTTTACTATCTGCTACAATTATAACACATTTTCGGAAAAACTTCACTTTTTTCTGTCAAATTTTTCCTGTGTTTTACATAACGGGCAAATTGCACTCAACGCTATATATAATACCAATAAAATTGTAACACTGCAAGCTTTTTCTTTACAAATTTACAAAACACCCCCTTCTTTTCAAGGAAAAAAAGGGGGATTTGTATTATCCAGATAGAACATTTAACGGTTTCGGGCGCGGTAGTGTGTGTGCAATAGACTATGAGCTTTTTCAGAAAGAGGTTTACCTAACCAAGTATCATAAAGTGTTTTTATTTCCGGGTTTTCGTGCGATTTTCGTAATTCGCTTGTACGGTCGCAATTAAAAATTGCTTCACGGCGTTTTTGCCTGATAGAAGCATCAACTGGAACAGGCTGACCGCCGCCGCCAATGCAGCCGCCGGGACAAGCCATAACCTCGATAAACTGATAATCTGCGGTACCTGCTTTAATGCGTTCCAGCATCATCTTGGCAGATTTCAGTGTATGTACTACGGCAACCTTCACAGATACGCCTGCTACATCAATAACAGCCTCACGTGTCTGCTCCATGCCGCGCACCTCATTATATTCAAGCTTTGGCAGCTCCTTGCCTGCAACAACCTCGGCCACAGTACGCAGAGCCGCTTCCATTACGCCGCCGGTTGTGCCGAAGATAACTGCGGCACCGGTGCCTGTTCCCAGAGGAGAATCAAACTCAGCTTCTTCAAGTGCGTTAAAATCTATACCTGCCTCGCGAATCATGCGTCCCAGCTCACGCGTGGTAATAACTACGTCTACATCACGATAACCGCTTGCGCACATTTCTTCGCGCGCAGCCTCTGCTTTTTTCGCAGTACAGGGCATCACCGATACACTGACGATTTTAGCCGGGTCAATGCCTGCGCGTTCCGCAAAGTAGGTTTTGGCAACAGCGCCGAACATCTGCTGCGGAGATTTGGCAGTAGACAGATGCGGCAGCAGCTCAGGATATTTCAGCTCAATCATATTTACCCAACCGGGGCTGCAGGAGGTAATCATCGGCAGCACGCCGCCGTTCTGCAAACGCTGCAGGAACTCATGGCCTTCCTCCATAATAGTCAGGTCGGCAGAGAAATTTGTATCGAAAACCTTGTCAAAGCCTAAATGACGCAATGCCGCAACCATTTTGCCGGTAACAACCTGACCTGCAGGAATGCCCAGCTCCTCGCCCAAGGCTACACGCACGGACGGAGCAGTCTGTACAACGACAATTTTTTCCGGATTGTTGATTGCATCCCAAACCTTGTCGGTATCATCCTTTTCCACGATAGCGCCCGTCGGACATACATCGGCGCACTGGCCACAGTAGGTGCAGGCACTGTTGAGCAGGTCATGCTCAAAGGCTGTGGAAACCATGGTGTTGAAGCCGCGGCCGGCAAAGCTGTAAACGCTCATGCCCTGCACATCACGGCAAACACGGATGCAGCGGCCGCAGAGAATGCATTTTTCCTGGTCGCGTACCAGCGATGGATTGCTGTTATCAATAGTACGCGCCCTTGTTTCGCCACCCTCGAAGCGCAGCTTACGCACGCCCAGATCAGCGGCGATTTTCTGCAGCTCGCAGTCGCCGTTCTTCTGGCAGCACAGGCAGTCCTTGGGATGATTGGTCAAAAGCAGCTCCAGTACTGTTTTGCGCGCTTCACGCACCTTTGCGGTATTAGTCTTTACTACCATACCCTCGCTTACAGGATATACGCAGGATGCAACCAGAGTACGCGCACCGCTGGCCTCTACCATGCACAGGCGGCAGGCACCCTCCGGACGCAGGTCCGGATGGTAGCACAGTGTAGGAATATAAATACCTGCGCTGCGTGCAGCCTCCAGTACACTGGAACCTGCGGGGGCCTGAATCTGTTTTCCATCAATTGTTAAATTAACCATCTGCATCATCAGTCCCCTCCTTATGCCTTGCTGATTGCCTTAAACGGACACGCCGTCATGCAGGCACCGCATTTAATGCATTTGTTCTGGTCAATAACATGTTTTGTTTTCGGTGAACCGCTGATAGCCTGTACCGGGCACTGACGTGCACACAGACCGCAGCCGCGGCAGGCATCGCTGATTTCGTAATGCAGCATCTTTTCGCAGACACCTGCGGGACAGCGCTTCTCTTTGATATGCGCTTCATATTCATTTCTGAAGTATTTCAGAGTACTCAAAACAGGATTAGGAGCGGTTTGTCCTAAGCCGCACAAAGCTGTTTCCTTGATATTCTTGGCCAGGTTTTCCAGCAGCTCGATATCGCCCTCGCGTCCCTGGCCCTCCGTAATACGGGTAAGGATTTCCAGCATACGCTTCGTGCCTTCGCGGCAGGGAGTACATTTGCCACAGGATTCCGACTGCGTAAAGTTCAGGAAGAACTTGGCAACGTCAACCATGCAGGTATCCTCATCCATAACAACCAGACCGCCGCTGCCCATCATAGCACCGGCAGCAATCAGGGAATCGTAATCAACAGGCAAATCCAGCATGCTTTCAGGCAGGCAGCCGCCGGACGGACCGCCGATCTGTACAGCCTTAAACTTTTTACCGTTGGTAATACCGCCGCCGATATCATAGATAATCTCGCGCATGGTAATACCCATCGGCACCTCTGCCAGACCGGTATTATTGATTTTGCCGGTCAAAGCGAAAACCTTGGTGCCCTTGGATTTTTCGGTACCCAGCCGGCAGTACCAGTCTGCGCCGTTAACTATAATCTGCGCAACATTGGCAAAGGTTTCTACGTTGTTGATGTTCGTCGGCTTGCCCCACAGGCCGCTGACCGCCGGGAAAGGCGGACGCGGACGCGGCATGCCGCGCTTGCCTTCGATAGAAGCCATCAGGGCGGTTTCTTCGCCGCAGACGAAGGCACCGGCGCCCTCTTTGATATGAATAGTAAAGCTGAAATCGCTTTCAAAAATATGCTCGCCTAACAGGCCCATTTCTTCGGCCTGAGCAATAGCGGTA
>OHSQ01001067.1_pt1 | contig 11425 bp, 9 predicted proteins | sample 1578661 | NCBI WGS metagenome assembly OHSQ01 (sample SAMEA3879534, study PRJEB24766) | human gut metagenome | biome: human-associated habitat; feature: feces | place: USA | collected 1985/1987 | reverse complement strand
CCGGCTGGTCGATGCAGGCGTACAGGTCCATGCACGCTGCGCCCGCCGTGGCGAAGCGGGGCAGGGGGATGTCCGTCCCGATTTTGGGGGACAGAGCTTTGATCTTCAGTTCCATAGGCAAATTTTCCTCAAATATTGAAAACTATCTGTAATATACTATCGTAATTATACTATAAGTTTACTCAACGCCGCGGTAAAACAGGCCGCGGGTCAGGTCCTCCGGCGTCCAGTTGCCGCCGTTCTGATACCGCTGCAGCACCTGCACGCATTGCTCCGGTGTCTCCGTAGTGAACCGCAGCCGCCCATAGGTCAGGCCGCAGCGCCGCATTTCCGGCTTGTCGGCGAGGAACAGCGTCTTGCTGTTCTGGATCTCGCACCGGCAGCCGTAGCCGCAGAGCACAGGGAATCGTGCGCCGGTACGGTCGGTGAGGACGCTGCCTGCCCCGTGGGTGCAGCCCACGCTGCATCTGGTGACGCAGTTCTCTGTCACCATCAGCGGCAACCGCCCGTAAATGATGGCCTCGCAGGGCAGGTACTTCCGGAGATCCCGCATCTGCTGCCACCTTAGCTCGAAGGAGACTGTCGCGCTGGCCAACTCCTGCCCCTGCCAGAACAGCAGGGCGCGGGAGTTGAAAATGTTCAGTCCGAAGTCGCCCCGCAGCGTCCGGTTCAGTCCCCGGGCGATGGGGAGATGGCCCAGATTGCCTATGGCCACCGCCGACGCCTCGGGGTGCTGCTCCAGCAGCTGCCGCAGGGGCGTCTCGTCTGCCGTCCGGAAAATGCGGGGCAGTACGGCGCACAGCTCCGTCTCGCCCCAGTCCAGTTCGGGGTCCAGCCGCTCCAGCTCTTCCACAGGAACATACACCGCCGCAGGCTTTTCTGCCAGCAGCGCCGCTGTCACCTGCTCTGCCTTCTGCACGGAACAGGTGAAGCGCATAGCCTGCCCGCCCTCCGGCGCATCCGGCAGGGGAAGGGCAGGCAGCTTCCGGCGGGGTGGGATGTCCATCCGCCGCTTTGCCAGCTCCTCCAGCAGCTCCCGGCGCAGACCGTTGACGGCGCTGGCGGGTATCGTCAGTCCCTCATCCAGCTCGATTTCGATACGGCCTGCTGTGAATACGGTGCCGCCGGTCTTGCTCAGCCGCTGCCGCAGCTCCTCCGCTGTTACCGCGCGGTTCCGGGCTTCCTCCGGTACAGCGCCGTCCACGGCGAAGGCCGCGCCGTCGTGGACGGCGCAGGCGCCGCTCAGCCGCACAGGTTCGTCTCGCCGTACTGACAGGCGGAGATTTACCGGTATTTTTCTGTTTTCCCGCCCGTTTTCATACATTTCACGGGCCTTTGCAAACAGCTCCTTCGGCTCCGGCGCGTTCTCCGGACGGGTGCCGAACATCTGGGGACCCTTTTTGCCCAGCCAGTAGCCGTCGGTGAATCCGCTGCGGGAAAACGCCTGCTCCAGCCGGCGGGATTCTTCTGCCGTGGGCCGCCGCTTTTCGTCCAAAAGCCGCCGGTAGATGCCGGTGACCACCGCCACATACTCCGGCCGCTTCATCCGACCCTCCAGCTTGAGACAGGCCACGCCCATGGCCTCCATCTCCGCCAGATACGCCGACAGGTTGGCGTCCTTCAGGCTCAGGGGATGGCCGCCGCGGCAGGGCCCGTTGACCCCGTAGGGCAGGCGGCAGGGCTGGGCGCAGGCGCCGCGGTTGCCGCTGCGCTCGCCCACCACGGCACTCATCTCGCACTGACCGGAGTAGCACATGCACAGTGCGCCGTGGGCAAAAACCTCGATCTCGGCGGGACAGCCGGCGCAGATCTCGCGTATCTCATCGCGGGCCAGCTCGCGGGCCAGCACCACCCGCTCCAGTCCCAGCGCGGCGGCCTCGTTGGCTCCGCCCAGGGTGAACAGGCTCATCTGGGTGCTGGCGTGGAGCGGTACGTCCGGCACGATCTCGCGGGCCAGGGTCAGCAGACCCCAGTCCTGCACCAGTACGGCGTCCACGCCCATATCACTGGCCTTGCGCAGCGACTCTGCCGCCTGCTCCAGCTCACGGTCCGTCAGCAGGGTGTTCAGCGTCAGAAAGACCCGCACGCCTCGCAGATGGCAGTACGCCACTGCCGAAGCGAATTCCTCATCGGTGAAGTTTTTGGCACTGCGCCGCGCGTTAAAGGCGCCGAAGCCCATATATACCGCGTCCGCGCCGGTCTGGACGGCGGCAATGAGGGAGTCGAGGCCGCCGGCGGGGGAGAGGAGCTCCATCATCCCTTGCGGTTCTGCTGGGACTGCAGCTTGCGGCGCAGCTCGGCGGCCTCATTCTTGGCGCGGCTGGCCTCGTCCAGATAGGTTTTCAGCTGGCGGCGCAGATTGTCGGCGTTTTCCTGGGCCTTGCACAGCTCATCCGCCAGGTTCACGGCGGCCAGTACGGTGGCGTTGTCGCGGCTCATGTGAGCGCCGTCCATCAGCTGGCGCATCTCGCCGTCCACCATGGCGCCTACCTTCTCCATATAGGCCGCGTCCTCCTCTGCCACCAGCGTGTACTCCGTGCCGCAGATGGTCATTGTTACCCGATTCGCCATAGGTCAACCTCCTCTGTATCTTCGCAAAAATTATGTTGTCTCTATCGGTAAAGATATCAATACAGCATCCATTATAGCACAATTTCCCGCTGTGGAAAGCCTATTTTGACGAAAAGCGGAAATTTGTAAAAATGTGACCGTCCCTGCTTTACGCCGACGGACTTTTCATGTAAAATAGGGGGCACTGAGAAAAGGGAGGCCGGAGCCATGAGCGGTTATATCCTGCGGGGCGGACAAGAGAATATCACGCTGCCCGCCGCCGCAGTGGAGAGCCTGCTGCGCCGCGGGGAGGGCGATGCCGCCCTGCTGTATCTGGCGCTGCAGCGGTTCGGCCGCGGCGTAACGCCGGAGGAGCTGGAAAAGGTGCTGCCCACCATGAGCCGCCTGCGGCTGGACGCAGCGGAGCGGGTATTGCAGGAGCTGGGACTCCTGCCGCGGCCCCAGACGCCCGGCCCAGAACCGGCGGCGGAAAAGCCCGTTTACTCCGCAGAGGACATCACCGCCCTGCTGACGGACAACGAGGGCTTCCGCCTGCTGATCCCCCAGGCGGAGCAGCAGCTGGGCAAAAAGCTGCGCACCGCAGACTTGCAGATACTGGCAGGGCTGTACGACGATCTGGGCCTGCCGGCGGACGTGATCTATCTGCTGCTGTGCCACTGTGTGGACAGGGCCAGAGCCCAGTGGGGCGAGGGACGCCGCCCCACCATGCGGCAGGTGGAGAAGGAGGGCTATCACTGGGCCCAGCTGGGCCTGTTCGATCAGGACAGCGCCGCCGCCTACCTGCGGACGTGGAGCCGCCGCCGCCAGAAGATGGGGGCGTATATGAAGGCGATGCAGCTGCCGGACCGCCCGCCGGTGGAAGCGGAGAGCCGCTATATCACAGACTGGATGGACATGGGCTTCCCGCCGGAGACGGTGGCCATGGCCTATGAGCGGACGGTGTTTTATAAGAAGGATATGAACTGGCGCTATCTCAACGGCATCCTGCGCCGCTGGCACGAAAACGGCTGGCACACGCCGCAGCAGGTGGAAAAGGGCGAGGAGCGCAAGAACGCACCGGCCCAGAGCGGCGGCCAGAGCGGCCAGCAGGGGGGCGCGGAGCAGAACGCGTGGATGCGCCGGTACATCAAGAGGTGATGACATGGCATATGACGGCAGGATCATGCAGCGGGCGCTGGCCCGCTTCGACGAGGACAAGCAGCGCCGATCCGCCCAGCTGGACCAGCGGCGGCGGGCGCTCTACGCCCGTGAGCCGCGGCTGGCGGAGATCGAGACGGAGCTGCGGGGCACCATGAGCCGCATCATCTCCTCCGCACTGGCCCGGGGGACGGACCCGCTGCCCGCCATTCGGGTACTGCGGGACGAGAACCTGGCCTTACAGCAGGAGCGGACGCAGCTGCTGGCAGCCATGGGCTATCCTGCGGACTATCTGGAGGAGAAGCCTGCCTGCCGCCTGTGCGGCGACACCGGCTATGCCAACGGCCGCGTGTGCGGCTGCCTGCGGGCCTACTACGCCCGCGAGCAGCTGGCGGAGCTGTCCCGCCTGCTGCCCCTGGGGGAGGACAGCTTCGAGACGTTCAGCTTCGACTGGTATGACAGCGCGGTGCAGCCGGCCTTTGGCGTGTCGCCCCGGGCCAATATGGAGCGGAACTTCGACGTCTGCCGCGACTACGCCTACCAGTTCGCCAAGGGCGGCGGCAGCCTGCTGCTGTCCGGCGGTACGGGACTGGGCAAGACGTTTCTCTCCGCCTGCATCGCGCGGGTGGTCAGCGAAAACGGCTTCTCCGTGGTGTACGACACGGCGGCCAGCGTGTTCGCACGGTTCGAGGACGCCAAATTCCGGCGGGACGAGGACGGCGGCGAGGACGCGGACCGCTGCATGCGCTGCGATCTGCTGATTTTGGACGATTTGGGTACAGAGATGACCACCTCCTTCGTCCAGAGCGCCCTGTACCAGATCGTCAACGGGCGGCTGATGGAAAAGCGCTCCACCATCATCAGCACCAATCTGGCGCCGGAGGAGATCGGCAGCCGCTACGGCCGATCCGTGCTGTCCCGTCTGGAGGGGGAGTACGAGATCCTGCCCTTCTTCGGCGAGGACATCCGGCGGCTGAAGCGGGAGCGGCAATGATATGAACAGGACGTAAAAAAGACGCCTGCGGGCGTCTTTTTTTGCGCGCAGGGACAGATTTTTCGGATTTCCCGACGGTTTCTGCCTGATTTCGCGGCAAATACGCCGTAAAATGGAGGGAAAGGAGGGGGAGACCATGAGGAAAAACCAGAAGGGGGAGTTTCTGTCCAGCCGCGTCCGCTATATCGCCATTGGCGCCGTGCGGCCCAATCCGCAGCAGCCCCGCCGCAGCTTTGACGAGACGGCGCTGCGCGAGCTGGCGGACAGCATCCGCGCCTACGGGATTTTACAGCCGCTGACGGTGCGGGACAAGGGCGGCTATTACGAGTTGGTGGCGGGAGAGCGGCGGCTGCGGGCCGCCCGCATGGCGGGCCTGCGGGAGGTGCCGTGTCTCATTGCGGCGGTGGGGGAGGAAGACGCGGCGCTGCTGGCCCTCATCGAGAATTTGCAGCGGCGGGATCTGGACTATCTGGAGGAGGCGGCGGCCATCTCCCACCTCATCGGGCGGTACGGCCTGTCCCAGCAGCAGGCGGCGGAGAAGCTGGGCAAGTCCCAGCCCGCCATCGCCAACAAGCTGCGGCTGCTGCGGCTGGGGCCACCGGTGACGGACTGCCTGCGGCAGTACGGCCTGACGGAGCGCCATGCCCGGGCGCTGCTGCGGCTCACCGATCCGGAGCAGCAGCTGGCGGCGGCGCGGCACATGGGACAGCGGGGTCTCAACGTGGCTCAGGCGGAGCAATACATAGATGCCCTGGCCGCCCGGAACCGGACGGAGCCGCTGCGGCGGCGTCCCACGTACATCATCAAGGACGTGCGGCTGTTCCTGAACAGCGTGGAGCGGGGCGTGCGGCTGATGCAGTCGGCGGGCGTAGGCGCGGAGGTAGGCCGCTGCGACACGGACGAGGAGATCCTCTTGACCATCCACATTCCCAAGCGCCGACCCGCAGGGGTTGTTACGGATTCGTAACCCATTTCCCACAGGGGTATGGTATCATGGGCTGGCACAGGGTACCCCTGTGGCGAAAGGGAAGGAGGGGGACATCTATGGAAGAAAACATCGTGTCCTCTGTGAAAACGACAGAAGCAGCCGACGGCGCACGGCTGGAACAGATTGCGCCGGAGAAGCCGCCGGTCTCCGGCGGCAGAAAGGCGGGCTTGATCGTCGGCATCGTCGTGGGCGTGCTGGCACTGGCCTATATAGCCGCCTGCGCGGCGGTGCAGTTCCTGTATAACGACACCGCGCTGCCCCACACGGATGTGCTGGGGGTGGACGTGTCGGGACAGGCTGCCCAGCAGATCGAAGCGCTGTGGGAGCAGCAGGGCGAGCGGGTCCTCCATGACACCGCCGTGACCCTGACGGAGAGCGGTGAGAGCATCGGCGCCGTCACGCTGGAGGAGCTGGGCGTCACCGTGACGCCCCAGGCGGCGGCTGTGGCCGCCGGTGCGTCCCGGCGGTACGAAAGCTGGGGCGGCGGGGCGCTGGCATGGCTCCGCGGCGGGTATGAGCTGATCCGCAGCTGGTTTGCCCAGACCTCCGCCGTACCGGCGCTGGACGTGGATCAGTCGGCGCTGGATGCCGCCTGCGAGAAGTTGGCGGCATCGCTGAACTGCACGGTGGTGGACGGCGGCTACCGTCTGGAAAAGGGCGAGGGCCTGTATATCACCAAGCCCGCTGACGGTCGCATGCTGGACGCGCCGCAGCTGGAGAGCGACCTTGCCGCCATGCTGCAAAGCGGGGAGCTGACGCCGGTGGCCTGCATCTATGAGGAGAAGAAGGCTCAGACCGTGGACGTGCAGGCGATACACGACCAGCTGGCGGGAGAGAAGGTGGAGGCCGTCTGCGACAAGGAGACGGGGAAGCCCACCGAGTCCCGCGTGGGCCTCTCCTTCGATGTGACGGCGGTGCAGGCTCAGCTGGACGCCGCACCGGCGGGTACGGAATTCCTGGCCGATGCGGAGGTGGAGTTCCCCACCGTGTCCACCGAGGAGCTGGAGGAGTGCATGTTCCGCGACGTGCTGGGCACCTACACCACCAAGTGTGCGGGACCCTGGGGCCGTCACCAGAACATCAAGCTGGCGGCGGCGGCCATCAACGGCAGGATCTATAACCCCGGTGAGGAGTTCTGGTATAACTCCGCGGTGGGCCAGCGCACGGCGGCCCGCGGCTACCAGGAGGCCGGCGTCTACGAGGGCGGGCGCACCACCACCGGCATCGGCGGCGGCATCTGCCAGGTGTCCTCCACGCTGTACTACGCGGTACTGCTCAGCGATCTGGATATCGTGCTGCGCTACTGCCACATGTTCAATCCGGGCTATATGCCCATTGGCTGCGACGCCACGGTGAGCTGGGGCGGGCCGGACTTCGCCTTCCGCAACAGCCGCGACTATCCTATCAAGATCGTCACGTCCTACAACGACAATACCAACGAGGTGACGTGTACCATTCTGGGCACCAAGGTGGATGACCACTACGTGGTGATGACCAACGCCGTGCTGGGCGTCACGGACTATCAGACGGTGTATCAGGAGTCGCCGGACGTGGCCCCGGGCGAGGAGGTCATCGACCAGTATGGCCATACCGGCTACTACGTCCGGACGTGGCGCAACATCTACGATGGCGACGGCAACCTGCTGTCCAGCCGCGTGGAGGCCGACAGCCACTACGACGTGGGCAACAAGATCATTCTGGTGGCGCCCGGGTATCTGCCGGGCGACAGCGAATAACGAAAAGGGGCATATCCGCGATATGCCCCTTTTTGCAGGCGGAGACTGTCGAATCTTGCGATTTTATTAAATGTTTCCGCCGAACACCTTAAATCGGCAGCGGCTCACTTGCGTACCGCCGCAGAAGGGGTATAATCGAAACACAGACATCACCGGAGGGAGGGAAATACTGTGCGCACACTGGTCATCGACGCCGCGGCGCTGGCGCGGAACCTGGACAGGCTGCGGCGAGCTGCGTCGGCCCGCATCATCGGCGTGGTGAAGGGGAACGGCTACGGGCTGGGTCTGACGGACTACGCCCGCTTTCTGACGGAGCACGGCGTGGATATGCTGGCTGTGTCCACGGCGGAGGAGGCTGCGGCTCTGCGTCAGGCGGGGATCGCGGCGGAGGTGCTGATGCTGTCCTCCACCGCAGTACCCCGGGATGTGGCCGTCCTGCTGGACTGCGGCGCCATCCTGACGGTGGGCTCCTGCGCTGCGGCAGAGACGGTGTCCGCCGTGGCCGCGGAAAAGGGCGTCACTGCCCGCGTCCACGTGAAGCTGGACACCGGCATGGGCCGCTTCGGCTTCCTGCCGCAGGACGTGACGGAGGCCGCCGCCCTGCTGAAAAGCCTGCCATCGATGCGGGTGGAGGGGGTGTTCACCCACTTCGCCAACACCGCCGACGAAGCCTTGACCCGCCGGCAGTACCAGCAGTTTCAGGAGGGGGCGGCCCTGCTGGAGCGGGCCGGTATCGAGACGGGTCTGCGCCACGTCTGCGCCTCCTCCGCATTTCTGCGGTATCCGGAGATGCAGCTGGACGCGGTGCGTCTGGGCTCGGCGCTGCTGGGACGGCTGTCGGTGCCGGACCCACTGGGGCTGGAGAAGATCGGCTGGCTGGAGACGCAGGTCATGGAGCTGAAGGACTTGCCGTCTGGCTGGCAGGTGGGCTACACCGGCGCGTACCGCACCAAGCGGCCCACGCGTCTGGCTCTGCTGCCGGCGGGCTATACCAGCGGCGTGGGGGTAACGGAGGAATCCAACGCCCTGCGCCTGCGGGACAGGGTGTACCGGCTGCTCCGCACCGGGCGGGCACTGCTGCGCAGCAACGGTCTGACGGGGCTGGTCAACGGCCGGCGCTGCCCTGTGCGGGGCGTGGTAGGCGCCACCCAGCTGGCGCTGGACGTGACGGACGTGCCCTGTGCTGTTGGGGACACGGTGCGTCTGGAGGTGCGGCCCAAATACGTGGACAGCGCCGTGCCGCGGGAATACCGATAAGGACGAAAAAAGGAGCCGGACTTCATGAGTCCGGCTCCTTTTATGCGATTTTTTTACCGGCACAGGAAGCTGTACCAGCCCTCGGAGTCGTGCTGCTCCACGATGGTCCAGCCTTCGGCGCACAGCTTGGCGGAAACCTCTTCCGCGCGGTCGTCGATGATGCCGGAGCACAGGAACAGACCACCCTCCTTCAGGAAGGGCCGCACCTTGCCGGAAAGACCCATGATGACGTCCGCCACGATGTTGGCCACCACCATGTCGTAGTCGCCGCCGAATTCCGCCTGTAATGCCTTGTCCGTCAGCACGTCGCCCCAGCGCACGGTGTAGCGGTCCTTGCCGATGCCATTGAGGGCAGCGTTCTCGTAGGCCACGTCCACGCACTTCTCGTCGATGTCGCAGGCAAAAGCCTCTCTGGCCCCCAGCACCAGCGCCGCGATGGACAGGATACCGCTGCCGCAGCCCAGATCCAGCACTCTTTCGCCGCCATGGATGTACTTGTCCAGCGATTGCAGACACAGCCGGGTGGTGGCGTGGCTGCCGGTACCGAAGGTGAGACCCGGGTTCAGCACCAGCTTCATCCGCCCTCTGGCCTTGGTCTCCTCCCACTGGGGTACCACCAGCAGCCGCTCCCCGATCTCCATGGGCTTGTAGAACTTCTTCCAGTTGTTTTCCCAGTCCGCATCGGCCACGTTGTCGATGGTCAGCAGCATCGGGCCGTACTCCGGATGCTCCTTTTTCAGGGCGGACATGGCGATGCGCACCTGCGCCACGATGTTCAGGGCATCCTCGTTCCGCTCCAGATAGAAGGTGACGCGGCTGACGCCGGCCTTTTCCCGCAGCAGGTCCTCATCCACATAGTCCCAATACTGCCGGTTATGCTCCAGAAAATCCTTGAAATCCGCTTCATCGTCGATGATGACGCCGGTGATGCCCTGCTGCTCCAGCAGTGCTGTCACCGCGTCCAGCCCCGACGGCGAGGTGTCGATCTTCAGCTCCAGCCATTCCATGTGCGTTCCCTCCGAATGTGAAATCATGTGTCAGCGCTTGGTGCCCACGAAGAACAGGCCCATGGTGTTGGGGCCGGTGTGGCTGCCGATGACAGGCCCGATATAGTTGATGTAGACCTCCTTCACACCGTAGCGGGCCTTCAGCTCCTCGGCCACGGCGCGGGACTCCTTCTCGCAGTCCGCGTGGCAGATGAACATTACCTGCTCACTGGGCTCGATGCCCAGCTCCGCCACCTTGTCAATGAGGGCCTGCAGGCTGGCCTTGCGGCCGCGGGCCTTGCTGACGGGTACCAGTTTTCCCTCGTCGGAGGTATGCATCACCGGCTTAATGGACAGCATGGTACCCAGAAACGCAGTGGTGGCGGATACGCGGCCGCCCATCTTCAGGAAGTTCAGGTCGTCCACGGTGAACCAGTGGTCAATGTGAAGCTTGTTTTCCTCTGCCCACTGCACCAGCTCCTCAGCGGACAGACCCTCCCGCTTTTTCTGCACCGCCAGATACAGCAGCAGCCCCTGCCCCAGCGACGCGGACAGGGAGTCCACCACGTAGACATGGCTCTCGGGGAACTCGTCCGCCATAGTCTTGGCGGCGATGCAGGCGTTCTGGTACGTGGCGGACAGAGCGCTGGAGAAGTTGATGCACACGATGTCCTTGCCCTGGGCCAGCACGGCGCGCATGGCGTCCTCGAACTGTCCTACATTGGCGGCGGAGGTGGTGCTGAGGATACCGCTGCGGATGTTCTTGTAAAACTCCTCGAAGCTGATCTCACTGCCGTCCAGCATGTTGGCGTAGTCCTTGCCGTTCATGTGGACGGTCAGGGGCACCACGTTCAGCTCCAGCTCCTGGGCCATGTGGGCGTTCAGATCGCAGCAGCTGTCGGTCATGATGATATAGTCACGCATAGCAAAAGCCTCCTTTTGTCAAATGGATGTTCACGATACTCCATGGTAACACGAAACGCGCCGGTTGAAAAGGGGAAACCCGAAAATTTGCGCACCTCTTACAAAAATACGGTCATTTTCCCACGCAGAAGCGGGAGAAGATGGTATCCACCAGATCCTCGCGGATGCGCTTGCCGTTCAGCTCGCCCAGTGCCTCCAGCGCCGCTTCGCAGTCCGTCAGCACCACATCCGGCGTCATGCCCATGTCCAGTGCGCCGCGGGCCTCCGCTACGGCGGACAGGGCGCGTTCCACGGCGTCAGCCTGCCGCGCGTTGGTCAGCAGCTCACCCGCAGGCGTCTCCCCCGCAGGGTACAGCGCCGCCACAGTCTCCGCCAGCGCGTCCAGCCCCGCGCCGGTTTGGGCGGAGATATGCAGCACGCGGGGGAACCGCTCAGCCAAGGCCGCCGTGTCCAGCTTTTGGGGCAGATCGCTCTTGTTCACCAGCACCAGCAGGCGGGGCGCCTGCTCTGCCGCCGCCATGGCCTGTTCGTCCTCGTCTGTCAGAGTCTGGGAGCCGTCCAGCACCAGCAGGGCCAGCGCCGCCCGCTGCGCCGCCTGACGGCTGCGTTCCACACCCATAGCCTCGATGCGGTCAGCGCTGTTTCGGATACCGGCGGTATCCGTCAGCCGCAGCAGTACGCCGCCCACCAGCACCTTTTCCTCCACGGTGTCGCGGGTGGTACCGGCGATGTCGGTGACGATGGCGCGGTCGTAGCCCAGCAGGGCGTTGAGCAGGGAGGATTTCCCCGCGTTGGGCCGTCCTAAGATCACGGCGGGGACGCCCTGCTTCAG
>OHSQ01001066.1_pt1 | contig 11430 bp, 10 predicted proteins | sample 1578661 | NCBI WGS metagenome assembly OHSQ01 (sample SAMEA3879534, study PRJEB24766) | human gut metagenome | biome: human-associated habitat; feature: feces | place: USA | collected 1985/1987 | reverse complement strand
ATTAAGTATTTGATATTGAAATTGATATTAATAGTAATATTAATACTAATATAGCTGGTTTGAATAAATGTGAAAACGGAGGATGATTAAATGTCTGCAAAAACAAATGCCGAGGTGGTAATAGACGGAAAGGTTTACACACTGTCAGGATATGAGAATGAGGAATACTTACAGAAGGTTGCGGCATACATCAACAACAAGATTGCAGAGTTTGATGATATGGATGAGTATAAGCATCTTCCAGGCAATATGAAGAGCACACTTATCGAGCTCAATATTGCGGATGATTATTTCAAGGCAAAGGCACTTGTCGAAAAGCTCGAGGGTGATATAGAGAATAAGGATAAGGAAATATACGATTTAAAGCATGATTTAATTTCCAATCAGGTAAAGACCGAGAATGCTGAGGCAAGCATGAAGGAGCTTGAGGCACAAAACAAAGAGCTTTTACTCAACAAGGCGAGACTTGAGGCAACTCTTGAGGAGTCACTTCTTGATGGAAAAAAGCCTGTTAAAAAATCTGCACATGCTTCTAAAGGGGCAAATGACAGTAGCGATAAATAGCAATAAAAGGGGAACAGTTATCGTACACTGTTCCCTATTTTATTGCAGGTTTATATGATATCAAATGAGCATCTATATGAGGAAATATATGAGAAATAAAGATTTTGAACTGCTTGCACCGGCAGGCAACCTTGAGATATTTAAGGGCGTGATAGAAAGCGGCGCCGATGCTGTGTATGTGGGCGGAAGCATGTTTGGAGCCAGGGCATATGCCAATAATTTCACAGAAGAGGAGCTTTTAGAGGCAATTGATTTTGCGCATTTACGAGGAGTAAAGGTGTATCTGACGGTCAATACGCTGATTAAAAACAGTGAGTTATCAAAGCTCTACGACTACCTGCTTGTGTACTACAAAAGAGGGCTTGATGCAGTGATAGTGCAGGATATTGGAGTGGTGAAGGCTATCCATGAATATTTTCCGTCAATGGAGATACATACGAGTACACAGATGACGGTGACTGGAGCAGACGGAGTGCGTTTTCTTTCACAGTTTGGAGTGACGCGTGTGGTCATGGCAAGGGAGGTTTCTCTTGCCGAGATGAAGCGCATACATGAGGAAACAGGCATGGAGCTTGAAGCCTTTGTGCACGGAGCATTGTGCTATTCGTATTCCGGACAGTGCCTTTTCAGCAGTATTTTAGGTGGTAGAAGCGGAAACAGAGGACGCTGTGCACAGCCGTGCAGACTGCCGTATACCGTGGAGGGCAAAAAGGATGAATACATTTTAAGCCTTAAGGATATGTGTGGTATAAAGGCTCTTGACAAGCTGCATGATGCAGGTGTTTATTCGCTCAAGATTGAGGGACGTATGAAGCAGCTTGAGTATGCATGCGGAGTGGTAAAATACTACAGAAGCTATATCGACAGCAAAAAGCCTGTTAGTGATGCTGATTATGAAAGGATAAAGGCGCTTGGAAACCGCTGTGGTTTCACAGACAGGTATTATTTCGACCACAATGGCTCTGATATGGTGACTTATGTGAAGCCTAATTTCGTTTCAAATGCTGCAGAGCCTTCACCTGAAAAAAGAAAGCTTTCGATAGAGGGCGAGCTTGTTTTAAGAGAGGGCGAGCCCGGAAGCCTAACTGTAAAAAGAGGTGATGTGACATACAAAGCTTCAATAGAACCTGTCAGCGCCGCACTTAAGGCACCGCTTGATAAAAAAGCCGCTATCGACAGGATAAATAAAACCGGTGATACAGACTTTGAGTTTTCACATATTAAAGCTCAAATCGGAGAAAACGTCTTTGTGCCAAACGGAGCACTAAACAAGCTGCGGCGTGATGCAATTTCAGGGCTTTGTGATAAGCTGTTGAAAAAGTATTACAGGAATGATGCACGATACGTTGATATGTCAGGACTTACAGCACTTCCCGAGCATGTTGTAAAAAGTGATGCAGCACATGATGAAGCTGTAAATGATTACACCACCATATGCTCGTGTATGACACGCTCGCAGCTTGATACACTTATTAGCTATGAATGTTTTGATGTATTTTATCTGGATTTTGACATGTATGACAGGAAGACTCTGATACAGCAGTTTGCAGATGATGTGAAAAGCCTTACAAAGCGAAATAAAAAAGTGTATCTCATGCTGCCTACGATATTCAGGGCGGATTCATCGGATTATTTTGTATCTATCGCAAAAGAGCTTGATAAGGTAAGCTTCGAGGGCTTTGTTGTGAAAAACTATGAGGAGCTTTATCTGACAGAAAATCTGTTTACAGGGAAAAAAGTTATTTTAGACCACAATATGTATACCTTTAATGATGTTTCAAAGAGTGCTTTTTTTGAGCACGGAGTAAGTGGTGACACAGTGCCGCTTGAGCTCAATTCAAGGGAGATTATGCATAGAAACAATATAGGCTCGCAGATGATAGTCTATGGATATTATCCGCTTATGACAACTGCCAATTGTGTGCACAAAAACACAAAGGGCTGCGATAAAAAGCAAAAGCTTATATATTTAAAGGACAGATACAATAAATCCTTTGCAGTTTGTAACAACTGTAAGGAGTGCTATAATACAATATATAATTCACTGCCTACCATGCTCATAAAGAACATAAGTAAGCTTAAGGAGGCAGGTATCAGAAGTTTTAGATACAGCTTTACAATCGAGACTCCAAAGCAGATTAAGGCGGTTATGGATGATAAGGTAGCTGAATATACAAACGGACATTACAAAAGAGGAGTAGAATAACATGGTACATCTGATAGTACAGCTTTCCAAGTATATTATGATAATACTTTTTCTCATATATACTTTTTTATGCTTTCATTTATTCAAGTATCCCGACAAGCCGAAAAAGCAGAGGCATATATATAATCTGCAGAGATTTTATATGTTTCTGATTCATTTAGATGGTTTTTTGGTGCTCTTTGTCACGACAATGGATACAAAGATAATAGGATTTTATATAGCACAGCTTGTGCTTTTTGAATCAATTTATTTGATTTATCATAAGTTTTATAAGAATGCCTCAGAGCTTGTGCTCAACAATATGGTGATGATGCTTTGCATAAGCATGATTATTTTAACAAGAATTTCGTTCGACAAGGCATTAAGGCAGTTTGTTTTTGTACTTGCCGGAACGATATTTGCGTTTTTAATACCGCTTATCATGCAAAAAGGCACGATGTTTCGAAAACTGACATGGACATATGCCGGTGTGGGAATACTTGGTCTTTTGTCGGTGCTTGTGGTAGGAGTGGCGAGCAGAGGAGCAAAGCTTTCTTTGACCTTTGGTCCTGTTTCGATTCAGCCGTCTGAGTTTGTGAAGATACTTTTTGTGTTTTTTATAGCATCCATGCTGTATAAATCAACTGATTTAAAGCAGCTTGCCATAACAAGCGGCGTATCGGCAGTGTTTGTGCTGATACTTGTTGCATCAAATGATCTAGGTGGAGCGCTTTTGTATTTCTTTACATATCTGGTCATGATTTATGTTGCGACAAAAAGGTTTTATATTTTTGCCGGAGGTCTTGCGTTTGTGGGGCTTGGAATGTACGCAGGCTATCATCTGTTTTCGCATGTGAAGAACAGAATTGTTGCATGGCTTGATCCTCTTTCTGTTATAGACAAGGCCGGCTATCAGGTGTGTCAGTCGCTCTTTGCCATAGGTACAGGCGGACTGTTTGGTTTTGGACTGGGACAGGGACTGCCAAATAAGATACCTATTGTGTCAAAGGACTTTATCATAGCGGCTATCTCAGAGGAGATGGGCGGTATATTTGCTGTCTGCCTCATTATGGTTTGTGTCAGCTGCTTTCTTATGATATTTAATCTTTCCATGCAGATGAAGGATGCATTTTACAAGTATGTGGCGCTGGGACTTGGCAGTGTGTATGCGCTTCAGGTGCTTTTAACTGTCGGCGGCTCAACCAAGTTTATACCGATGACCGGTGTGACGCTGCCGCTTGTGAGCTACGGTGGCAGCTCGCTTCTATCTACGATGATTATTTTTGGAATGATACAGGGCATGTATATTATGCAGGCAGCCCCTGAAAAAAGGAGAAATATAGATGACAAGAGACGAAAGGACCATGAGACAAAAAACAGACAAAAGCAGACAGCTAAAGAGCCGGGGGCGCAGGGAAGTCAACAGAGAAGGAGAAAACCGGCAGCAGGCGGCAAAAACAGCACGAAGACACAGAAATAGAGAGTATGCGGTTGTTACATATTTTTTCCTTATAGTTTTTGTTGGATTGATAGGTTATTTCTTATATTTCCAGTTTGTAAAAAGCGACGAATTCATCAACAGCCCATACAATTCGCTGCAGGATCTTTTCTCTAAGAATGTAGTGAGGGGCGAGATACAGACTAAGGATGGACATGTCATAGCACGGACAAAGGTAGGCTCGGATGCGTCTGAGACAAGGGAATACCCTGACGGCAGGATGTTTGCGCATGTGGCAGGCTTTGCCGTAAACGGTAAGGCAGGGCTTGAAAAGCAGGAAAATTTCTCATTGCTTCGCTCACATGAGTTTTTCCTTGACCAGATAGTAAATGATATAAGCGGCAAGAAAAATACCGGTGATAATGTCATAACCACACTGGATTACGAAGCACAGGCGGCTGCATACAATGCTCTTGGAGATTACGAAGGTGCTGTCATTGCAATTGAGCCGAAGACAGGAAAGATTGCAGTTATGGTGTCAAAGCCTGATTATGACCCAAACACCATAGCAAGTGACTGGGAGAGCGTAAACGGTGAGGGCAGCACTTCTCTTTACAACAGGGCAACACAGGGACAGTATGCTCCGGGCTCAGTGTTTAAGATTTTTACAGCACTTGAGTATTATAACGAAAATCCGTCTACATACAACGACTATAGTTTTGATTGTGACGGCAGTATTACAAAGGACGGCTTTACAATCCACTGTGCCGGCAATAAATCACACGGACAGGAGGACTTAACAAAGTCGTTTGCAAAGTCATGCAACTCGTCCTTTTCCAATATAGGTCTTTTGGTGGATAACAATAAGCTTAATACCTTGTGTGACGATATGCTTTTCAACAAGAATCTGCCTATAGCCTTTGATTCAAAAAAGAGTAAATTTGCACTGGATAACAATGCTTCGTCAGCTCTGACCATGCAGACCACGATAGGTCAGGGAAACACGCTTGTTTCACCGCTTCACATGTGCATGATTGCCGGTGCAATCTGCAATGATGGAAATCTGATGAGGCCATATCTGGTAGACCATACGGAAAATGCGAGCGGGGCGCTTGTGGAGCAGAATAAACCGGCTTCATACAAGCAGATTATGTCAAAGGATCAGGCAGCTTTTCTTCAGAATCTTATGGCAGCAGTGGTATCTGATGGAACAGGCGCAAAGCTAAGAGACCAGAGCTATGAGGCCTTTGGAAAGACCGGAACTGCCCAGGTATCAGATTCTACAGACCAGACTAATGCCTGGTTTGTGGGCTATGGAAAAAAGGATGGCTACAATGATCTGGCAATTGCAGTAGTTGTGGAGGATTCGGGTGCCGGAAGCACATATGCGGTGCCGGTGGCAAAAAAGGTATTTGATAAATATTTCAATGAATAGGCTTGTTGCACTTTTTTTAGAAGTAGGTTATACTTAAGTGTAATGACAGACGTTATCGTTCATATTTCGCTTGAACTGACAGATAGCGTTTAAACCACACTTGGAGGAATGGCAATGATAGAAGCAACGAGCTGTGGCGGTGTGGTAATCTTTCGTGGCAAAATATTACTCTTATACAAGAACTACAGGAACAGGTACGAGGGGTGGGTACTGCCCAAGGGAACTGTGGAATCTGATGAAGAGTACAAGGACACTGCAATCCGTGAAGTGAAAGAGGAGACTGGTGCCAGTGCAACGATAATCCAATACGTGGGTAAGAGCCACTATTCTTTTACCGTGCCACATGATACAGTGGAAAAGGATGTACACTGGTATCTTATGATGGGCGAAAGTTATTATAGTAAACCGCAAAGAGAAGAGTATTTCATGGATTCAGGGTTTTACAAGTATCACGAGGCATATCATCTGCTCAAGTTTGCAAATGAGAAGCAGATACTTGAGAAGGCTTACAATGAGTACCTGGATTTAAAGAAAAGTAACTTATGGGGGACACACAAGTATTATTAGTATTATTAAAAAGCAGTTTTAAAAACTGCTTTTTGAGGTTTTGGAATGAAATGGTATGAGGATTTATTTGTAGGAGAGTCTGTTACCGGAAAGATAAAGAAAATCAAGTGGAAGATAGAGCATAATGCCGGCATGCTTCACACATACATCATCACGTTTCCGTCAAATGAGGAAAATCTTTTGGATATCATTCCGACAAGAGAATTGCTGCAAAAGGGATATCCTAAGAAGAATCTGCACATAATCGCAGTAGCGGGTAATTATGATGAGGCGCTTTTGCTGGTCTGTGATATTGTTAATGAGACATACGAAAATACAGGTAAAACAGATGTGAAGAGCTATTTAAAGAGCAGACGGAGGAAATAGATAGATGATATTTACGATTTTAAAGGTCATAGGCATCATACTCCTTGTAGTGCTTGCTCTTATACTTACAGCGCTGCTTTGCGTACTGTTTGTGCCGGTCAAGTACAGGGCTGTCGGAAGCTTTGACAATACAGACATAAGAGCAAAAGCACATGTGTCATGGCTTTTTCATTTGTTTGCACTGCATATAGAGTATGCACAGGAGACTGACGGATATATAAGGCTTGCTTTTGTGAAGAAGAAGCTGTTTGATAATTATGAGGCTTTGGATGATGACGATATGGATGAGGCAGCTAAAACTGAAACAGAAGATAAAGTCAGTGAAAACACCGTGGATGAGCCTCAAATACCGGCAGATGAGTCAGAACACATCACAGATGAACAGGCAGAGGATGAATGCACAGCACGTACGCATAATGAGTACAGGTCAGTAACTGATGAGAATCAGCATATAAAACAACAAACAAAGCTCACTCATAAAAGAACGTATAAAAAGCCACACAAAAAGCAATTTAAAGATAAGTCAGAAAAAATAAAAAACTGTATCTATAAGCTAAAAAGAGAATACAGTGATGAGAGAAACAAGGCCGCTTTTTCACATCTGAAACAAGAGCTTTTTATCATTCTTAAAAGAATATGCCCAAGGAGGCTTAAGCTTACAATGGTTTATTCAACCGGCTCGCCGGATACAACAGGCATTTCATTAGGTATTTTAGCATGTTTTCCTGTCGGCTATACAAACAGATGGCGGATTACACCCGATTTCGAGAGTGAAAATCCATATGCAAAGGGCAGCTTTGATATAAAGGGGCATGTGATAGTAATAAGTATTTTAGCGGCAACACTTAGAATTTTATTTGATAAAAACTGCCGCAGATTATATAATAGGATAAGCAGATAGGAGGAAGATATTATGGCAGATAATAGTTTCAATAACACGGTAGAGTCACTTTTCAAGGGGATGGACAGCTTTATCACTACAAAGACGGTGGTTGGTGATGCGATTCATATAGGGGATACAATCATACTTCCGCTTGTGGATGTGTCGTTTGGAGTGGCAGCAGGAGCATTTTCGGCAGAAAAGAAAAATAACGGAGCCGGTGGTATGGGCGGAAAGATTCAGCCTAGTGCAGTGCTCGTTATCCAGAATGGACAGACAAAGCTTGTCAATGTAAAGAATCAGGACGGCATGACAAAGATACTTGATATGGTGCCGGACATTGTAAGCCGTTTCTCAAAGGGAAAAAATGATGACCTTAATCTCGACGATGTAAAGGTAGACGAGGCAGAGGACGACAAGCAGGATTAATTTCATATATGTGAGCAAATAAAAAGGACATCCAAACGGATGTCCTTTAAAATTCAAAAGATTCAAAAATAAAGACTAAGCTCTCTCAACTTTGCCAGATCTTAAACATGAAGTACATACATATAACTTCTGTGGAACTCCATTGACCTTGCAAGAAACCTTCTTAATGTTTGACTTCCAAACATGATTTGATCTTCTATGAGAATGGCTGACATTATTTCCATAATGAACACCTTTTTCACAAATTGCACATTTTGCCATGATATTGCACCTCCTTGCATTTCACTAAGCTTACCATACTCTTAAGCTCACAACAAATGTATTCTATCAGATTAAAATAAAGAATGCAAGGATAAAATATAAAAATATTTGCTTTTTGTGAAAAAAAAGGTATAATAACATTAGCTACGTCACAATATGATGGAGGTATATATTATGAAGGGACAGATGGATACCCAATATGGACAAATTTTAATTGATACAGATGTTATTGCAACCTATGCAGGCTCTGTAGCTGTAGAGTGCTTTGGAATAGTAGGCATGGCAGCGGTCAACATGAAGGATGGTCTTGTAAAGCTTTTAAAGAGAGATTACCTGAACCATGGAATAAATGTAAAGGTAGATGAGAACAACGAAATTACCATTGATTTTCATGTAATAGTAGCGTATGGTATTTCGATCGGCACTGTTTCGGACAATCTTATCGAGACGGTTAAGTACAAGGTTGAGTCATTTACAGGAATGAAAATTGCAAAAATCAATATTTACGTTGAGGGCGTAAGGGTAATTGATTAAGGAGGACTACAAAAAGTGGAGATCACAAGCATTAATTCAAAGCTCCTTGCAAGGATGTTTCTTGCGGGAGCCAAGAATCTTGATTCAAAGAAAGACTGGATAAATGAGCTGAATGTATTCCCGGTACCGGATGGTGATACCGGAACAAATATGACAATGACAATCATGTCTGCGGCCAAGGAGGTCAGCTCGCTCACAGAGCCTACCATGGCAGAGCTTGCAAAGGCTATTTCATCAGGCTCTTTAAGAGGTGCCAGAGGAAACTCGGGTGTTATCTTATCACAGCTTTTCAGAGGCTTCTGCAAGGTTATAAAGGAATACGATGAGATAGATGTCACTATTCTTTGTGAGGCATGCCAGAAGGCGGTTGAGACAGCTTACAAGGCAGTTATGAAGCCAAAGGAGGGAACTATCCTTACAGTGGCAAAGGGCGCAGCAGAAAAGGCTCTGGAGCTGTCAGACGAAACAGAGGATGTTGTCACATTTGTTGAAGAGGTTATAAAGCAGGCTGAGTATGTGCTTGACCAGACACCGGAGATGCTTCCTGTATTAAAGCAGGCAGGTGTTGTGGATTCGGGCGGACAGGGACTTGTTCAGGTATTAAAGGGAGCATATGATGCCCTTATCGGCAAGGAGATTGACTATACAATCGAGGGTGCACCAACAGGAGCAGCTCCTGCAAAGATTTCGGCTGAGACAGAGGCAGAGATTAAGTTTGGTTACTGCACAGAGTTTATTATTGTACTCAATGCGCCAATGTCAGACAATGAGGAGCACGCATACAAGGCATTCCTCGAGTCAATCGGTGACTCTATAGTCGTTGTAGCTGACGATGAGATCGTAAAGACTCACGTACATACAAACGACCCTGGACTTGCACTGCAGAAGGCACTTACCTTCGGCTCACTCAGCAAGATAAAGATCGACAATATGCGTGAGGAGCATCAGGAAAAGCTCATCAAGGATTCACAGAAGCTTGCAGCACAGCAGAAGGCTGAGGAAGAGGCTTATGAAGCTGCTCAGGCTGATGAAAAGACAAATAACATGCCTGCAAAGGAAATGGGCTTTGTATCTGTTTCAATCGGAGAAGGCATGAATGAAGTGTTTAGAGGCCTTGGAGTGGACTATCTCATAGAGGGTGGTCAGACCATGAACCCTAGCACAGAGGATATGCTAAACGCTATCGAGCATGTAAATGCTAAGACAGTATTTATCCTGCCAAACAACAAGAATATCATCATGGCTGCAAACCAGGCAGTAGACCTTGTTGAGGATAAACAGATTATTGTTATCCCTACAAAGACTATCCCACAGGGTATCACAGCGCTTGTAAATTATATCCCTGACCACAGTGCCGAGGAGAATAAAGAGCAGATGATGGCTGAGATAGAAAATGTCAAGACAGGACAGGTGACATATGCAGTCCGCGATACTGAGATTGACGGAAAAACCATCAAGCAGAACGACTTCATGGGAATCGGAGACAAGAGCATCCTTTCTGTTGGAACAGACTTAAGGGCTACCACACTTGAGATGGTAGATGCCATGGTAGATGAGGATTCAGCGATTGTCAGCATCTATTTCGGAAGCGATTCTGATGAGGACTCAGCTAATGAGCTTGCGGCAGCAATCGAAGAGAAATATCCTGATGTAGAGGTTGAGGTCAACGATGGCGGACAGCCAATCTACTATTATGTTATTTCTGTAGAGTAAAGCCTTTTAAAGAATATAAATGACATTTATTATATTTAGGAGCAAATATGGATATAGCTTCACCGATTACCTCGGTTAAGGGAATCGGGGAAAAAACACAAAAAGCATTTGCTAAAATGGGAGTATACACCGTTGGTGATATACTCCTTCATTTTCCCAGAAATTATATACAGTATCCCCATCCGGTGCCGATCGATGAGATGACAGCGGAACATATGCAGACAGAGGATAAGCTTGCGATTGTTGCACGGATTGAGCGTACACCGGTAACGAGAAGTGGCAGACATATGCAGGTGACACTTCTTGTGATTGGAAGCCCTGGACATCAGATCCAGCTGATCTGGTATCGGATGCCTTATATACGGAATACATTGACACATGGCAAATATTTTGTTTTTTACGGAAATGTCCACATTAAGGATGGCAAATTTGTGATGGAACAGCCGGTGGTGTATACGCCGGAGGCCTATCAGGAAATTGAAAACTGTTTTCTTCCGGTGTATACGCTGACAAGCGGGATCACCAACAATCTCATGATAAAAACGATGCGGCAGGCATTGGATGAGGAAGAACTGCTTACGGATTTTCTTCCGGGAGAAATTCGTAAGCGCAGAAAACTGTGTGAGTATAATTATGCGGTCAAACAGATCCACTTTCCGGATACGATGGAACGTTTGATCGAGGCGAGAAAGCGGTTGGTTTTTGATGAGTTCTTTTTGTTTATCATGGGCATGCAGTACCAGAAAGAAAAGAGAACCAGACAGGAAAACCGGTTTGTGATGGAACATCCGGAGTTCGTGGAAGATCTGATTCAGAAGCTTCCGTATGAACTGACGGGAGCACAAAGACGAGCATTGCATGATGTGACGGAAAATATGCAGGGACCGTATGCCATGCAGCGTCTGATTCAGGGAGACGTGGGTTCCGGTAAAACGATTCTGGCTTTTCTGGCAATGGCGTGGTGCGCACAGAATGGATATCAGTCTGCCATCATGGCACCGACGGAAGTACTTGCACAGCAGCATTATGAAACATTCCAGAAACTCTGTGAGCAGTTT
>OHSQ01001065.1_pt1 | contig 11432 bp, 14 predicted proteins | sample 1578661 | NCBI WGS metagenome assembly OHSQ01 (sample SAMEA3879534, study PRJEB24766) | human gut metagenome | biome: human-associated habitat; feature: feces | place: USA | collected 1985/1987 | reverse complement strand
TTTTAAGGAGCTGCTGCAAACGCAGGATGTAGATATTTTATTGACTCTGCTGCAAAAGAGGCTGCAGCTGCTGGCTGACAGTGAAGCGGAGCAAAGCAGGCTGGACGGCGTGTTGAAGGCGCTGCTGCTGCAGGTCTTAACAATGCAGCATGATACGGTATATGATTTGGTTTTGGCTAAGCTGCATAGCTATGACAGGGATGTATTGATTGCGAAAATGGAGCAGCGCGTGGGCGATGATTTGCAAAATATCCGCAAGAGCGGCACCTGTATCGGTGGTTTGATGGGAGCAGTGCTATTTATTATTGCGACGTTGGCAGAAAGGCTGGTGGGGTAGATGAATAGTTTGAAAAAACATTGGACATATGCAGACAGTGCTTTTCTTGCTTCCGGTGCAATCTATCTGCTTTTCTTATATCTCAGGCTGCATTATGCCGGGCTGTACATGGGGCACTTCGGCGAGCTTAAGTGGGATTGGCTGATTTTGGGTTACTATATGGCGGAAGCGGCGCTGATTGGCAGCTTTGCGGATTGGTTTGCCGTGACTGCTGTGTTTAAGGTGCCCTGGATATGCCGTCTGCTGCCGTTTATGGCCAAGCATACGGCGATTTTGCCGCGTAGCAGAGAGGGTTTTGTGCGTGGCTGCGGTCAAATGGTACAGCAGGAGTTTTTGACGAAAAAGGCCTTGCTGCTGCAAAAAAAGCAGCTGGTAATTCTGGATAAATTTATAGTTTATCTGGAAAAGCCGGAGAACAAGGCGCGTTTGCAGGGGTTGCTGACCAATTTTGCCGAAGGCGTTCTGCATAAGCTCGATACGCAGGCTTTAAGCAGGCAGCTTGAGGGTAAAATAAAAACAGCCTTGGCTGACGTAGAAGCCAACGAACAGCTTGATAAGCTGTTTAAAGCCTTGGCTGCACAGCGTAGGGATGAGCAATGCTACGAATGGCTGCTGCAGCAGCTGGTAGCACTGGCGGAATCTTCTGCTATCAGAGAGCGTGTTCGCCGAGAGCTGCAAAAGCAGGTGGAAAAGCGTGGCAGCGAAGGCTTGTGGAGCAGTATTAAGCTGTGGGCTGCCAAAAAGCTGGATGTTGTTAATGTTGAAGATGCAACAGATGCCATTTGCCGTGCCTTGGTGGGAACTGCTCACCGTCTGCGGGATGATGAGCAGTGGCGCTTTTGGCTGTATGCACAGCTGCAGCGTGTTGCAGGCAGTGTTTACGGTACAGAGGCTTGGCGTGAGCTGGTGCAGTCGCTGCAGAATCGTGCTTTGCATGATATTTCTCTGCAGTCTGCCTTGAAGCAGCTTTTGGATAATATGATTAAAGCCTTGTGCCGTCCGCTTGCGCAGGAAGGCAGTGCGGCAGCGCAGCCGACGATTCTGCTGCAGGCTGTGCAAGAGGCGTTGGAAACTATTGAAACGGATTTACGTTCCGACGCACAGTTTAAGGCTAAGGCAGAGGCGTATCTGCAGCATATACTTGGCTTAGGCCTGCTGCAGGCTCAGACAATGCTGGGCGATATTGTGGAGCGAATTTTGCAGGCAATGGCCGATGAACGTTTGACGGAGATGGTACGCAGTAAGGTTGATACCGATATGCAGCGTATTCGTCTTAATGGTACGGTTATGGGTGCCTTTTTGGGAGCTATTTTCTATCTGTTGAAATGTGCATGGTAGGGAAGGTCGTCGATAAAGCACCGTATGCATTGTCACGAATGCCTTGACGTACTCAAAGTACGCCGGCGGCATCCGCTCCTCAAAACTTAAAAGTCTGATGATAAGCACTAAATGCATTATCATCAGACTTTTTTTATGTGAGCACAAACAAAAAAAGCTCCAAGCCAAAGGCTTGAAGCTGATAAGCATAAATGGAGCGGGTAACGAGAATCGAACTCGCGACACTCAGCTTGGGAAGCTGATGTTCTACCGCTGAACTATACCCGCAGATAAAAATACCATAACGCTATTATATACTATAACAGGTAAAGTTGCAAGTATGAGGCAGTGCCGAGGGATTTGCAACGAGCAATTGTAGGTGTCAGAAAAACTTTAAAATTTTTTCGAGAATACTGTATACAAAATACAAAAAAGTGCTATAATAGATAGCAGATGAGGGAAAAACCCCACAGGCTGTAAAAATACAGCATCAAAAAAATAAAAAGTGCGAATGCATGGAGGTGAGTTACTATGTTTAGTGCCGCTGGTGTTAGCTTAGTTTTCTTAGGCGTCCTGACTGTTATGTGCATTTTTGAATAATTGTAATGAGGGAACGCCTCTGACCACGCTTTGAGCTGTGGGCAGAGGCGTTTTTATTATGCCTGTAATTCTGTTGTTGTTAAGCTAATCCCTTGCGGTGGCTGTCATCCCAGCCCACCAGGTCCTTAATAACCTCGGAGGCAATAATCAGTCCTGCTACCGAAGGTGTGAAGGCGTTGCTGCCGGGAAGCGCACGGCGTTTGGGTGCTTCGGCGTGACATTCGCTTTCTACTTCCTCGTTTATAGGTAAAAGCGGCAGCTCCTGTGAATAAATAACCTTTAATTTTTTAATGTTGTTTTTCTTCATGGCCTGGCGCATAACACGTGCCAAGGGGTCAACCTTGGTTTTATAGATATCTGCTACCTCGAACATGGCAGGATTAACCTTGTTGCCTGCTCCCATGCTGCTGATAACTGGCACGCCTGCTGCCTTGGCTGCAAGCACGATAGCAATTTTTGCTGCCACGGTATCTACCGCATCAACAACGTAATCATATTGCGAGAAATCAAATTCGTGCTGATTTTCCGGTAAAAAGAAGCATTGGCGGCAATTTACCTTGGCATCGGGATTGATGCTCGCAATACGTCTGGCCATGACCTCAACTTTAGGCTGGCCGACAGTATCAAGGGTAGCGATAATCTGACGGTTGAGATTGGTGAGAGCAACGGCATCGTTATCAATGAGGTCAAAGCTGCCTACACCACTGCGGGCGAGTGCTTCAACTGTATAACCGCCTACGCCGCCAATACCGAAAACAGCGACATGGGCGTTCTGCAGACGCGTAATTGCTTCACTGCCGAAGAGCAGCTCTGTGCGTGAAAACTGGTTAAGCATATGAATCTCCTTGCGTGGTATTTATTGGTTTGGATATCGGAAGCTTAAGCTGCTAAGCTGATTTCTACCTTTACACCGTCCTTAAGATCTTCTGGCTTCTGGTCTGAAGTAACAGTGATTTTAGTGCCGTCAATGCTGCTTATCTTACCGCTGAAGGGAGCAGGTTTTTCAGCGGCCTTAATGCTAACCGGCATGCCTGCTTTAAGCTCCTTGGCCTGCGCTGCGCTGACATTCAACGTTATACTGCAGCTGTCGACAGCCTTGATGTGCAGGATTACCTGATCCTTTTGTACGGTAGCGTTGTTGGCAGCCTGCAAATCGGTAATGATGCCGGTGCAGGGGCTGTTGCCTTCATTTTTTTCCTGCTGTGCCATTGCAGCTGCCTGTTGTGCCTTGAGCTGGACAATGAGCTTTTGCTGTGCATCGATTTCTGCCGGAGAAGCTGGCTTGAAGCTGACGCTTACGCTGCTTGCTGCCTGCAGCTGTGCGATAGCGCGCTGCAGCTCGTCCTGGGCAGCCTGTGCCTGATTGCGTGAAACTGCACCCTGCGCCAGCAGACTGTTCATCTTAGCGGCCTTTTGCTGTGCCGCTGCTACGTTGGCCTGCGCCAGAGAGGTGTCAGCAACCGGTGCTGCCGTCGGCGTGCCCTGCTGCATACGCTTTAAATCTGCTTCGGCCTTGGCAACCTGGGTTGCCAGGTCCTTAACCTGCTTATCCAGCTTTGCGTCACCGATAGCAAAAAGCGGCTGGCCCTTGCTGATGCGCTCGCCCTTTTCACTGATAAGACCTATGAGCTTGCCTGCTGTCGGAGCCTTGACTGCATAGGTGGGGATGCTGATTGGGCCGCTGCCAAGACTGTTATCAGCCTTTTGCAGACTGCAGCCGCTCAGGCTGAAGGCTGTGAGGCAGACGGCTGCCATACAACATAATATTTTTAATATCTTCATAGTAGATTCCTCGTTTCCTTGAAGTTAAAAGCCTATTGTACTTGTATATTATAGCGTAAGTTTGTGGCATTTGCATGACATTTTTTAGGATGTGCTGCCCAAATAGTAAAAAGCTGCTGCCTCCGGCATGAATGCCGAAAGCAACAGCTTTAATTGTATAGGTCAGATTTTATTTCTCAATCAGTGCCATACCAGCTTCGAGAGCCTTTGTATTAGCTTCTTCGGTTCCTTTCGGAACACGGTTCAGTACAGCCTTGAGAATTGCTTCTTTGGAAACGCATTTGGTGAGTGCAACTACTGCGCCCAGAGCAACGATGTTCGCAAACAGTGTCTTGCCGCAAACAGTGTTGGCAGTATGTGTGATAGGCAGGTCAACGCGTTTGCCGTACTTGCCGGGAACATCAGTTACGAAAAGAGTATCGGTGATAACGGTGGTATGCTCATCGCAGTCGGCAATGAATTTGTTGGCAGCCTCCTGGCTCATTACCAGCAGAGTATCCGGGCAGATAACACGGCTGAAGTAAATGGGCTCATCGCTGATGATAGCCTCGGCCTTGGAGGAGCCGCCGCGGGCTTCCGGGCCGTAGGATTGGGATTGTACAGCCAGCTTGTCGTCTAAGAGGGCAGCTTCGGCTAAAATAATACCTGCAGTGATCAGGCCCTGACCACCGGTACCGGAGAAACGAAAGCTATGTCTCATAATTATTTACCCTCCTGTGCACGTTGAATAATTTGGTCATATGCCTTGGTGTATTCCATAACGTCGTTGTTTTCGTAGAGAACGCCGATGGGGAATTTGCCGGCAGCGATTGCTTCTGCCTTTTTCTCTTCATCCATGCGGTCCCAAACAGCCTTCATAACGCCATGGTCACGCTGCCAAGCCATCATCTGAGCAGGTCCGCCCATCTTGTTCTGACGGCCGAAGGAAATCGGACAAGCGCTGACAGCTTCGATGATAGAGAAGCCTTTGTGAGCAATGCCTTTAGCGATAACATCAACCAGTACGGGAACATGGTAAGTGGTTGCGCGTGCTACATAGGTTGCACCGGCAGCTTTTGCCAGATCGAGCAGATTGAAGCTCGGTTCAACAGTGTAGTACGGAGCGGTAGTTGCTTTGGAATGAATCGGGGTCATCGGAGAATATTGACCGCCGGTCATGCCGTAAATTGCATTGTTTACAAAGATAACGGTGATGTTTTCGCCGCGGTTGGCAGCGTGGATGGACTCCGCCATGCCGATGGAGGCGAGGTCACCGTCTCCCTGATAAGTAAATACATATTTTTCGGGGTGCAGGCGGCTGATGGCGGTAGCTACAGCAGGTGCACGGCCGTGAGCGGCTTCTACCCAGTCAACGTCGATATAATTGTAGGCAAACACGGCACAGCCTACTGGTGCAACACCAACAGTCCTGTCCTGTAATCCCATTTCTTCAATAAGTTCTGCCACGATTTTATGTACTACTCCGTGGCTGCAGCCCGGACAGTAGTGCATGTGGGTGTCGTTGAGCAACGCCGGTTTCTTGTACACCCGGTTCTCAGGTTTGATAATATCGTTGATATCCATAGTGGAATGTTTTTTTACTGAATGAAACAATAGGCTCGGAAGCGTTATTTGTTGATGAATTTTTTCTTGAAGGCTTCCAGAATTTCGTCAGGCGACGGAACGATACCGCCGAGACGTCCGAAGTGTTCTACCTGAATGTTGTCGCCAATAGCCAGTTTCACGTCTTCAATCATTTGTCCGGCGTTCATTTCTACGACGAGCACTCCCTTTGATTTCTGTCCGAGGCGTTTCACTTCGTCCTTCGGGAACGGCCAGAGAGTAATCGGGCGAAGAATACCGATTTTGAGGCCTTCCTTGCGCGCCATTTCCACGGCTTTCTGGCTGATACGTGCTACGGAACCGAAAGCCACGATCAGATAGTCGCAGTCGTCGGTATATATTTCTTCGAAACGCACTTCGTTTTCTTCAATCAGGCGATAGGTGCGCTGGAAGCGTTCGTTGTTGACTTCCATCTTGTCGGAATCCAATTCCAGTGAAGTCACTACGTTGCGGGTGCTGCGTCCGTGACGTCCGGTCACAGCCCATGGGCAGCGTTTGCGCACTTCTTCGTCAGTAAGGCGTTTGCGTTGTGGCGGAAGCACCACTTTTTCCATCATCTGTCCTACTACACCGTCGGCAAGAATAATGGCCGGAGTACGGTATTTGAAGGCCAAATCCCAACCAAGTCCCACGAAGTCGCACATTTCCTGAACGGATGACGGAGCCAACGTGATGAGGTGGTAGTCGCCGTGACCGCCGCCTTTTGTGGCCTGGAAATAGTCGGCTTGTGAAGGTTGGATAGTTCCTAAGCCGGGGCCGCCACGCATGACGTTGATAATCAATGCCGGCAGTTCGCTCGCTGCCAAATAGGAAATGCCTTCCTGCATAAGGCTAATGCCGGGGCTTGACGATGATGTGAACACCACTTTTCCGGCAGCTGCACCGCCATATACCATATTGATGGATGCTACTTCACTTTCTGCCTGGAGAACTACCATTCCCGTAGTCTCCCAGGGCTGTTCTGCCATCAGGGTTTCGAGCACTTCCGATTGCGGAGTGATCGGGTAGCCGAAATATCCGTCAGCACCGTAACGAATGGCAGCGTGTGCCAGGGCTTCGTTACCTTTCATCAGTCGTATTTCTTCTTTCATACTGCTCAATGTCTTTAAATGTTAAACGTTAATCTACGCGCACTTTATAAACTTCAATGCACGCGTCGGGACAAACGAGTGCGCAACTTGCACAGCCAATGCAGGCTTCCGGGTTTTTCATAAAAGCGTAGTGGTAACCTCGATCGTTTACTTCGTTGGGTTGTAGAGACAGCGTGTCGGTAGGGCAGGCAACCACGCACAGGTTGCACCCTTTGCATCTTTCCTCGTTCACTACAACGGCACCTTGTATTTTTGCCATAGCTGATATCTGTTTGTTAATTAATTTGTCAATGCAAAAGTAGCGTAAAATTCCGAGCCCGGTAAGTGTCGGTCGGCTTTTTACAACTATTTAAAGTTTGGCACATTAGCGTAAAATCTGTGTAATGAAAAACTGCTCAGCACGCTAAAATCTGTGCATGATTTCGTTCAGATTCTGCGCAGAATATTCGCCATTGTGCAACTCTTCGAACGCATAATTCAAGAAATCGAGGAACGGCTGCAGGAGCTGCATGTCGGCAAGCAGCAAATCCATCCAGTTTTTTTGCTTAAAAAAGCTGTCGGGGTAGGATTTTCGCACCATAAATTCCTTTTTCCGCAGGACGTAGCCGTAGGGTGAATCTTTGGGAAAACCTTTCGGCATTGTTTTCAGTTCGTCGCCTATCAGCGTCGGGAATGCCGCCTTGAATTCCGGTTGGTTCAGGATTTCTTCAAATTCTTCAATGTTCTCGAGTATATTGCGTCGGAGAAATTTCAATATCGGTGGCTCGGGAAACCAGACTCCGCCGTAGAGGGCGCATTCGCCTGGCTCGATATGGAGATAGCGTGCTGCCTGTTTGCATTTCTTCCCATTTTGAGCAATGACAATGCCGAAGTGGGTTTTATACGGCGATTTGTCGGCGGAAAACCGGATGTCGCGATAGATTCTGTAGGTACAGTCTTTTGCAGTAACTCCGATTAGTGTTTTGTCGGTAGCGGAAAGTCTGTCCAATAAGGTTTCAATTTCTGCATAACATTCGTTTCTGGTAGTTTCGTACGTCAATTTGTTTTCCGCAAACCAATCTCTGTTGTTGTTTGCTTTCAAATCAGAGATGAAATTTAGCATTTTGCTTAATCCACTCATCGTATTTCTAATTTATCACCTAGCGAATATAGCAAATTACCATAAAATATGCAAATTTCCGAATGTGTTTTTGAACAGATATTTTTTTCGGCGTTGTTTGGGGTTGTAGGGTAAATGCGTACATTTGCATATAAAATCGGTAACGGATGGAAACGGAAGAAAAGTGGACATATTATAAAAATACGGAATTCTTGCAAGGAACATTGGAAGGCGAGTATGCCGACTGTGTGTTTGAAAACTGTAATTTCTATCAGTTGCAGTTGGGAAAAGTGGCCTTGAGCCATTGCGTGTTCCGGAACTGCAATTTGTCGTTGTCCGTATTTTCCGGGAAGGCATGTCACGATGCAGTGTTCATCGGTTGTAAGATGACCGGCAGCGACTTTTCCAATTCCAATTCTTTTTCTCGTTATCGCTTTGAGGAATGCCAGTTGGATTATTCCGTCTTTCGGAATGTCAGGATGCAGAAAACCCTGTTTGTGAGATGCAGGCTGACGGAAGCCGATTTTGCGGAAGCGCAACTGAAAGGCAGCAGTTTCGTGTGTTGTGATTTGGAAAGAGCTTTTTTCTCCAATTCGGATTTGACGGAGGTGGATTTTTCGACGGCAATGAATTTTACCATCAATCCCCAGTCCAACAAAATGAGGAAGGCTAAATTTTCACGCTCCAACCTTGAAGGATTGGTGGCCCATTTGGGGTTACAGTTGGTGCCTTAAAAATAGAATCAAAAAAGAAACAGATATGACAATGAATTTAAATACGACAACACTGGTGTTCTTTTCTCCGACTCATACCACGGGGAAAGTTGTAAAGGCAATAGGTTCGGGCATTGGCTTCCCACGGCGCGAATATGTCGACCTCACTCTCGAGATAGAAGGTAAAGAACGTGTGCTTTCCGACCGGCTGACCGTTATCGGCGCTCCTGTTTATGCAGGTCGCGTGGCTCCGTTGGCAGTGGAGCGTCTGAAGCGCATAAAGGGTGACGGATGTCCCGCGGTGCTTGTGGTGGTGTATGGCAATCGTGATTACGAAGATGCCCTTGTCGAACTGTATGATTTGGCAGTTGAGGCCGGTTTCCGTCCGTTTGCTGCTGCCGCTTTTGTGGGAGAGCACAGCTATAGCCGCAAAGGGATGCCGATAGCCGAAGGTCGGCCGGATGAAACGGATTTGAATGTGGCGAAGGATTTCGGGCGCAAGTGTCTGGAAAAATTGCAGCGTCCGGATTGTTTTGAACCCTTCTTCATAAAGGGCAACCGTCCGTATCGGACTGTTGGTCCGTCAACACCGCAGGCGCCTGTGTGCAATGAAAAATGTTTTGGCTGTGGCGAATGTGTTTCTGTCTGTCCGACGGCAGCTATCAGTCAGGATGCCGACGGTAAGATTGTGACCGACGTGGCAAAATGTATCAAATGCTGTGCCTGTGTCAAAGTCTGTCCGAACGAAGCCCGAATATTCGATACCCCTTACACGGCCATGCTGCATGCCAACTTCAGCACACCGCGTCAACCGGAAATGTTTTTATAAATGATATAGAAAAGATGAAAAAGACCTATTTTACGCATGGCACATGCTGTAAAGCATTTGATATAGAAGTGGAAGACGGCAGGATTCAGAATGTGGAATTCTACGGCGGATGCAATGGTAACTTGCAGGGTATTTGCTCCTTGATAAAAGGCATGAAGGTTGATGATGTCGTGGCCCGTCTCAAAGGTATCCGCTGCGGCAACAAACCCACCTCCTGTCCCGACCAGCTTTCGCAAGCCCTGCTCGAAATGAAGAAAGAATCGAAATAAGAATACACGATTTAAATTTTTTTATACCTTTGCCCAGGTATTTAATTTGACAATTCATTCCTTATTATTGTAGGTAAGGAAATAAGTGATTTTACAAGAGTTATGAGTATGTTTAAAAAAATGGGATTGAGTCTCATTGGTGGTGCACTGTGTTGTTCGGCTTTGATGGCTCAGGAGAATGTCGCAACTGAAAAACCGTTCTGGAAACAAAATATGTATGCTACGTTTGGCATGGGAAACCAATGGATGTGGCAGGGAAATACGAATAAAGGTATGGGGTATGTTTTCCGTCTGTCTTCCGGTACATGGTTTAACGATTATTCCGGTTTGAGAATCGTGGCGTCGACCGGTATTCGTAAAACTGACGGAACATATTGCAATTCTTATTACATGGCCGGGTTAGACTATACGTTCAATGCTTTGGCCCTTTGTCGGGATTACGATGCAACGAATCGCTTCTCACTGTCGCTTTCTGCCGGTGTCGGGTGTTATAGTTTCCTGCACACGAATAAATGGTTTGTCCGTCCGGGTGTGAATATTGGCGCCAATTGGGGGTATAGCATCAGTGAGCGTTGTGGCCTGTTTACCGAATTGATGTTCAACGGTGTTGAGGCCTATTATTCCAATAACGGAGGCATATCGGTCGAGTGCGACCTTCTGTTGGGGTTCCGCTATTATTTCCATGCACATAATTATGAAAAGAAACCCGACATGTCCAGAGTGAATGCGTTGGAATCGGAAGTACAGGCTTTGCGAGGTAATGTTCGTGCGCTGAATGAAGAAATAAATCAAATGCGCAGGGAAATGCAGCGCATGCAGAAGAAGGTAGACACAAAAAACAAAAATGTGATATATACTCCCAAAAACGACATTAGCTCAATCGATATATTTTTCGATAAATTCAGCACTTATCTGGGAGACGCGCAGCTTCAGAAAATTGATGCAATCGGAGAATGGATGAAGAACAATGATTTTGACATTCATATTGTAGCGTTCAGCGACAATGTGGCGGATAAGAATGTGGATGAGCGTTTGCGCAAAGGCCGTACGGAGGTTATAAAGGACCTGCTTGTCAAGAAATACGGAATTTCGCCGGAACGGGTATCCATTGTAAAGGCCGAAGATTTGGGATATGTCAATCTGACTGGCTGTAATGCAAAAATTATGTTCGTCGAAAAAAGCAAATAATTGAATTTTAAAATAAATGTAAAATGGGATTAAGAAAATTTCTCTCAAGCAAGAACGGAAAACGTTTTTATAATGTCGCCTATTGCTGGGGAGCCTGTCTGGTGATTTTGGGTGCAGTATTTAAAATTGCCCACATGCCTTACGATAATATATTGCTGATGGTCGGCTTGTTTACGGAGGTGTTTATCTTTTTTATCTCAGGTTTTGACGAACCGGCTACTGAATACAAATGGGAGCGGGTGTTCCCTGAACTGAAGGAGGGAAAAGGCAATTTAAGTACTCGAGAAATAAATGTGGATGAAGAATTTACTGCACGGTATGCCGCACAAATGCAGAAGCTGGAAGAAAATATAGCCCGTTTGAACGATGCTTATGAGAAGCAGTTGAAACAGGTGCAGAATTGTACGGATGTTGTCAAGCCGGAAGCTTTTGCCACCTTGCAGGATGAAACCGCAGAATTGGCCGCTCAGATCAAGCTTATGAATGAGCAGTACGGACGTCTGTTGTCGGCAATGAACGTGAAAAAATAAAGACAGGGAGGATTAAAGATGGGAAAATATACATTACCTCCCCGTCAGAAGATGATCAATCTGCTGTATGTGATT
>OHSQ01001060.1_pt1 | contig 11493 bp, 10 predicted proteins | sample 1578661 | NCBI WGS metagenome assembly OHSQ01 (sample SAMEA3879534, study PRJEB24766) | human gut metagenome | biome: human-associated habitat; feature: feces | place: USA | collected 1985/1987 | reverse complement strand
GATCGACTCGCGCGGATCGAAAAGCATCGTCTTTTTCGGGTCCACCTTCAGGATGAAATACTTGAGGGCTCCTAACCCGACCATCGATGCGATGGCGTCGGCTTCCTGCGCGGTGCAGCCGTCCAGTTTGCCCAATTCGTCCGACATCTCGCGGGCGGTCGATACCATGTCGGCGATCAGATCGTCTGCATCGACGACCGTTCCCTCGCGGGATTTCATCTTGCCTTCGGGCAGCTCGACCATGCCGTAGGAAAGGTGGTAGATGTGGTCGCTCCATTCGTCGTATCCCAACTTCTTGAGGATCAGCTTGAGCACCTGGAAATGGTAGTTCTGTTCGTTGCCCACTACGTAGATCATTTCGTCCAGCCGGTTCTCCTCGAACCGGCGGAACGCCGTGCCGAGATCCTGCGTCATATAGACCGATGTGCCGTCGCCGCGCAGCAATAACTTCTGGTCGAGTCCGTCGGCCGTGAGGTCGATCCAGACAGAACCGTCCTCCTTGCGGAAGAAGATACCCCGGGCGAGTCCCTCTTCCACCAGGCTCTTGCCCAGCAGGTAGGTTTGCGATTCGTAATAGACCTTGTCGAAATCGACGCCCAATGCCTTGTACGTCACGTCGAAGCCTTCATAGACCCACCCGTTCATGGTTTCCCACAGCGAATATATTTCCGGATCTTTGGCCTCCCAGCGGCGCAGCCACTCCTGCGCCTGTCGCATGATCGGAGCGTTTTTCTTGGCCTCCTCCTCGCTTTGCCCGGCGGCGACGAGCTCCTTGATCTGGGCTTTGTAGTGCTTGTCGAATTCGACGTAATATTTACCGACCAGGTGGTCGCCTTTCATCCCCGACGAGGCGGGCGTTTCGCCGCCGCCGTAGAGTTTCCAGGCCAGCATCGACTTGCAGATGTGAATACCGCGGTCGTTCACGAGGTTTACCTTGATGACCTTGTTGCCGTTGGCTTTCAGGATCTGCGCGACGGAGTATCCCAGCAGGTTGTTGCGGATGTGTCCCAGGTGAAGGGGCTTGTTGGTGTTGGGCGACGAGTATTCAATCATCACGGTGCGGCCGGTCGACGCGGCACGGCCGTATTCGGCGTCGGCCGACAGCTCGTCGAAGCGGTCGGCCCAGAACGAACCGTCGAGCACCAGGTTCAGGAAGCCCTTGATGACGTTGAAGGAGCGGATTTCGGCGTTGTGGGCCGTCATGTACTCGCCCAGTTCGGTCGCCGTCGCCTCGGGCGACTTGCGGCTGCGGCGCAGCAGCGGGAAGGTCACCAGCGTATAGTCACCCTCGAATTCGCGACGGGTCTTCTGGAGCTGCAGCTGCTCGCCCTCCAGCGGACCGTAAAGAGCCTCGGCGGCACGACGGGCCGCCTCCGTAACAAAGTTCTCGATATTCATAACCGTAATCACTGTTTTCTTTTCGCAATCAGGCTGCAAATTTAAGGCTTTTTCCCCGGAAAATCAACCGATGCGGCAAGATTCCCGCAGTGAAAGCGCCGTGCGATTTTCCGCTCTCGGAAACATTGCGTATCTTTGCACGAAAACGCTGGACATCCCGCTCTATGGAACTAATCGTCATTCTGGTGCTGATTCTGCTCAACGGGCTCTTCGCCATGTCGGAAATAGCACTCATCTCGGCCCGCCGCTCGAAACTCGAAATCCAGGCCCGGCAGGGCAACGCCGGCGCACGCCGTGCGCAGCGGCTCATCGAAAACCCCGACCGCTTCCTCTCGACCATCCAAATCGGCATCACGCTCATCGGCATCCTCACGGGTATCTACTCGGGCGATGCGCTCGCGGAGCGTTTCGGGCACGAACTCGCCTCGCTGGGCATTCCGCCGCGCGTGGCCGCAGCCGCCGCCCAGGTCATCATCGTCATCGTCGTGACCTACCTCACGCTCATCTTCGGCGAGCTGGTCCCCAAGCGCATCGGCATGAATGCCGCCGAGAAGACCGCCTGCGCCGTCTCGCGCCCGATGCACCTGCTCTCGCTCGTCGCCTCGCCCTTCGTCTGGCTGCTCGCCAAGAGCACGGCGGGCATCACACGGCTGCTGGGCATCGAGAAGGCCGAAAGCCACATCACCGAGGAGGAAATCCGCTCCATCATCCGCGAAGGGGCCGAGGAGGGCGAGGTGCAGGAGGTCGAGCAGAAAATCGTGGGCCGCGTCTTTTCGCTGGGCGACCGCCGGGTCGAATCCATCATGACGCCCCGCAGCGAGCTGACGTGGCTCGAGGTCGGGATGACGACCGACGAAATCCGCGCCGTCGTGAACGAACACCCCCACAACCGCTACCCGGTGGGTCGGGGCAGTCTCGACGACCTGGTCGGCGTGGTCTACCTCAAGGAGCTCTTCCAGCACCTCCACGAGCCGGGATTTTCGCTCGAGCAACACCTCGAACCGGTGAAGTTCTTCCACGAGGGGCTCGAGGTCTACGGCGCGCTCGAACAGCTGCGCCACGAGCAGTGCGGCTACGGCGTGGTCTTCGACGAGTTCGGTCTCACGCGGGGCATCATCACACTGAAGGATATCTTCGAGGCACTCGTGGGCGAGATTCCCGACGGCGAGGAGGAGCCCGACATCGTCGAGCGCGAGGACGGCAGCTGCCTCATTGACGGACAGTGCCCCTTCTTCGACCTGCTGACCCACTTCGGCATGGACGGCACGCCGCTCGACAACGCCTACAACACCGTCAGCGGCCTCTTCCTCGACCTGACGGGCCATATTCCGCAGACGGGCGAGCACCTCGACTGGAAGGGGCTGCGCCTCGAAATCGTCGATATGGACGGCGTCCGCATCGACAAGATTCTCGTCAAACGCATCACAACACCCGAAGCATGAAAATAGCCGACATCGAACTCGGGGAGAAGCCGCTGCTGCTCGCCCCCATGGAGGACGTCACGGACCCCTCGTTCCGCTACATGTGCAAGCGCTTCGGCGCCGACGTGGTCTACACGGAGTTCATCTCCTCGGACGGGCTTATCCGCGACGCGGCCAAGTCGCTCAAGAAACTCGAAATCGACGACGCGGAGCGTCCCGTGGGCATCCAAATCTACGGCCACCTCATCGAGCCGATGGTCGAGGCGGCCCGCATGGCCGAGGCGGCCAACCCCGACATCATCGACATCAACTTCGGCTGCCCGGTCAAGAAGATTGCCGGGCGCGGCGCCGGCTCGGGCATGATGCGCGACGTGCCGCTGATGGTCGAGATGACGCGCCAGATTGTCCGCGCCGTACGGAAGCCCGTGACGGTCAAGACGCGGCTGGGATGGGACGACGAGTCGAAGAACATCGAGGAGATTGCCCTGCGGCTGCAGGACGTGGGCATCGCGGCGCTCACCATCCACGGCCGCACGCGGGCCCAGATGTACCGCGGCGAGGCCGACTGGACGCTCATCGGGCGGGTGAAGAACAACCCCGCCATCCACATCCCCATCATCGGCAACGGCGACGTCGACTCGGGCCCCCGCGCCGCCGAGATGTTCGACCGCTACGGCGTCGACGGCGTGATGATTGGCCGTGCGACCTACGGCCGGCCCTGGATTTTCCGCGAGGTGAAGCACTATCTGGCTACGGGCGAGGTGCTGCCGCAGCCCTCGGTTGTGGAGCGCGTGGCCATCGCCCGCGAGCATCTTGCCAAGTCGCTCGAGGTGAAGGGCGGCCATGTCGGCATCCTCGAGATGCGGCGCCACCTGACCAACTACTTCAAGGGGCTGCCCAACTTCAAGGAGACGCGGCTGAAGCTGGTCACGACGCTCGACGTCGACGAGCTCTTCGCGACGCTCGACCTCATTGCCGAGCGGTGGGGCGACTACGACCTCTCGGGGGCCGTTCCCGCCCCGCTGTCGCACGACCTCTGACCTCCGCCGGGCCGCGGAGGAAGGCGGGCAGCAGAGCCGGGGGAAGGAGCGGAAAACCGGACGGCGGAACCGGGGCGGGCGGCGAAAACCGGGTGACCGCAGCCGGGTGACCGATGCGGTTGCCGACACGGGCGCCCCGCAGCGTCCGGTCCATCTGCACCGAAGCCGACCGAAAAAAGCCGACCGAAAAAAGCGGTCCGGCGGGATACGATTCGGCACTTCGGAACCGTTTAAGAGGGGTAACCAACCCGCTGAACCATGGACCGAAACCCGCTCCGCCAGACGCTGCTCCTTGCGGCCCTGCTCCTTCCGCTGCTCCTTGCGGCAGCTCCCGACGCTCCCGGCCCCACCGGTCTTCCCGAGGCACCCGAGGCCACCGAAGCTCCCGAAGCTCCCGGCGCTTACAACTCGTCCGACACCCCCGACGTCCCCGACTCTCTCAACACCTCCGACCGGCCCCAGCCGGCGATACGGGCCGCACAGCTCACCGGCAAGGAGCTGGACAGCATCATGCAGGCCGGCCGGAGCTTCGAGGTGCGCGTTCCCGACCGATGCTACGCCATCCTCGACGTCAACATGCCCCGCTCGCTGGTCGGCGGAGAGCGCCGTCTTTTCCGCGCCAGCAGCCATCCGGGGCTCGATTCGCTCTTTACGGAGGCCGAAATGCGGCAAATCCGTGCCGAGATTGACGCCCGCTGCGATTCGCTGGGCAAGGATTCGCTGCTCACCTCGGAGCTCTTCTGGGCGATGCGCCCCTACCTGGACCGCCTCCACTACGAAGACCCCCACTACCGGATTCTGATACCGACCATCGCCGACCCCGAGGTCTACACCCGCCGCGACCTGCGGCGCTTCGAGCGGACGCTGCCCACCCCGGGTTTCAGCCTGCTGCAAATCAACGACACGCTCATCGTCGACCGCTCGCTCGACCCGGCCTTCCGGCGCGGCGACCAGGTGACGGCCATCAACGGCGTACCGGCGGCCGAATACCTCAAGTACGGCTACGACGACCGCTACACGTATCCCATTACGCTCATGGGGCGCTACTTCTACAGCCATGTCGTCGACCGCTTCCGCATCGAGCTCCTGCGCGACGGCCGGCCGATGGTCATCGAAACCCCCGGCATGCCGAACGCCCGAACGCTGTTCCTCCTCACGCGCGCCGAGGAGCTGGACCGCAGCATCCGCACCTGGCCCGAGGCGGGCTGCGGCTACATCGCCATCCCCGAATTCTTCCCCAACAACAACCGGCTGATTCGCATCCTCCACCGGACGCTCCGCGACTTCCGCCGGCAGGGGCTGACGGACGTGATTCTCGACCTGAGGCGCAACACCGGCGGCAACGGCCACAACTTCGACCGGCTCCTGTCCATCTTCATCGACAAGCCCGTTGTGGAGTACTGCACCGGGCAGTGGGTCAAGGCATCGGAGAGGTCGATGCCCTACTACGACTTTCTGACCGAGGAGATGCTCGGTCAGACCGTGCCGCTGCCCGAGGGGGAGTTCGTCCGCTCGTTCCCGACCATCCCCGCGATGCATGTCGACGGACTCCGGTTCTACGTGCTCGTCGGACGCGACACGGGCTCGATTGCCGCCTCGTTCGTCAACATGCTCCAGTACCACGGCGGCGCCCTGCTGGCCGGCGAGCCGCTGCGGCGCAACGCCCTCAAGTACGGCGAGGTGGTCAACGGAGGTATTCTCCTTCCGACGAATCTCTACCAGGGGGCCGTCTCGACGGTGCGCATCGAAGAGCGGACGCGCGCCGTCGACGGGGTCGTGCAGCCCGATATCCCCATCCCGTGCATCGCCGCGGAGTACCTCTCGGGGCGCGACGGCCAGCTCGACCGCCTGCTGGCCATCATCCGCGAGCGCAACGGCCGCTGAGCGGCAGGCGGCCGCCCCTCCCCCATACGCAATGAAGGCCGTACCGGTGTCCGGTACGGCCTTCTCTATGGCCTGTTGCCTCGCGCAATGACGCGTTGCGGGATGCGGGATGCGGGATGCGGAATGCACCGGGCGCTCCTCCCCGCTACTTCAGCACCCGCTCCACATATTCGCGGTAGTCCTTCACCACGGGGCGGTAGTCGTCGTCCTCGAACAGGGGCGACGAAATGAGGAAGTCGGCCGACGAGCGGTTGATGGCCGTCGGCACGTTGTAGAGCGTCGCCAGACGCAGCAGCGCCTTGACATCGACATCGTGCGGCTGGGCCGACATCGGGTCCCAGAAGAAAATCAGCGCGTTGATTTTCCCGTCGGCAATGAGCGAACCCAGCTGCTGGTCGCCGCCCAGCGGGCCCGACTTGAGCAGCGTGATGTGGAGCCGCGTCCGCTCGGTCTCGTCGCCGTGCTCCCACTGATGGTCCAAAAGGGTCCGTTCCACCATCTTGCCCGTCGTTCCGGTGCAGACAAGGTGATGCTCGCTCAACTTCCCGGAGTTCCAGTCCACCCACTCCGCCAGGTCACGTTTCATGTTGTCGTGCGCAACCAGCGCCAATACCTTTTTCTTCTTCTCCATAGGACTCTTGCTCTTGTTGTGCGGAGCCGTCGGGCCCGCACGTAATTCACTTCGTTCGGTCCGCACTACCCTGCCGACAGGCGTCAAGTATCCCCCGTACAGCTGCGAATCGGATACAAAGATAAACGATAAAGGGGTTGCATGGTGCGCCGCGGCACAAAATTCATGCAATCTTATTCGCGCACCGTCTCCGGGGGCTACCATCGCATGGAACAAAAAGGCCCCGCAGGAACACCTGCGGGACCATTCCATGCCGGAAGCCTCCGGGCCTTACTCCTGCTGAGCCTGCTCCTGTTCGGGAAGTTTGAACTCCGTAAAGCCGGCACCGAGCAGGATGTTGTACCACGAAACGCATTTCTTGATGTCGGAGACATGCACCCGCTCGCGGTCGTACTCGGGAAGCACCTCGGCAAAGAAGGCCTTGAGTGCCTCGGGCGATTCGCGATGGCTGATGGCCTCCTTGCCGCCCGTGTGGGCATAGATGCGGGTGAAGACCTCAGCCAGCGGAATGTCGTCGCCTTCGGTAAACATCGAAATCTCGGTCAGGGCGCTGACACGCGACGTTGCCGAAGCGTTCGAACGCTTGCCGTCGAGCAGCGACTCGACAATCACACCGCGCGTGGACTGCGCCACATATTTGTAAAGTCCGGGCTGGCCCGAGATGGCCAGAATATCCTTCAATTCCATAATTGATTGAAAAGTTGAGTGTTTAGAAGTTTCTTCAGAAAAAAGCTACTCGATAGGCTCTTCGGGTTCGATACCGCCACTGCCACCGTTGGACTCGACCGTCACCGTATACTCCTGCGGATAGCTCGCCGACACCACGGCAAAGGGGCTGATGGTCCAGATATAGAACGATACCTTCGAGCCAACCGGCTGTGCGGGGATTTCGCCCTGATAGATGGCATAGGTCAACAAACGGTCGTGCTCGTATTCATACTCCGAGGCTATCTTCTCGGCCCCGGGGACATAGTCCTCGCTGGGAGTCTCCACCTCGCTCTGGTCGACCGTATAGCGAATCATCGCCAGGTAGAGCCGATAGGGATTCTCGAGCGTGGCATTCACCACCACGGGCTGGTCGGCGGCGATGGGTGACGACGGATTCTTGCCCTTCGACCAGAATACGATACCATCGATGGTAGTCGGGGTCTTGTACTCCGGACCCTCCTTATGCTCTTCATTGCATGCCGTCATCGAGGCGGCTGCCATGGCGACAAGCGCCAGGAACAAAAGTTTTCTCATTGTCGAATCGTTTTGATTGAATTAACCGGAAGTTTTATCCTACCTTGCTTTATTCCTGCTTTACGTGCACATCCATCTGCGGGAAGGGGAAGTTGATGCCGCGGGCTGGCAGTTCCTTGTAGAAACGCTCGTTGTTCTCGAAGAAGACGTCCCAGTAGTCGGCATTGAGCGTCCAGGCCCGCACCGAAAGATTCACCGAGCTGTCGGCCAGCGCAGCCACCCACACCACGGCGGCGGGCTCCTTCAGCACGCGCGCATCGGCATTGAGGATGTCGAGAATCGCTGCCCGAGCCACATCGACATCGTCGCCGTAGGAGATACCGACGGTCCATTCGACACGGCGCTGTTCGGCCGTCGAGTAGTTGTCGATGATGGCCGTGGCGATGGAGTTGTTGGGGATGTAGATGGTCTGGTTGTCGGTGGTGGTGATGACCGTCGAGAAGAGCTTGATTTCGCGCACCGTACCCGACTGTCCCTGGGCCGAGATGTAGTCGCCCACGCGGTAGGGCTTCATCAGCAGAATCATCACGCCGCCCGCAAAGTTCTGGGCCGTTCCGCTCAGCGCCATACCGATGGCCAGCGTGGCGGCCGAGAAGAGGGCGATGAGCGAGGTGACGTTGACACCGAGTGTCTGGACCACAATCATCAGCAGGATAAGCGAGAAGACGATGCGCACCGTCTTGCGGAGGAACACCCTCAGCGAGGTGTCGACCTTGCGCCGCTCGAATGCGGCGTCGAGCAACTTCACCAGACGGTGCACAATCCAGCGGCCGATGAAGTAGATAGCCAGCGCAATGACGATTTTGATGGCCACCCAGAGCAACTCCGAAGCCATGTTGCGCAGGAACTCGTTGAAGTCGAAATCGGCCAGTTTGCGGACCGTCTCCGCAAACTTGGCCTTCTGCACGCTGTCGGGCAGGATGAGCGGTGCGGGCGTTTCAGCCGCAACCGCCGAGAATATGCTGTAAAAAAGCCACATGAGTCGTATGCTTCCCTCTAAAAGTTTGTGCCGGCAAAAATAGCCAAAAAACAGATATTTTACTAACTTTGTTACGAATTTACGGAAAAAGTCCTTTCAGACGATGAAAAACAACGTGGAAATCATCCAGATAAACATCTCCGGCGAAGACAAGCCGGGCATGACCTCCTCGCTCACCGAAATCCTCGCCCGCTACGACGCCTTCATCCTCGACATCGGACAGGCCAACATCCACCAGTCGCTCACGCTGGGCATCCTCTTCATGACCACCTCCGACAAATCGGGAAACATCATGAAGGAGCTGCTCTTCAAGAGTTCGGAGCTCGGCGTCATGATTCGCTTCACCCCCATCTCCGAGGAGAACTACAACGACTGGGTGGGCCGTCAGGGCAAGAACCGCTACATCATCACGCTGCTGGGCCGCACCGTCACCGCTCGCCACATCGCCGAGGTGACCCGCGTCGTGGCCGAGCAGGGGCTCAACATCGACGCCATCAAGCGTCTGACGGGACGCATGCCGCTCGAACGCGACGACCGCGCCGCCAAATCGTGCATCGAACTCTCGGTCCGCGGCTCGCTCACCGACGAGCAGAAGAGCACCATGCAGGAGCGCTTCATGAACCTCTCGGAAATCGGGCTCGACGTCTCGTTCCAGAAGGACGACATCTACCGCCGCAGCCGCCGTCTGATATGCTTCGACATGGACTCGACGCTCATCGAGACGGAGGTCATCGACGAACTGGCCGACCGTGCCGGCGTAGGCGACAAGGTTCGTGCCATAACCGAAAGCGCCATGAGGGGCGAAATCGATTTCCGCGAAAGTTTCACCCAGCGCGTCGCCCTGCTCCGGGGGCTCGACGTCTCGGTCATGCAGGACATTGCCGAGCATCTGCCCATCACCGAGGGGCTCGAGCGCATGATGACCATCCTCAAGCGCGTGGGTTACAAGACGGCCATCCTCTCGGGCGGTTTCACCTACTTCGGCAATTACCTCCGCCAGAAATACGGCTTCGACTACGTCTATGCCAACGAACTGGAGATTGCCGACGGCAAGCTCACGGGCCGCTACGCCGGCGAAATCGTCGACGGACGCCGCAAGGCAGAGCTGCTGCGGCTGCTCTGCCAGTTCGAGAAAATCAACATCGCGCAGTCGGTTGCCGTGGGTGACGGCGCCAACGACCTGCCGATGCTCAACCTCGCGGGTCTGGGCATCGCCTTCCATGCCAAACCCAAGGTGAAGGCCACGGCCCGCCAATCCATCTCGACCATCGGACTGGACGGCATCCTCTACTTCCTTGGGCTGAAGGATTCCCGAATCGAAGAATAGCCATGTTCCGACGGCTGCTCCCCGCACTCCTGCTCTCGGTACTTCCACTGGCAAACGGGTGCTACGACTCGCACTTCGGTCAGACGGGCGAAGCTCCGGGCGAAGGGTCGCCCAACGCCTCGCTGGCCGACATCCGCGCACGCTTTACGGGCCAGCCCGTCGTCGTCGAAGGCGACATCCGCGTGGCTGGCCGCGTGACGACGAGCGACCGGGCCGGCAACTTCTACCGCACGCTCTGCATCGAGGATGCAGGTGCGGCGCTTGAGGTGATGGTCGGGCTGGACCACCTCCACAACGACTATCCGCCCGGAAGCCTGCTGCTGGTCCGTCTCCGCGGGTTGACCCTCGGGGAGCAGTTCGGAGTGCTCCAGGCGGGAGGCCCGGCCGAGCCCGGCAGCGGATATGCCACCGGATTCCTCGGCTCGAAAGCGGCCGCCGATGCGGCAGTCGTACGGCTCGGCGGAGGCGTGCCGCCCGAAGCGGCGGCAACGACCATTACCGAACTCGCCCCGTCGATGTGCGGCACGCTCGTCCGCATCCCCGACGTGGAGCTGTTCGGAGAGGAGGCGCCGGTGGCATGGGCCGGATACCATCGCTTCGCCGACGCGCAGGGCAACCTCATCCGAACCTACGTACGCACCTATGCCGACTTCGCCGGAGCATCGATACCCGAAGGGCGGGGCTCGCTGACCGGCATTTTGCAGCAGGACGGCACGGCCGCCGACCGATACATACTCAAACTGAGGGATGAAACGGATTTTTGGCTGGCTGAGTAGCCTCCTCATTGCGGGAGCCTGCGACACCTCGACCGTGCCGACCTACGAGCCTCAGCCCGACGAGGCCGTCACGAGCATCGCCCACCTGAAAACACGCTGCACCGGCCACTCGCTGACGCTCACGCAGGATATCCGCCTGCACTGTGTCGTCACGGCCAACGACCACTACGGGGAGTTCGACCACGAGCTTGTCGTCGCCGACCCGAGCGGAGGCATCGAAATCGAGGTCGACGCCACGGAGCTCTACCGCATCTGCCCGCTCGACACCGAATTCACGCTCTACTGCAACGGCCTGGCTCTGGGCAACTACGGCGGAAAAATCCTGCTGGGAGTGCCTTCCGGCGGAACCTACGTCGTGGACCGCATTCCCGAATCGGAACTGGGCCGTTATCTGCGCCGCGAGACTTTCTCCGGTACCTGCGCCCGCAGCTTCTATGTGGGTGACACCGTGAAGAAGGAGGACATCCACGCAAAGTTCGAGGATGGCATCCTGCACATCACGCTGCCCGCACCGCAGCAGCAGAAGGCTCTGCCTGCGAATCCCAATCTCATTGAAATCGAATAATGTTTGTGCATCGGTGTGAGGAACACCGGTGCATAGAACTTGCCCCCGGAGAGCTGCCCAAGGCTCTCCGGGGGCTTTTTGCGTTCCGGCATCTTTTCGGCAGAGAAAAGCGTGGTAGAATAAAAACCAAATAGTACCGAATCTATCGCAAGTCAAGAAAATAACACAACATGATAACAGCATATTTGCGATATGCAATTCAACGCTGTTGCTGTTGCATTAAAAAGTTG
>OHSQ01001059.1_pt1 | contig 11506 bp, 8 predicted proteins | sample 1578661 | NCBI WGS metagenome assembly OHSQ01 (sample SAMEA3879534, study PRJEB24766) | human gut metagenome | biome: human-associated habitat; feature: feces | place: USA | collected 1985/1987 | reverse complement strand
GACGGCTTCTATGCCAACATCTACCCGGTCGACAACGTCATCATGGCCGCCATCGGTCTGCTCGGCGATTCGGTGCGGCAGCCCGGCGCGGTGGCCCCCGCGCAGCAGGCCGACGGCTCCCCTCGGGCGGAGGATTGACCTGTGGCCGGCAGGGTGCCGGTCCGGTGTCGGTCGGGTACAGGCCTGGGACTCCGGCTCCCGAACCAGTCGGGCTTCAAAACCTGCAGGACCTCAAGACCTGCGGTTTTCAGAACCTGCGGATTTCAGCGCCTCCGGTAGACCACGTCGAGTCCTGCGGGCCGGGTTTCGGGCAAAGCATGCGAGAGCGGCATCTTCCCCCGCAGGGAAGATGCCGCTCTCGTTTTCATTCCGGTGCAATTCCCGGCGTATTCCGATGTATATTCCGGAACTCCGGTGCATTCCGGCTTATTCCGGGACTCCGGTGATTCCGGTTGCAATTCGGCGTATTCGGCCGTATTCCGGCTCGTCCGGGCTCATTCCGGGATTCCGATGTTCCGGTTGCAATTCGGTGTATCTCGGCCGCAATTCGGCGTATTCCGGTCGTATTCCGGCCGCGAGCGCCGTCTGCTTCAGCCAGCTCAGAAGAACTTCACCGGACGGCCCTCGATGGCCGAGAGCAGGTTGTTGGCCGCCGACGAGGCTCCGATGCGGAAGAGGTCGGTCGTCAGCCACTCCTTGCCGAGAATCTCCTCGACAATCGTGTAGTAGAGCACGGCATCCTCGGGCGTGCGGACGCCTCCGGCAGCCTTGAAACCGACCTTGCGGCCCGTGCGGGCGTAGTAGTCGCGGATGGCTTCGCACATCACGACCGCCGCCTCGGGCGTGGCCGCCACGTCGATTTTACCCGTCGAGGTCTTGACGAAGTCGGCACCGGCGAACATCGAGAGCAGCGATGCCCGGCGAATCAGCTCGGGGGTCTTGAGCGCTCCCGACTCGATGATGACCTTCAGCACGATGTCGCTGTCCATCTCCTTGCGGATGACCTCCACCTCGTTGGCCGCTTCGTCGTATTCGCCCGTGAGCATGCGCCCCACGTTGAGCACGATGTCAATCTCGTCGGCGCCGTTCTCGATGGCCATCGCCACCTCGAGCGCCTTGACCTCCAGATAGGTCTGCGAGGCGGGGAATCCGCCCGCAACGCTGGTGATGCGCATCGGCGTGCCGTCGACCGCCACACCGACCGTCTCGACGAACGAGGGGTAGATGCAGATGGAGGCGACGTTGGGAATGTCGGGGAACTGCTTGCTGAACTCCACCGTCTTGCGGGCAAACTCCGTTACGGAGGTCACCGAGTCGTTGCACGACAGGGTGGTGAGGTCGATGGCCGAGTAGCAGAACTTGTAGACCTCGGTCGTGGCATTGCGCGGGGTGAGTGCCTTGATGCGGGCTACCTCTTCGGCGACCTGAGCCTCGCTCTTCGCCGGGGCGTATTCGTTCAAATGATTGGCGTATTCCATAGGTTCAAAAGCTGATTTTTATTCAACGTCAGGCAAAATTGCGGCGGAGATGCGTCACTCCGGAGTTTTGCCCGGAATCTCCCTTTACAAAAATAGGAAAATAAATCGACACGCTCTGCACTTCGTGGGCGGAATATTTTCATCGGAGGCCATCTCTTCTCTTTTTTTGCGCGGAACGGGCTTTTTTTGCCCCGATTCGGCCCCGTGCGGCCATTCGGCCCGTTCCGGCCGGGCGTTGTTGTCTCCGTGTCGGGCGACGGCTCCGCGTGTCTGCCTCCGGTCGAAACATACTCCGGTCGAAAAAAAGTCCGGAAGCCATCGGCCTCCGGACTCTTCTTTGGGTTATCTGTTGCGAATTACTTCGCCAGAGCCTTCAGGTTGACATCCTTGGCAGCCTTGTCGGCGAGCTTCGGATTCTTCGAGATGGCGCTCTTGAGCTGAGCCTCGGCGGTGGTCAGGTCACCCTCCTTGGCAGCAATCACGGCACGCAGATAGTCAGCCTCGGCCGAGTTGTCCTTGGCAATCGACTTCTTGGCACCGGCCAGGTCGTTGTTCATCACCTGAGCGATGGCGGCGTTGTAGCCCTCGAGACCCTTGACAGCGTTCTTGTAGTCGCCCTGAGCGGCAGCCATGGCGGCCTTCGACTCGGCGTCGGCAGCCTGAGCGTACTTCTTGGCCTCGGCCGTGTTGCCGTTCGACAGGTTGGCCAGCATCAGGTTCTTGTTCAGCTCGGGAGTGGTGTTACCCAGCTGAGCAGCCTTGCTGAACGACTTCAGAGCAGCCTCCTTCTCACCGGCCTTCTCCTGAGCGATACCCAGGTTGTTGTAGGCGCGGGCGTCGTTGTAGGTCTTGGCGGTGTACTCCAGAACGGCAATCTGTACGTTTACATCGTCGGTCAGCGACTCGGCAACGTAGAGCAGCTCCTCGTTGGTGAGCTGGTCGTACTGCTTGTTGTTGACGAAGGCCATGATTTCGGCATCGGTCTTGCCCTGGATGTCCGACGTGTTGATAATCTGCGAGCGACGGAGCTCGGGCAGCACTTCGGTCTTCAGCTCGTTGAATACCGACGAGAGGTTCTTAATCTGAGCCTCGCGCTCGGCGGGCGAGTTGTACATCTTCAGCACCTGGAGAATGAGGTCCTTGTCCTTGATGTTCGACTTCTCGACCAGCTCCTTGAAGCCGTCCCAGTCCTCACCGTAAGCGGCGGCGTCCACATCCAGACCCGAGTCCTTCAGCAGCTTGGCCACAACCTTCTTACCCGACTCGCTGCGGGCCTGCGAGAGCTTGTCGTTGAACTTCACCGGACCGTCAGGCGAAGCATAACCCTTCACGGCGATGCTCTGCGAGATGCGGTCGTTGCCCAGCTGCTCGTCCACGTTGGCCTTGAAAGCCTCGAGGTTGGCGTTCTTCTCGTTCTTCTTCGTCACGCGCGACGAGTTGATGGCGTAGAGCAGGTCGGTCTTGTCGACAACGGTGGTCACCTTCTTGTAGTTGTTGGCCATCGGAGCCATCAGGTCCGAATACTTGATGTCCTGCTGCAGCGTGTTCACGCCGTAGGCAACCGTCAGACCGAACTCCTGAGCCAGAGCGGCCTTGGCAGCCTCGTCGTCACCGGCCAGCACGGCAGCCTGCTCCTTGGTGGGCAGCGCGCCGTTGTTCAGGTTCACCAGCGTGAACTCCTTGCACTTGCCCTTCGGGCACTTGATTTCGGCACGCAGCTGGAGCATGCTCTGAGCCATACGTGCGTCGTAGGGGAACTCCACGTGCAGCGTGTAGTCGCCGCCGTTCTTCTTGTCAACGACCGTGTAGTTGTCGTCAACCTTCGAACCCTGGAAGTATTTGGTGGTGCCGGCAACCTCGCCGCCCTCGAATACGAGCACGGGCGTTACCTTCAGCACGGCCTTGGCGTTGAAGTACTCGACGGGGAACGTCACATTGACGTCGGCGGCAACGACGCCGTTGTTGAGGGCCAGAATCTCGGGCGTGCAGGTCACGTTGACCTCGTCCTGATGCTTGGCCATCTTCTTGAAGCAGTTACAGCTCGAGAACGCCAGCGAGGCGGCGACGAGCACAACGCTCAATTTAAACAGATTTTTCATAGCGAACTAAAGATTAATGTTTAATGTTTTTTCGTTCTTGCTTGCCGGTCGTTTCCGGCCGGAGGGTACCCAAATCGGTCTTTCTCCGGCCGGTAACAACGCAAATATAGGAAACTCCGGTTAATTGTGCAATATTTCGCCAAATTTTTCGGCGAATGTTTTTCCGCGTCGGACACCCCTCTGCGGAGCCTCCGGAAATCCCTCTTTGTCTCGGCCCCGTCAGTCGCGCTTGTCCTCCTGACGGCGTTCGCGGTGGCCGCGGCGCTCGCCGCGCTCCTCGCGGGGACGGCGTTCGCGCTCAACCCAGCCTTCGGGCTTGGGCAGCAGCGCCTTGCGCGAAAGTTTCAGCTTGCCCGTCTTGGGGTCGATGCCGATGAGCTTCACGTCGATTTCGTCGCCCTCCTTCAGACCCGTCTCGTCCATCGTCTCGAAGCGCTTGTAGTCGATTTCCGAGATGTGGAGCAGCGCATCCTTGCCCGGCATGATTTCGACGAAGGCGCCGAAGGCGACAATCGAACGAATCTTGCCGTGGTAGGTCTCGCCCACCTCCGGAATGGCCACGATGGTCTTGATGCGGGCCAGAGCGCCGTCCAGCGCGGCCTTGTCCTGGCCGAAGATGTCGACGATACCCTTGTTGTCGACCTCGGTGATGGTGATGGTCGTGCTGGTGGTCTTCTGGATATCCTGGATAACCTTTCCGCCCGGGCCGATGACGGCGCCAATCATATCCTGCGGGATGGTAATCTGGACGATGCGCGGTACGAACGGACGGTAGTCGGCGCGCGGCTCGGCGATGCACTCCGTCAGCTTGTCGAGGATGTAGAGACGACCTACGCGGGCCTGCTCCAGAGCCTTGGCCAGCACCTCGTACGAGAGGCCGTCGACCTTGATGTCCATCTGCGTGGCGGTGATACCGTCGCGCGTACCCGTTACCTTGAAGTCCATGTCGCCCAGGTGGTCCTCATCGCCCAGGATGTCCGACAGCACGGCCCAGCGGCCCGTTGCCGAGTCGGAAATCAGACCCATGGCGATACCCGATACCGGCTTCTTGAGCTTCACACCGGCATCCATCAGCGCCAGCGTACCGGCGCAGACCGTAGCCATCGACGACGAACCGTTCGACTCGAGGATGTCTGACACGACGCGTACGGCATAGGGGTTCTCCTCGCCGACGGGAACCATCGGCTTGAGGGCGCGCCATGCGAGGTGGCCGTGGCCGATTTCGCGGCGGCTCAGACCGCGGGCGGCCTTCGCCTCGCCCGTCGAGAAGGGCGGGAAGTTGTAGTGGAGCACGAACTGCTCGGTGCCCTGGACGAGCACCTCGTCCTTGACCTTCTCGTCGAGCTTCGTACCCAGCGTGACGGTCGAGAGCGACTGCGTCTCGCCGCGGGTGAAGATGGCCGAACCGTGGGCGGCGGGCAGATAGCCCACTTCGCACCAGATGGGGCGGATTTCATCCGTACGACGGCCGTCGAGGCGCTTGCCCTCGTCGAGAATCATGTTGCGCATGGCCTTCTTCTGGACGTCGTCGTGGAAATACTTGTGGATGAGCGGGGCCTTCTCGGCGAGCTCCTCCTCCGTATAGCGTGCGGCGAACTCGGCCTCCAGGGCGTTGAACGCATCCTCGCGCTCGTGCTTCATCGTGCCGCTGGTGGCGATGGCGTAGGCCTTGTCGTAGAGCTCGCTGATGATGGTCTGGCGCAGCTCCTCGTCGTTGACCTCGTGGCAGTAGGTGCGCTTGACATCCTTGCCCAGCTCCTTCGAAAGCTCAATCTGTACGGCGCAGTGCTTCTTGATTTCCTCGTGCGCGAACTTGATGGCGCCGAGCATCACCTCCTCGGAAACCTCCTTCATCTCGCCCTCGACCATCAGGATGTTGTCGATGGTACCGCCGACCATGATGTCGAGGTCGGCTTCGGGCATCTGCGAGAAGGTGGGGTTGATGACGTACTGGCCGCCGATGCGGGCCACGCGTACCTCCGAGATGGGGCCGCCGAAGGGGATGTCCGACACGGCGAGTGCGGCCGAAGCGGCCAGACCGGCCAGTGCGTCGGGCTGAATATCCTTGTCCGCCGAGATGAGGTTCACCGTCACGTAGACCTCGGCGTGGTAATCCGAGGGGAAGAGCGGGCGGAGGGCACGGTCAATCAGACGGGCAACGAGAATCTCGCTGTCGTTGGCCTTGCCTTCGCGCTTCATGAAACCTCCGGGGTAGCGACCCGCGGCGGCGTATTTCTCCTTGTACTCCACCTGAAGCGGCATGAAGTCGGTGTCGGGTTTTGCGTCCTTGGCGGCAACGACCGTGGCCAGGAGCATCGTGTCTCCCTGCTTCACCACGACGGAGCCGTCGGCCTGTTTGGCCAGTTTGCCCGTTTCAATCTCAATCTGGCGACCGTCGGCCAGCGTGATGATTTTGCGGACTGCGTTGTACAGCTTCTTTTCTTCCATAAAAATATCCAATAGATGTTTCGAATTGTCTTAACAAAATGAAGGCAATCCCGCATCGGGGAATTGCCCTCATTTGGTTCCTCGCGACTACTTGCGGAGGTTGAGCGTCTTCACGATGGCGCGATAGCGCTCGATGTCCACCTCCTTGAGGTACTCCAGCAGCTGGCGGCGCTTACCTACCAGACGCAGCAGAGCGCGCTGCGTGCCGAAGTCGTGCTTGTTGTTCTTGAGGTGCTCAGTAAGGTGGCTGATACGGTACGAAAACAGGGCGATTTGGCTCTCGGGAGACCCCGTGTCCTTGTTAGACTTGCCGTACTGACCGAAAAGCTCTTGCTTTTTCTCAGCTGTTAAATAAGCCATTTTGATAAAAGTTTATTTAGTTCCACTCTACGACGCATCCCCCTTACCGTGGATAACGCCAGAGCGTTCGGCAAAGGTACGAATATAATTGACAATTAAGAACTAAAAATCGAAAATTATTGCTTCGCCGCTGCTTTTTGCGCCCCGGAGGAGCGAGATATGACGGAAAATATTATTTTTGCCATTAAAATGACCGATGTTATGCTGAAACTGCAGACCCGCCTGACCGTGGCCGTGCTCCTTTTTCTGGGTGCCTTCTGGGCCGGAGGATGCTCCTCCGGCGCGCGTTACGTGACTGTCGACGGGGCGATGCTCGGGACGACGATGCATGTGGTCGCCGACCTGCGCGGCCACTCCGCACAGGAGCTCTACCGCGCCGCGATGCGGCTCGATGCCGAGGCCAAGGCCTCGATGTCGATTTTCGATTCGACCTCGCTGCTGAGCCGCCTGAACCGCAACCTCACCGATTCGGTCGACCGCCACATCGCCTTCAACCTGGCGCTGGCCGACAGCATCGGCCGTCTGAGCGGCGGCCGCTACGACGTGACGGTCAAGCCGCTGGTCGAGGCGTGGGGTTTCGCCGGCCGCGAGCGGACGCGCCATCCGAACCTCGATTCGCTGCTCGAATTCGTCGGCCGCGAGAAGGTGCGCATCGACGGCGGGCGGCTCGTCAAGAGCGACCCCCGCGTGCAGCTCGATTTCAACTCGGTGGCCAAGGGCTATACGGTCGACCTGCTGGCGCGGCTGGTCGAGGAGCTCGGCGCGCGGAACTACATCGTCGACATCGGCGGTGAGGTGCGCTGCCGCGGCGTTAACCGCGAGGGCAACCCCTGGCGCATCGGCATCGAAACCCCCTTCGACGGCAACATGTCCAACGGGGAGTACCTCCAGAAGCGGCTCTGCATGACCTCCGGCGGACTGGCCACTTCGGGCAACTACCGCCGCTTCTATCGGGCCGAGGACGGCTCGAAGGTGGCCCATACGCTCGACCCCCGTACGGGTCGCAGCGTCGTTTCGCGGCTGCTTTCGGCTTCGGTCGTCGCCCCGACCTGCGCCGAGGCCGACGCTCTGGGGACGATGTTCATGGCTCTGGGGGCCGACGATGCGCTGCGCATGGCCGACTCGCTGCCCGGGCTGAAGGCCTACTTCATCCTTGCGGGCCAGGGCGATGAATACGAGGAGTATGCCACCCCGGCCATGCGCGAGCTAATCATGGAATAGAGTGTTACCGATGAAGAAAGCGATTTTTCTCTATAACCCGCAGTCCGGCAAGGGACGCACCGACCGCAAGGTCGAGGACATCTGCGAGGTGTTCACCTCCTGCGGATACGACATCGAGCCGCTGCAGATTGATTTCGACGCCAACCCCTTCGACGGCCGCGAGCAGGTCGAACTGGCCGTGGTGGCCGGTGGCGACGGAACCATCAATTTTGCCGTGAACTCGATGAAACGCAAGGGGTTGGACATTGCGCTGGGAGTCATCCCGGCCGGTACGGCCAACGACTTTGCGGGGGCGCTCGGCATGTCGAAGAATCCGCTCGAGGCGGCGCGGCAGATTGCCACGGGAGTCGAGGAGCGGGTCGACTGCGGACGGGTCAACGGGCTCTATTTCGTCAACGTCTTCAGCTTCGGCATCTTCACGACCACCTCGCAGCGTACGCCCGACGAGCGGAAGCACCGCATCGGCAAGCTGGCCTACCTCATCGAGGGCATCAAGGAGTTCCGCGCGATGCATGCCGTTCCGCTGCGTGTGACGGCCGACGGCGAGGAGTTCGATTTCAACTCGCTCATGGTGCTGGTCTTCAACGGCGAGACGGCCGGCGGATTCCCGCTGGCGCGCCGCGCCTCCATCAAGGACGGCATGTTCGACTGCGTGCTGCTCGAGAAGCGCAACCCGCTGCTGTCGACCCTCTCGATGGGACGCTACCTGCTGGGCGGCAATCCCCGCGAGGTGCGTCTGGTTCGGGCGCAGTGCATCGAAATCACCTCGCCGGTCAACGAGCCGACCGACGTCGACGGGCAGCCCGGAGCCGACTTTCCGCTGCACATCGAGTGCCTTCCGGGCGAGTTGCGGGTCATCTGCCAGCCCTGACGGGCGGCGGTTCCGGCGGTTGCGGCGGCCGGGCCGGTCGAGGCAAAGGGCGGTGCGGGGCGTTCCGCGCCGCGAAGCCGCAGGTTGGGTAAAACATCGGGTTGGAGCGGCGGCCTTCGGGCTCCGGATGCGGAGCGGCGGGCGGACCGCGTTGTGGAACGAACGGAAGAGTGACTATCTAAAACAACGATTATGGCGGAGCGTGTCAGAGCGGCCAAGGCCGCAGCGAGTGCAGGACGGGAGAATCTCCACAAGGTTTCGATTTCGCGCATCAAGAAGGAGATGAGCGACGTATTCTATCTGTCGGACGATTTGGTCATCACGGCACTCGACCCCCAAAGCAACACCACGAGCAACTATCCGGCATCCATCGACGGTTTCTCGGCCATCATCATGATGAGCGGCGAGGCGACCGTCTCCATCGACATGCAGACCTACCAGGTGCGGCCCAACATGGTGGTGCTCTTCAATCCGGGGAGCATCATCCGCACGGTGAAGTGCTCGTCCAATGCGGCGGCCTACTTCCTGGCCTGCTCCAAGTCGTTCGTCAACGAGATACAGATAGACCTGTCGACCTCGCTGCCGGTCTACATGCGTTTCGGCAAGGCCCCCGTGCTGGAGGTTTCGCCCCAGGACGTCGAGGAAATCCGCCAGCTTTTCCAGCTCATCAAGACGATGCTGCGCAGCGACAAGGAGCGTTATCGCCACGAAATCATCCGGACGCTCTTCACCACGGCCTTCTACCTCATCACGGAAATAAACCTGCGCGAGCGTACCGACCCGATGAAGCAGGGGCGCTGCGAGGTGCTCTTCAACCAGTTCATGGCGCTGCTGCAGCAGTACAACAAGCGCGAGCGCAACGTGAGCTTCTATGCGCGTCAGCTCAACATCACGCCCAAGTACCTCTCGTCGGTGGTCAAGGAGGTGAGCGGCAAGACGGCGGCGCGGTGGATTGACGAGTCGGTGATTCTCGAGGCGAAGGCGCTGCTCAAATACTCGGGGCTGAGCATCCAGGAGATTGCCTACCAGCTCAACTTCTCGACGCAGTCCTTCTTCGGCAAGTACTTCAAGCAGCACACCGGTACCTCGCCCTCGCGCTACAAGCGCAAGGGGTGAGCGGCGTCGGACCCGGCGGTGTACGGCGGTTTGGCAGTGCGGCGGTGAGGTGTTCGGCGGTTCGACTGTGTGGTGTTCGGCGGTGCAGGATGCGCCCGGCTGGAGCCTGAGGCGCGCGGCCGAGGACAAGGATGCGGCCGGTTGAGGAAGGATGCGTCCTGTGGTTCGGTGATGCACCCGGCGTACGGCCTCTGTCCGAAGAGTTGTTGTAGCCACGCCTGTCGGTAACGATTAAGCCCGGAGCGGTTTTCCGCTCCGGGCTTTTTCTGTTCCGGCCTGTTCCGGCCTGCTTGGCTCGTTTCGGTATTTCCGGCCCAGCCGGCCCGACCTGTTCCGGTTCCTCCGGCCCGTCCGGCCCGACCCGACTGTTCCGATTCCTCCGGCCCGTTCGGTTCGCCCCGGCTGCCCCGATTCCTCCGGTTTCCCGTCGCATCCGGGTTCACGCCCGGGTCTGCGTCAGATGGACTCCTGGTAGGTATAGATGAGCCAGAGCAGCAGCGCGGCGGCGATGAGCCCCGCCATCAGCGTGAAGAAGAGGAAAATCCACAGCGTCTTGAAAAGGGTCCGCCACCACCCCTGCCGGTAGACCGTCCGCGAGGAGACCAGCATGTAGAGGAAGACCAGCGTAAAGAAGCCCAGCACCACGTTGCCCGAAAACGACAGGTCGCTCTCGGGGTCGAACGAGAAAATCAGCAGGAAGGCCGGCACCGAGACCACAATGAGGAAGAAACAGTTGATGTGGATGGCGTGGACGAAGTGCTGCATGTAGTTCATCCGGCAGCGGCGGTAGCTCCAGGCCAGCAGCAGCGCGAAGAGCGGCAGCAGGAACATCATGTAGAGGGGCGTCCACTTCGAGAGCTGCGCCAGCACGTTGTTGACCATCGTCTGCTGGTTCATCCGCTCCAGACGCTCGCTCTGGCTCTGCGCCTTGCGCCAGTCGTAGACGGGTGTCCGCCCGGGGTCGAAGCCGCGCAGCGCCTCGATGGCGGAGGGCTCCGCCCAGTCGTACGGGTCTTCCTGGGTCTCCGTTCCGAGCTCCAGCTTCAGCTCCGGTCCGAACTCCGCCTCCTGCGTGTCGCTCCCCTCGTCGGGAGCCTCCGCCCCGGCTTCGCCTTCGGCGGCCAGCTGCTCGGGCTGCTCCGCGTCGGAGGTCTGCTCCGCGTCGGCGAGCGCCTGGCGGGCAATCGCGAAGTTGAGGCTGTCCTTCTCGCTGAGCTTCGTGACATAGAGACACGAGTCGAGCAGCATGCGCGGCAGCTCGACGCGGGCGAGCCCGTGGCGCGATTCGAGCGGCGTGATGCGGAGCAGCGTATCGCTGCCGATGCCGTGCACCTCGAGCATCTCGGCCAGCCCGACGCCGTCGTGGATGTAGATGCAGGTGTCGGCTCCTACCCGTCCCGAACGCAGCGCGTCGAACATCTGCTCCGAGAACCGGTACGACCCATACCGCTCCTTGTGCATCTGGGCCTCGGCGCTGCCCGATGCCGCCATGAAGAAGAGGGTGAAGAAAATCACCGAGATGAACATGTAGAGCCGGAAGGGATGGACGTAGGAGTTGATTTTCCCGGCGTTGAACTCCGAGGTCAGGAAGCCCGGGCGGCGGAAGAGTAGCCAGAGCGTCCGCCACACCTTGCTGTCGAACTGGTAGACGTTTTCGAAATACTGCTTGATATACTTCCAGAAGGGTTGCTCGATGTCGAGCGCATACTGTCCGCAGCGGTGGCAGTACATGCCCTGCAGCCGCTCGCCGCAGTTCTTGCAGTGGGTATAGGCCGGGACGGTGTGCTTGCGCAGACGGCGCAGGCGCTGGTATTCGAGCCGGCGGCGGAGCGCGCGGCGACGGCGGCGGTAGCGTTCGCGCATCCGTTCGCGCAGACTCAACGGCCTTTGGGCCGGGGTGTCGGGGGTGTCGG
>OHSQ01001056.1_pt1 | contig 11514 bp, 8 predicted proteins | sample 1578661 | NCBI WGS metagenome assembly OHSQ01 (sample SAMEA3879534, study PRJEB24766) | human gut metagenome | biome: human-associated habitat; feature: feces | place: USA | collected 1985/1987 | reverse complement strand
GTGAAGGCTTTTTTATGACAGGGTTCACCTTAATACGCTGATATACAAAAAGTATGAAGGATGCGAACCCTTTTCCCGACAAAACTCCTTATAGAGGAGAAAAGAGGCATGTTTGTCCGGAACCAAAAGAATAAATGAAACATTGCAATCTTACTTTGCTCGCTGCAAAGTAAGGTAATAAATCTATACTTATCAAATGAAAAAGGATATAAAAATAGCCGTAGCCGGTACAGGTTACGTCGGGCTTAGTATCGCCACACTTTTAAGCCAACATCATCAAGTAACGGCCGTAGATGTCATCCCCGAAAAAGTGGATTTAATCAACAGCCGGAAGTCACCCATTCAGGACGAATACATTGAGAAGTATCTGGCCGAAAAGGAACTGAACCTGACCGCCACACTCGACGGAGCCAAAGCCTACGCCGATGCGGACTTCGTGGTCATCGCCGCACCGACAAACTACGACCCGGTGAAGAACTACTTCGACACCAGCCACGTGGAGGAAGTCATCGAATTAGTGAAGAAAGTCAATCCCCATGCGATAATGGTCATCAAAAGCACCATTCCCGTGGGGTACACGGAAAGCGTACGCAAAAAGTTGGGTACGGAAAACGTCATCTTCTCGCCCGAATTCCTGCGCGAAAGCAAAGCGCTCTACGACAACCTCTATCCGAGTCGCATTATCGTAGGTATTCCCAAAATCATCAACGATGAGCGGTTCAAGGAGGAGAATGACGCCATTCGAGCCATCGCAGATATTCCGGCGCTTGAAAAAGCTGCCCATACGTTTGCTGCGCTGCTGCAGGAAGGGGCCATCAAAGAGAATATCGATACGCTGTTTATGGGTCTGAAAGAGGCAGAGGCTGTAAAGCTCTTTGCCAATACCTATTTGGCCCTTCGAGTCAGCTACTTCAATGAACTGGATACCTATGCCGAGGTAAAGGGCCTGGATGCTCAAGCCATTATTCTCGGAGTTGGTCTGGATCCCCGTATTGGGACTCACTACAACAACCCGTCGTTCGGTTATGGCGGATATTGCCTGCCGAAAGACACCAAACAGTTGTTGGCCAATTATGCGGATGTCCCGGAGAATCTGATCGAGGCCATCGTCGAGTCGAATTGCACTCGCAAGGATTTCATTGCGGATCAGGTTCTGAAAAAGGCAGGGTATTACAGCTACTCTTCGATAAATGGCTACAATAAGGAACAGGAGAAGCCCATTGTGATCGGTGTATATCGTCTGACCATGAAATCCAACAGCGATAATTTCCGCCAGAGTTCGATTCAAGGCGTCATGAAGCGCATCAAGGCCAAGGGCGCAACGGTTATCATTTACGAGCCCACCCTTGAGGATGGATCGACATTCTTCGGCAGCGAGGTCGTCAACAATCTCGAAAAATTCAAGCAGATGAGTGCGGCTATCATCGCCAATCGCTATGACCCCTGTCTGGACGATGTCGAAGCCAAAGTCTATACTCGAGATATTTTCAGAAGAGATTAGTCTGCTTAGATAGACCGTTCCAAATCATAAATCCGACAAGAATAAGAGCTCCAAACAGCCATCACTTTATCAAACAAAGGTAGCTCTACGCATAGTTGAACAAAATGGTGTTCAACTATCATTTTCGACCAAACAAAAAAATCACAAAACACTGTAAATCTTCATATTATGAGTATTTTCAAAGACAAAGTCTTGTTAATCACAGGCGGTACGGGAAGTTTCGGTAATGCAGTTCTGCGTCGTTTCCTCGACTCCGACATCCGGGAAATTCGTATCTTCTCCCGCGACGAGAAGAAACAGGATGACATGCGCCACTTCCTTCAGGCTAATCGTCCGGACGTTTCAAACAAAGTGAAATTCTATATTGGAAATGTGCGCAACCGTGAGGCTGTAGACTTCGCAATGAACGGTGTCGACTACGTCTTCGCTGCGGCTGCCCTGAAGCAGGTACCCTCCTGCGAATTCTATCCGATGGAGGCCGTGCGTACGAATGTTGAGGGAACCAACAATGTACTTCTCTCCGCCATCGCCCACGGTGTTAAGAATGTCGTCGTCCTCTCTACGGACAAAGCGGCCTACCCAATCAACGCCATGGGTATCTCCAAGGCCATGATGGAGAAGGTGGCCATTGCCCAGGGGCGTGCTCTGGGTCCGGATGCAAAGACCACCATCTGCTGCACCCGTTACGGAAACGTAATGGCCAGCCGTGGTTCCGTAATTCCGCTTTGGGTGGAGCAGATGATGGAGGGCAAGCCGATCACCATCACGGATCCCAACATGACCCGCTTCATGATGACGCTTGATGATGCTGTCGATCTTGTCATGTATGCCTTTGAGCATGGCAACAACGGCGACCTCTTCGTTCAGAAGGCCCCGGCCGCAACCCTCGACGTGCTTGCAGAGGCCCTCAAGCAGGTTTACGCCAAGGTGAATCCCAAATACGGAGAGACCGAGGTGAAGATTATCGGCACCCGTCACGGTGAGAAACTCTATGAAACGCTCGTTACGCGTGAAGAGATGCTCCGTTCGGAAGATTGCGGCAACTACTTCCGCATTCCCTGCGACGCTCGCGACCTGAACTACGACAAATTCTTCACGGAAGGCGACGATGCTATCAGCCGCATGGAGGACTATCACAGCCACAACACCAAGCGACTCGATGTCGAAGGCATGAAGGCTCTGCTCCTCAAGCTCAACTTCATCCGCGAAGACCTCGGTCTGCAGCCCAAAGCAAAGTCCCGCGACTATAGAAGCGAATAACAGATGAAGATTCTGGTAACCGGAGCAAAGGGTTTCGTTGGTCGGAACCTTTGTTCCCAACTTAATAACATCAAAACAGGCAAGGCCAAGTGCTACGGAGACCTTCAGATCGATGAGGTCTTTGAGTATGACCTGGACAGCGCCATGGAGCAGCTGGATGCCTGGTGCTCCGAATGCGATTTTGTATTCAACCTCGCGGGTGTGAACCGGCCTCAGAACCCCGAAGAGTTCATGACCGGCAATTTCGGCTTTGCCTCAACGCTTCTGGACACGCTGAAGAGGCATGGGAACAAGGCCCCCGTCATGCTCTCGAGCTCGGCTCAGGCCTCTCTTGCCGGCCGTTTCGGCAACAGCGAATACGGGCGAAGCAAGAAGGCGGGCGAAGATCTCTTCCTCCAGTACGGCAAGGAAAATGGCGTAAAGGTTCTTGTTTACCGGTTCCCCAATCTTTACGGGAAATGGTGCCGGCCCAACTACAACAGTGCCATTGCCACGTTCTGCAACAACATCGCCAACGAGCTGCCTATCACGGTCAACGATCCGAAAGTGGAGCTCGAGGTCCTTTACATCGACGACCTTGTTGAAGAGATGATCGCCGCGCTGAAAGGTCAGGAGCACCACTGTGAGTTCGAAGGGCTGACCGTATTGCCCTCAGACGAAGGACGTTACTGCTACTGTCCCGTCACTCACAAGGCTACGCTGGGTGAGATCGTCGACCTTCTGCACCAGTTCCACGACATGCCGAAGACGCTGATGATCCCCGAGATTCCGGCCGACAGTTTTGCCAAGAGGCTCTACAGCACCTATCTGAGCTACCTTCCCAAGGACAAGGCCATTTTTGACCTGAAGATGAACTGCGACGACCGTGGCTCCTTCACCGAGTTGGTCCACACGCTCAACTGCGGACAGGTAAGCATCAATATCAGCAAACCGGGTATCACCAAAGGTCAGCACTGGCACCACACCAAATGGGAGCAATTCATCGTTGTTTCCGGCCACGGCCTGATTCAGCAGCGGAAAGAGGGTACGGACGAGGTCATCGAGTTCGAAGTCTCGGGCGACAAGATTCAGAGCGTCATCATGCTGCCCGGATATACGCACAACATCATCAACCTCTCGAAGACTCAGGATCTTGTCACGGTCATGTACTGCAACGAGGTTTTCAACCCGGAGCGGCCGGACACCTTCTTCGATCCCGTAGTAAGCGAATAAAAGCCCATGATAGCTGAATAATCAAAACAATCTATGGAAACCAAAACTCCGAAATTCGACTACAGTGATATTCACTGGCAAAATAACGGCAAAATCAAACTCTGCATCATCGTCGGCACCCGCCCGGAGATTATCCGGCTCGCGGCCGTCATCTCCAAATGCCGCAAATTTTTCGATGTGATTCTGGCCCACACGGGACAGAACTACGACTACAACCTCAACGGCATCTTCTTCCGCGACCTGAAGCTCGCCGAGCCGGAGGTCTACATGGATGCGGTCGGAGATGACCTCGGCGCGACCTGCGGCAACATCATCAACTGCAGCTACAAGCTTTTCGCCGCAACCAAACCGGACGCCGTGCTCGTCCTTGGAGACACCAACAGTTGCCTGAGTGTCATCGGCGCAAAACGCCTCCACATTCCGATTTTCCACATGGAGGCCGGCAACCGCTGCAAAGACGAGTGCCTGCCGGAGGAGACGAACCGCCGCATCGTGGACATCATCTCGGACGTCAATCTCGCCTACTCCGAGCATGCAAGAAGATACTTGGCAGAATGCGGACTTCCCCGTGAGCGTACATACGTCACCGGTTCGCCCATGGCCGAGGTACTCCACCAGAACCTCGCCGAGATCGAGGCATCCGACGTACACGAGCGGCTCGGCCTCAAGAAGGGGCATTACATCCTGTTGAGTGCTCACCGCGAGGAGAACATCGACACGGAGAAGAACTTCCTCAGCCTTTTCAATGCAATCAACGCAATGGCCGAGAAGTATGACATGCCGATTCTCTACAGTTGCCACCCCCGCAGCCGTCATCGTCTCGAGGCTACCGGATTCAAGCTTGATCCGCGCGTACAGGTTCAGCAGCCGCTGGGATTCCACGACTACAACTGCCTTCAGATGAACGCGTTCGCAGTCGTATCCGACTCGGGCACCCTTCCCGAGGAGAGTTCTTTCTTCACCAGCGTAGGTCATCCTTTCCCGGCAGTCTGCATCCGCACCTCGACCGAACGTCCCGAATCCCTCGACAAGGCAGGTTTTATTCTCTCCGGCATCGACACCAAGGGCCTTCTCCAGTCCGTCGACACAGCAGTAGAACTTGTCAAGGACGGCGACTACGGCACTCCGGTTCCTGACTACACGGATGAAAACGTCTCCACCAAGGTGGTGAAAATCATCCAGAGCTACGTTGGCGTAGTGAACAAGATGGTGTGGAGGAAAGAATTGTAGGATTACCAAGTTCGACCTTTAAATAAACAAATTACAAACGACATCAAGAATTCAGTTCCTCCAGGAGTTAGGAGGAACTGGATTCTTCGACGACAGCGTTTCGAATCGCTTTCTGAAAAACGGGATTAAGAAATCCTCATTTCTCAGAGTAGTGATAAGAAAAGCAAGATGACATACACCTGCAGGTATCAGTCCCAATATCATAACTTGCTCACAAGAGCAAAATCTTAATTGGAGACATTTGCAACCTTTAGTCTTGAAAAAGTACAATACGACAAGCTAATTATATTATCCCCCTTGCAACTCTTAAACTGCCTCTTCTCCAATAACAACGACGCGAATCAACTCGACAGAATCGGGTAAGTTCTCACAACAGCAATAGAGGCCAGTGTAAACGTTGCAACTAGTCTTTCAAGGGATAACTACATATTTATCAAAGCTATATAATCACGAAGATCATTAGAAGATTGCTGAGGTTTGATTGGGCTGTGCTAACTATGCAAATGTCACATGTTCTCTTGTTGTAGTTATCTCAGCAGATTAGACAAATTCGGAAGAAACCCTTTTTCTTTTACAGAGCCCAACATGGCTCATGTCATCATGTATCTATTCTGAAGGAATTATCATCAGAATAGGCTCAATCATAGTTGCAAGTCTTGTAGTAGCAAGAAAGTTACCATCCAATAGCATTATTGGTGCTATTTCTGCAAAAAATAAGCAGAAGGCTACGGGAGAGGTGTAACTCTATGCGATTAGACTATAAACTCAGAGACATTATTGATGGTAGACTATTCTAAAAATAATAGGCGAATAGCAAAAAATACGATTCTCCTTTATGTGAGAATGCTGATGCTGATGCTCATTAGTCTATACACATCCAGAGTCAATCTTCAGGCTCTTGGGGTATCGGATTTTGGCATCTACAATGTAGTTGGAGGAGTTGTTGCAATGTTCTCTCTTCTTTCTGGTTCGTTATCTGCAGCCACCAGTCGATTTATAACTTTCGAACTTGGCAAGGGTGATAAAGAAAGATTAAAAAAAGTATTTTCTTCTACAGTTACCATTCAACTAATCCTCATATTGATAATAGTCATCTTACTGGAATCAATAGGCTTATGGCTATTAAATAATAAAATGATAATACCCTCGGATCGAATGGAGGCTGCGAATTGGCTTTTCCAGTTTTCTATTATATCCTTTGCTGTTAATCTGTGGAGTGTACCATATAATGCGGCAATAGTCGCCCATGAGGAAATGTCCGCATTTGCCTATATTAGTATTTTTGAGGCTTGTGCAAAATTAACAATTGCATTTCTAATAGTCCGTAATCCGTTTGATCGATTGATCTATTTTGGCCTACTTATATTAATCGTCAGCGTAATTATTCGTTTCTTATATAATATATATTGTAAGAAACACTTCGAAGAATGTCATTATACTTTTATTTGGGATAAATCCATTCTAAAAGAGATATTTGGATTTGCCGGATGGAACTTTATTGGTGCGTCTGCAGTTGTACTGAAGGATGCGGGAGGCAATGTTCTTCTCAACATGTTTTTCGGGCCAATTGTCAATGCAGCCAGAGGTATTGCAATGCAGGTTAATGGGGCGGTTTATGGATTTGTCAGTAACTTCACCATGGCTCTTAACCCTCAGATTACAAAAAATTATGCATCGGGGAACTTTGAATACATGATGCAACTAGTTTTCCAAGGAGCCCGGTTGTCATACTATATCTTACTATTCATATGTCTTCCTATACTCATAAACACTCACTATATACTGGAGTTATGGTTGGGGCAAGTCCCAGAACATGCCACTGACTTTGTTCGGTTAGTATTACTATATACGATGAGCGAGTCATTGGCAAGTACCTTGATTACAGCCACTCTCGCGACTGGGCAAATAATAAAATACCAAATACTTGTTGGAAGTTGCCAATTGCTAAACTTACCGCTAAGCTACGTTCTTCTTAAACTTGGCTTGGGACCGAATAGCGTCTTCGTTGTAGCCATTGGATTAAGCATTGCAGGAGAATTGATTCGCGTTATTTTGTTACGTCAACTTATCCATCTGTCTGCGCGTCAATTTCTATTTAAGGTATATTTTAATGTATTTGCAGTAACAGTTGTAGCCGCTGTATCTCCGCTGGTATTACAGCATTATATGCCAGAAGGATTCTGTTCTTTCGTATTATTGTCCGGCTTGTGTGTTTTATGTTGCATTGGGGCAATACTCTATGTTGGATGCAATAAAGACGAACGCTTTATGGTCTACTCAAAAACAAAGGCTGTTCTAAAAAGTAAATTTTCAAAATCATGATAAAAATACAAAAACCATCTGATTGCTGCGGCTGTTCTGCTTGTGCCAGTATTTGCAATTATGATGCAATTACTATGCAACCCGATGCTTTAGGATTTCTTTATCCTGTGGTCGATGAATCCAAGTGTACGAATTGCGGCTTATGTGAGAAAGTTTGTGCATTTAACGACCACTACGATACAAGTCTCAACTTTCCTGAACCTATTGCATACGGAGCTCGACAGATAGATATTGATGAAGTAATGAAATCTCGCTCCGGTGCTGTATTTGCAGCCATAGCAGATTACGTGCTCCAACAAGGAGGAATTGTCTATGGTGTTGGCTATACAGATCATTTCCGAGTAGTTCATAAACGAGCTACTACAAAGGATGAATGTGATGAATTTCGAGGCAGCAAATATGTTCAAAGTGACTTAAATGGAACATTCCGACAAGTAAAGAAAGACCTGAAAGATGGACTGACAGTTCTATTCTCAGGCACGCCTTGTCAAACATCTGGACTCAACAGTTATATAGGCAAGAAACTTCGAACAAATCTTATACTTATTGATCTAGTGTGTCATGGAGTTCCTGCCCCATACATTTGGAGAGATTATATTGCTCTTTTAGAAAAGCAGCAAGGATCACCCATCACGTGGGTAAACTTTCGAGACAAGTCTCAGTTCGGATGGAAAGATCATAGAGAAACGTTCAAATTCTTAAAAGGGGGGGAAATGTGGTTCACCAAAACGTTCTATAAAGATATTATAAACCGCTATAGTTGCAGCAACTGCCATTTCTGTAATATCCACCGTCCGTCCGATATCACTATTGCTGATTTTTGGGGCTGGGAAAAGACAGGATCTACAATCAATGAAGATAATAAAGGCGTAAACTTAATCCTCATCAATACCGAAAAAGGCAGAGAGATATTTGACGCAATTAAGGATCGTTTAGAGATTGTCAATGCTACACCAGATGCATATATGCAACCAAACTTGCAACGACCGACGCCAATGCATCGCGAAAGGATGCATCTGGAAAAAGACTATATGAAATATGGATTCGAGTATGTTTATAACAAGGAATATCATAAGGACTCCGCCACAATTCGCTTTTTAAAAGGAGTAAAAAAGATCCTTCAAAAAAACCTTAGCAGATTCAAATGACATGAAAGTAGGAATCATCACATTTCATAGAGCAGATAATTATGGAGCAGTCCTTCAATGTTACGCCCTTCAGGAAGTAATACGCCACTGGGGGCACGAGGTTGAAGTCATTGATTATCGCAATCCACACATTGAGAGTGCATATACATTTCATTTTCCAAAAGGAGAGATCGCTCGCAATACCATCCTTTTGAACTTCAAAGCAGCAAAAGGTGCATACAAAAAATATTACACGAAAACTCAGGACCATGCTTATTTTGAGAACTTTCGCAAGAAATATCTAAAGCTAAGTGAAACTAGCCGCGGGACAGAACTTCCTCAAAAGTATGATGTCTATATCATAGGTAGTGATCAAATGTGGACTGTTGACTGCGGAGGTGGATATGATCCCATTTTTTTTGGTCAATTTCAGCATTCTCCAAATAGCAGGATTTGCGGATACGCTATCAGTAGTACCGGTGATTTTGTTAAGTACATGGAGTTGGATCAGATTCGCAAAATTGTTTCATCATTCAGTTCTCTCGCATTTAGAGAACATAAGATAGCTGATTTGATTAAGTGCATAACAGGAAGAGACTCCACTGTTACTATAGATCCGACATTGCTTACTAAACCTTCACTCTGGGATGTTATTATTGATCAGAAATGGGAACAAAGAAAGTATGTGGTCTTCTATGAAGTACGTACTCCTCAGAATAATAAATTAGGGGTTTATTCTAAAGCAAAACAATATGCACAATTACATAAGTTAGAGTTAATTGATCTACGCAATGGGAGCTACAGCGTGACAGATTTCGTTTCTGCCATAAAATATGCAGAATGTGTATTCACATCTTCTTTCCACGCCACAGTTTTCTCTGTCATTTTCCATACGCCACTATACGCATTCCAACTTCATGATGCCGGAGATAACAGATATGTCAATATTCTTAAAGCCTTGCAATTGGAAGGTAATCTTGTGGAGTTGGCTAGCGATACACGTTTGTGCCCTACATACGACGGGAATAAAGTCGAAGAGCTTTTGAAGCATTTACGCAATCAATCAGAGATATACCTAAAACAAATATTGGATGAATAAATCTACCCCTCAAATATCATACAAAACAATTTAACCCAATAGACAGCCGGTTTGAATTATTACGCATAATTGCATAGTTCCTCATTATATGGCATCACATGATATATGTTCTCCAACCCAAATACCTACAAAACAATGCCTTCTTTACAAATGCTGACATTCCCTCTTCATATAGGCATAATAAATTGTACTGTTAAGCAGCTATTTTACCATTAAGGCTACTGGTAATTATAAAGATATTCAGCTTCTTTATTCGGAAATAAAGTATTCATAAAATTAGGATTTTAATTATGAAAGTGGCTTTTTATTTACCCAATGCTCTATTCCCAGAAACTGATTGTACACGAGTTGCAGAGTCAAACCCCGGAATAGGAGGCACCCAATATCTTATTATCCTCATCGCAACCGAATTAGCCAAGAGAAATAATGGTATAGATATTATACTATATGCTCAATGTAAAGGTATACTTCCACAAGACGCAGAAATCAAACTCGCATCCTCAGAAGAAGAGGCTATATTGGATGCAGACAAAATGGGAGTGGATATCTTTGTAGATCGCCCATTACTTGTGGATTGGAATACTCTTCTGCCTAAACTGCAATCTAACATGAAAATTGTTTTGTGGTGCCACAACTTTCTTCGTGATAAGATGCTTCGGATATCAGCAGAGCAACCAAGGATTACACGCCTCATTACAGTAAGCAAGGAACAGATGGATATGTACCGTGATTATCCTGCTTTTGAAAAGAGCGACTATATCATGAACACCGTTCCTTATTTACAACAAGATATAGAAGCAGCACAAAGACATCCTTATTGCAAGCGACCTCATAATGTGGTATATGTAGGAAGTCTTGTAGATTGTAAAACATTCGATGAACTGGCAATTGTATGGCCTCAAGTATTACGCAAAGTACCCGACGCTCAGTTATATGTTATAGGTAGTGGACAGACCTATAACCATAACGCACAATTAGGTAAATATAATATTGCGGACGAGGCGTTCGAGCGAAAATTTATGCAATATCTTATAGATGATCGAGGTCAGATATTACCGTCCGTTCATTTCATGGGCAACATGGGGGCTGAGAAAAATAAGATTATATTAAATTCGAAGGTCGGCGTGCCAAATCCTCGAGGTTTTGGAGAAACATTCTGTATATCTGCGGTTGAGATGCAACTGCTTGGTTGTTGCGTAACAGCAATGTCGGCACCAGGCTATTTCGACACATTTATTAATGGTCGTATAACTACACACAATAGGTCTTCATTGGCACAAAGCATAATCGATCTTTTGTTGGCAAACGAGCCAATTATACCCCTTGACCAAACTATTGCAATAATTAACGAGCGTTTTTCACTTTCTGTAGTCATCGAAGACTGGGAACGGTTTCTCAAAGGTGATCTGAAGACTCATATTCATCCCATCTACCCGCTTACAAATAAATATTACCGCTTAAAGTGGTTGAAGGAGTTATTACGAAAGCTCAAATTAAAGGTGCCATTCTTTAGTGTTATTTCTCCGATTGAAGCTTACTCCGAACATTGGGAATGGTATGAACATAAGTGGATACGACTCAAAGAAGAGATAGCAAAACATACCTCGTTTAGCAAAACAACAAATTATTAAATAGATGGCTCAACAGCGTGTAATTGGATTAGAACTCATTCGTATTCTTGCAATGGTATTGATAACAGGTATTCATTTGTAAAGTATCAATAGATACGCTACAATTTTTCTTTTCGTAGACAAATCTTAATC
>OHSQ01001055.1_pt1 | contig 11523 bp, 9 predicted proteins | sample 1578661 | NCBI WGS metagenome assembly OHSQ01 (sample SAMEA3879534, study PRJEB24766) | human gut metagenome | biome: human-associated habitat; feature: feces | place: USA | collected 1985/1987 | reverse complement strand
AAGCGTATGAAAGTAGAAAAATTCAAGGTTTTGCTCTACCTCAAAAAGAGCGGACCGGACAAGTCGGGAAAAGCTCCCATCATGGGACGCATCACGGTAAACAGGACAATGGCACAGTTCGGATGCAAACTGTCCTGTACTCCCGAATTATGGAATCCACGTGAAAGCCGTCTGAACGGCAAAAGCAAGGAGGCGGTTGAGAACAATGCCAAGATTGAAAAGTTACTGTTGGCGGTAAACACGGCATTCGACAATCTTGTGGAGCGCAAGATTGATTTCGATGCCACCGATGTGAAAGACCTTTTTCAGGGCAGCATGGAAACACAAATGACGCTCATGCGAATGACGGATGTTGTCTGCGATGACCTCAAAGCCCGTATCGGCATAGACAGGGCAAAAGGGACTTATCCCGGTTATCACTATATGCGCCTGACAATCGGGGAGTTCATCGAGACCAAGTACAAGGTGAAAGATTTGGCATTTGGACAACTGACAGAGCAGTTCATCCACGACTATCAGGCATTTGCCACCGGTAATAAGGGTTATGCGATTGATACCGTCCGCCATCATCTTGCCATCCTGAAGAAGATATGCCGTCTGGCGTATAAGGAGGGATATGCCGACAGAATCCACTTCCAGCATTTTACCTTACCAAAGAAGACGGAAACGACACCACGGGCATTGAGTCGTGAATCGTTTGAGAAAATCCGTGATGTGGAAATACCCGCTTACCGCAAATCCCATATACTGGCAAGGGATATGTTTCTCTTCGGGTGCTACACCGGGGTCTGTTATGCGGATGTTGTCTCGATTACCCACGAGAACCTATATACGGATGAGGACGGTGCTTTGTGGTTGAAGTATCGAAGAAAGAAAAACGAACTTCGTGCCAGTGTGAAACTGTTACCGGAAGCGATTGCGCTGATTGAAAAATATCATAGTGAGGATAGGGACACCCTGTTCCCTTTGCTGCATTGGTCAAATCTCAGACGACACATGAAAGCGTTGGCGGCACTGGCAGGCATCAAGGATGATTTGTGCTATCATCAGGCGAGGCACAGCTTCGCCTCGCTGATTACGCTTGAAGCAGGTGTGCCGATAGAAACCATCAGCAGAATGCTGGGGCATTCCGACATTTCCACAACACAGGTCTATGCCCGTGTCAGCCCGAAGAAACTTTTCGAGGACATGGACAAGTTCATAGAAGCCACCAAAGATTTTCAATTAATTCTTTAATACAGAAAACGATATGCGAAGTACATTTTCACTTTTACCCTACATTAACCGCAGCAAAGTAAAGGCTGACGGTACGACCGCCATACTCTGCCGTATAACCATTGACGGCAAACAGACTGCCATCAGTACGGGAATTTATTGCCGACCGGAAGAATGGAACAGCAAGAAAAACGAGATTAAATCCGTAAGGGAAAATAACCGCTTACGAGAATATTTACGACTGACAGAGGGAGCCTACAATGAAATACTGAAATCGCAAGGTGTGGTCAGTGCCGAGATTTTGAAGAACCACATATCCTTGAACAACATCCATCCGACCACTCTTCTACAGATGGGTGAATGGGAACGTGAGCGGTTGAAGAAGCATTCCGAAGAAATAGACTCGACTTCTTCCTATCGAAGTTCAATGTATTATCAGAAGTACCTGACGGATTTTCTTACGTCCATCGGTAAAAAGGACATTCCCCTTGAAGAAGTGACGGAGGATTTCGGCAAGTCCTACAAAGCCCACTTGAAGAAATGCAAGAACTTCGGGGTTTCCCAGACCAACCATTGCCTGCGTTGGCTGAACCGCCTGTTGTATCTGGCAGTCGATAAGGAGATTCTTCGTGTAAATCCCTGTGAGGACTTGGAGTATGAGACAAAGCCGGAAGCAAGGCACAGGTACATCAGCCGTGAGGAGTTCAAGAAGATACTTTCCACACCGATGTATGACAAGCGTATGGAACTGGCAAGACGGGCTTTCATATTTTCCACCCTGACGGGACTGGCGTATGTGGACATCAAACTTCTTTATCCCCACCATATCGGAACAAACGCTGATGGCAGACGGTACATCCGCATCAACCGCAAAAAGACAAAGGTAGAGGCATTCATACCCTTACATCCCATAGCGGAGCGGATATTGTCGCTGTATAACACGACCGATGACGAGAAGCCAGTGTTTCCTCTTCCCAACCGTGATGCCCTATGGTTTGAGGTTCATGAATTGGGAATAACCATAGGGAAAGAGGAAAACTTGACCTATCACCAAAGTCGGCACAGCTTCGGCACTTTTTTGATTTCGGCGGACATACCGATTGAGAGTATCGCCAAGATGATGGGACACTCCAATATTAGAACGACACAGGGATATGCACGGATAACCGATGATAAAATTTCCAAAGATATGGACAAACTGATGGAGCGAAGAAAGGAAATGTCGGCTGGCGAAAAGAAGAAATAGCAAATAATCATCATAAAATAAAGGAATTATGAGCAGAGGCATAATAACAATCAGTGAAACGGGTGCAGTCACTATGCCGACCGCACCCGTATGGATGATGCAATTTGAGATTGCCGACCTGTTCGGGGTGTTCTCGTGCAATGTCCGCAAGACGATACGGGCAATCTATAAGAACAATGAACTGAATGAAGCCGATACGATGCGATATATCAGGCAACCGGATGGTATCAGTTATGACGTTTACAACCTTGAAATGGTTATAGCCATTGCATTCAGGATATGCAGTAAAGAAAGTGCTTTGTTCAGACGGTTTATAATAAATGAAATCAGCACCACCAAAAGAGAAACGCCTGTTACGTTGTTTGTTTCCTGTGGCAGGAGTAATAACCGATGGTATAGTTGAGGTTCATCCCGTCAGTAACTTGTTTCCGTTGCCACATGTTTGAAAGGCATCCGACAACGAAAAACAAGCAACTGATGGGTAATTATAAGAGCAGAAAAGGAACGGCTTACGGATGAAGTGTCAATACTGCGCTTCGTCTGTAAGCCATTCCTTTTTTCTTTTTGTCGGAAGTCTATTGCTGCCGCAATACAGGGCATACGGCAAACTGCGTTCCTTCAAGAAAATCAGATTGCTGCCTGTCGGTAGGCGGAGCGGTAGCCGTCATTCAGCATCTTTTCAATGTCGGATTCACGGTAGAGGATTTTACCGCCCAACTGGATATAGGCGATACGCCCTTCATTGCGGTAGTCCTGAAGTGTCCGGCGGCTCACTTTCAGCCGTGCCGACACCTCCTTGTCAGTGAAGAAACGCTCACCGCCCAATGTCGGGCGGTAGTTGGCGGTCAGGTGCTCTACATTATCAAGCAGTCGGTCAAGACTGCCCATAAAGTGGATTATCCACTCGTTGTCTTTATTAATCAGTTCGTTCATATTACTTTGGATTTAGTGGAATTATTGTTGTCACTCTATTTAGTTATCAGATAGTCCTGCCTTTGAACTTCGCTTCTTTTCTCCTATCCTCAACAACGGAAACAATGCGCTCCACATCTTTGGGGCGGTAATAGGTCTTGTGATTGATTTGGCTGTATGCCAAAGTTCCATTGTCCCGAAGCGTCTGCAATGTGCGTGGGCTGATGTTAAGCATCCGGCACACGTCCTGATTGTCCATCCACTCGCTCATTGTCTTTTCTTCGTGCCTTTGGCAGATGGCATCCATGCGGCATACAAAATGCTCAAACTTGGCGACCATCGCTTCAAAGGTCTTTCTTTCAATTGATACGATTTCCATATACATTATTTTTGTTGTTATTGTTTCTTTTGCAGCAAAGAAATACATAATCTACTGCCCAGCAATGGATTTCCCGAAAGTGGCAGCGTGTTGCTCCGATATGGTAGCGTTTGTCCGAGTTACTGCTTGCCGGTTATTTGTGAGCAAGCCGGTGGAATACGATTTCCGTTCAGCCTTTAATTCCCATGTCTTATAAAGAAGAAGCCACAGCCAAAATAAGGGCTTAATTTAAAATAGCCCCCAATCGTACCTTTGTCCTTTCAGCTATTCATATCCGGCAAATCGGTAAAGTCCGCACCGATTTGTCAATCTCCATAAAGCAAAACCGTACAAAAATGCCTAAGAGAATCCAAGTGCTTGACTGACTGCATTAAAGCACCTTACTTCGCTCCCGATAATCGGTCGAGGTATAGACCAAGACCACATTCAATAACTTAATTAATTTGTTTTTACAATGAAAAAAGAACCAAACATTACAGAGCGTCAAGCTCGTGAAATCGTGGAAAAAATGGAGCGCAGGGAACCCTACACCTCCAAGTCGATAGACGACTTCTACAGGAGTATCGGTCTGGAACCGGAGGAGCCGGAACAGCTCGGCAAGACCGTCACGGAAGAAGCAGAAATTCCTATGGCGGATGAACCGTCAGGAGTGGCGACCGGAGAAGCGGCAATGCCGCAGAAGCGCATCAGCAGCAAACAGCGCAGGCTGTCTTTGGATGAGTACCGCACCACCTATCTCAAAGTTCCCAAAATTATCAACCGCAAGCCCGTGTTCGTCAGTGAGACGGTGCGTGACGAGCTGGACAGGGTTGTCCGCTACCTCGGAGGGAAGGGCATGAGCGCATCCGGACTTATAGAGAACCTTGTCCGCCTGCACCTCGATGCCTACCGGAATGACATCGAGCAATGGCGCAAACTCTGACGGGATTACGGTGGAACAGGTTGAGCCGTTGGATGCACTCCATCGGTTCGACCGATACACAAAGTGAGTTATTACACTCGGAAATCAATCCGACAGGCGGAGGATTTTTGTGTCCTCAAAGACACAGCAAGATATATTTTCAGTTACCCGAATAATTCTAAGTAACTGAAAATGCCTTCACCGCCGTGGGCAGAATTATCCTCCGCAGTCGGATAATTTCGGGGTTCATTAATCAAAGATTAAGCAATGGACAAGCCATAAAATTAAAAGAATAAGAAGCATGAAGAAGAACAAGTACGGGAGAAATCCCAAGTTGAACCCGAAGACACACTGTGTGATGGTGCGCTTCGATGATGTAGAATGGAACAGGTTTCTGACGATGTATGAGGAATCGAACGTGTATGCGAAGGCAGTCTTTCTCAAGGCGCACTTCTTCGGTCAGAAGTTCAAGGTGCTGAAAGTGGACAAGACGATGCTGGACTACTATACCAAACTGTCGGACTTCCACGCCCAGTTCCGCTACATAGGCACGAACTACAATCAGGTTGTCAAGGAGCTACGCATCCACTTCTCGGAGAAGAAGGCGATGGCGTTGCTCTACAAGCTGGAGAAGTGTACCATCGACCTTGTGAAACTGAGCCGTGAGATTGTAGAGCTTTCAAGGGAGATGGAGAAATGTTACCAATCCAAATCCGACTGACATGGCATCGGTCAAGGTCAAGTTTCGCCCATCCACCATAGGCGGCAAGGAGGGCACAATCTACTATCAGGTGATTCATAACCGTGTGGTCAGGCAGATATATACCGACTATAAACTTTTCGCTTCGGAATGGGACTGCCATTCCGAAGCGGTCATACTGCATCGTGTTCCGAATAAGCAAGAGCGGAATAACCATTTGCTTTCGATAAGCTCACGCATCAGATGGGATAAGGACAGGTTAAACAAGATTATACAGACCTTATCCCAATCCGGCACATTTGTGACGGATGATGTAGTCGTGCGCTTTCAGGACAACAGGCAGGAGCCATCGTTTAACAACTATATCCGCCAGCAGATTGCCAGATTGAAACGCTTGGGGAAGATACGCACCTCGGAAACCTATACGGCAGCACTCCGAAGTTTCAGCGGTTTTATGGATGACAAAGAGGTCTTGTTTGACCAGATTAACACTGACCTGATAGCGGAATATGAGGCTTATCTAAAAGGCAGAGGCAACTCGCCCAATACCATCTCGTTCTATATGCGTATCCTGAAAGCGGTTTATAACCATGCCACTGAAGACGGATTGACCGAACAACGGCATCCGTTCAAGTCTGTCTATACGGGAGTGGAGAAAACTTTGAAGCGAGCCATATCGCTTGGCGACCTTAAATGCATCAAAGGGCTGGATTTGTCGTTGAAGCCAAACCTTGACTTTGCCCGTGATATGTTCCTATTCTGTTTCTACACAAGGGGTATGTCGTTCATAGATATGGCTTATCTGAGAAAGAAGGACTTGCAGAACGGCATCCTTTCTTACCGCAGACGAAAGACTGGTCAACAATTGTTCATTAAATGGGAAAAGTGCATGCAGGAGATTGTTGACAAATATCCCGTAAATGAAACGGAATACCTTTTACCCATCATTACAGAACAGAACAAAGATTATCGAAAGCAATACACCAACGAACTTCACCGAGTGAACCATCTGTTGAAGAAAATAGGGAAGCAATTGAATTTGCCAATACCCTTGACAATGTATGTCGGACGGCACTCGTGGGCAAGTATTGCCAAGAGCCGCAATGTGCCTATTTCCGTCATCAGCGAGGGGATGGGGCATGATTCGGAGAACACCACGCAGATTTATCTTGCATCGCTGGATACCTCAGTGGTGGATAAAGCCAATAAGAAGATACTGGATTTGCTGTGAAGCCGTGAATGTTTTGCGAATCTGCCCAACGCTTGCCAAGAGACGGATATTATAATGCAAAATTACGCAAAATAATGATTCTTAAGTCATAAAACGCTGAAAATCTTACTTGTTGTCACGCTTTTTGTTTTGCGAGAAATACCAGATGTTTTGCGAAATCAGCTATAAAAAAGGAAAACACAACTCTATATCAACGATATAGGGTAACTCGTCCGTCTCTTGGCAAGAGATGGTAGTATAAATGGTTATTTTAGACAATGATTAAACTTATAAAACATAACCCATATCGTACTTTAGGGGTGTTATCAAACACCCCTTTAAGGGAACGCATCGCCAACCAAAACAAGCTCAATGCTTTTGCTAAGATTGGTAAGTCGGTTATATTCCCTTATGATTTCGATGGAATTATAGAGGAAGTACCTCTAAGAACTCCAGAAAACATCGCAGCAGCTATCACAGCAATTAACCTTGACAGCTATCAACTGAAACACTCCTTGTTTTGGTTTATAAATGCGTCTCCAATAGATGGAGTAGCATTGAAATACTTACAGTCTAAAGATATTATCAAGGCTAAAGAGTTATTCCAAAAGAGAGAGTCATTCTCGTCTTTAATCAATCTCGGAGTACTTGCGTTTATTGAGGGTAATTTTGCAGAAGGTTATGCAAATATTTCAAAGGTGATTCATAACGAATCTTATAGAGTCGATTTGCTTGAAACACTTGGCCTGCAAAATATTACCTTGTCAGAAAATGAGATAGCGGAAATGTTCATTGCCGACTTACTCACGGAGATACCGGCTACAAAATTATTATCAGCTGTAAACAATTCTTCGGACAAAGCGATTATCAGCGAAAAAGCAGTTAATGAACCTATCGCAGAGATTAATGCTGCAATATCTGCCGCCAAGTCAGTAAATTCCAAAGATGCCAATGCAAATCTCACCGCAGGAATGGTGTTGATGAATTCAACAAAAACAGCACTCAAACAAGTGAGAGATATTGTTGGTGTAACTAGTACGAAATATCAGATGGTAGCAGATAATCTTGCCAAACAAATACTCCAGTGTGGTATCAACTACTACAATAATGCCTCTGATGATGATGTAGAAAGCCCTCGAAAAGCAATGCCCCTTCAAGCATATGCCTTACAAATTGCAATAGGACAGCTCACCAAGGATAGATGTCAAGAGAACTATGATATTTTGAAAAAGGCAGTTGATGATATGCCTCCAGCAGAAGTTGCCATAGAAACCCGTAAAGTCAAAGAGGAACTTCGCCGTTTTTGCCAGCAACCTGATAAAATTTCACATTCAATAACGCTGCTTAATAACACCAAACCACTGCTTCAGACAATAAAGGCTAAAATTGGTACGGCCAATACGTTCTATATGTCGCTTTCTACTCAGGTTGTAGGAAATGCTTTATACAATCTCATCGAAGAGATAAACACGGCACAAAATTATTTTAGCGCTGTAGTAAAGGTTATAAAAGAAAGTGGAATAGACCCAAAACTATTAAATTATTTAGATGATGAGCATTCACCAACGAAAATTATAGATAGTAAGGTAAAACCAGTTCTACGTGAAGCATGGAAAGCAACTACAATTATGGATGGATTTGACATGGAGACTGATTTCCGCACAAAGCGATATATTCCCAATAGAAGTTCACTCAAAGAAATGTGCGAAACTCTTCATATCTCCACGTCTTCTTCGAGTTACCAGTCTTCCTCTCGTGCATCCACAACCACCACGAGGACAACAACGCCGCCACGTACTACGCCCCCATCTTCTTCAACGTCATCATCTGATGATGAACTACCAGTAGGGTGCTGGGTGGTTATTATAATAGCAATCATAATATTTTTAGCAAACGTTTTAGGATGACAAAAATTACTACATTATTATTTGCGCTCACAATTCAAGTTGCCGTAAGTGCAAATGCTAACGATTCGCTTCGTCATTGCTATCAGCAATTGGACATTGCGAATTCAGGTATTCAAACTCTCAAAACGGAGAATCGTGAGCTTAAAGCTAAAATCAGGACTTTGAATAAAACAATTGATACTCAAAAGACTGAAACAGACTCTCTCAAAGGTGAACTGACCGCAGCAAAAAATGACATCACAGCTCTTGCTGATAGTCTTAATGTCAACATCTCAAACACTCGTTCTGAACTTCAAGCAAATTCAAACACTCTCAATCAAACGATTCGCGAAAAATCACAAACTGGTCTATGGATTATCATTGTGATTGCACTGATTTTCATTATACTGGCATTCATATTTGGAAAAGCAATAGCGAAACGTAAAAACGAGGTGGAAAATCTATCTGCCAAGGCCGACAAACTCAACGAGGAAATAGTCTACAGACTGTCTACTGAAATGAATGACATACAAGTTATTTCTAAACAAATTGGGGCACTTGTATCTGCACCGGGAGTTAATACCGAAAGTGAACAGAAGTTGATTACCACTCTTGCTGACCGTATCACTTTTATGGAGATGACACTATACAAAATGGATAACTCTGTAAGAGGTCATAAACAGCTTTCCAAGTCAATCAAGCAAAGCAACCTTTCCCCATCAATATCCTTTCACAAAGGAGATTTCACCACCATGCTGACGCTCGATAAAATCTACCATGCAGCCTACGTCCTGAAGCCTGTCGCCCGCAAGACTGACGTCATCTACGCCGCGAAGCTCTCGCAGGGCTACGACCTCTACCTCAAGACCGAAAACCTCCAGTTAACCGGTTCGTTCAAACTGCGCGGCGCATATTATAAAATCAGCCAGCTGAACGAGGAACAGCGCAAAGCCGGCATTATTGCCTGCTCCGCGGGCAACCACGCGCAGGGTGTCGCGCTCGCCGCGTCCCGCATGGGCATCAAGGCGATTGTCTGTATGCCCGACGGCGCGCCTATCAGCAAGGTCGAAGCCACCAAAGCCCTCGGTGCGGAGGTCTGCCTCGTCAAGGGCGCGTATGACGACGCTTACAACTACGCCTGTCAGCTGCAGCAGGAAACCGGCATGACCTTCATCCACCCCTTCAACGATGAGGAGGTTATCGCCGGTCAGGGCACAATCGGTCTGGAAATCCTCGATCAGCTGCCTGATGTGGACGCGGTCGTCTGCCCCATCGGCGGCGGCGGGCTGATTTCCGGCGTCGCGTGCGCCATCAAATCGCTAAACCCCAAGGTAAAAGTCTACGGCGTGCAGGCGGAGAACGCCCCCAGCATGAAGCGCTCGCTGGAAGCCGGAGAAGCCATCACGCTTGACAGTGTACGCACATTTGCCGACGGCATCGCAGTCAAGCACCCCGGCGATATTACGCTTGACATGGTGCGCAAGTACGTTGACGAGGTTGTCACGGTCAGCGAGGACGAAATCGCCGCGGCGATTCTGGCGCTGATGGAAAAGCAGAAGCTGGTCGCAGAAGGCGCGGGCGCAGTCACGGTCGCTGCAGCCATGTTCGGCAAGCTGCCGATTGCCGGCAAAAAGGTCTGCTGCCTGATTTCCGGCGGCAACATTGACGTGAACATTTTGAGCCGCGTCATCACGCGCGGTTTGCAGCGCGAAGGGCGCAACTGCCTGCTGACGATTGCGCTGGACGATAAGCCGGGGCAGCTGCTGGGCGTAACGCAGGTGATTTCGGAGTGCGGCGCGAACATTGTGGGCGTGACGCATGAACGGTCGGACGCGGCATATGCGGTGACGAGCTGCTTGCTGCGGATTAGTATGGAAACGCGTGATTTTGCGCAGATTGAGGAAATTAAGGCAAAGTTAAAGGAACAAGGGTTCAAATTGGTGGAATAAAGCGAATCAAAAACCCGTGCTTTGACAGGATGCATTCCTGCCGAAGCGCGGGTTTTGTTGTGCAAAAATCAGTTTCCCGGCGGCGTCAGCTGATCCGCGACAATCGGCGACCTTCGCAGCTCCGAAAGGAACTGCATCACCGACGCGGGCATATCGTCGTCCGCGCCGTAGGTGCGCGCGGAAACACGCCGCACTGTGTCAATGCCCGCGGGCGTCATCCGCCCCATGCTGTCAAACAGTCCCGGATGCAGCAGCCACATGTGCGCCGGACAGACTGTGCAGAGCGTCTGCATCAGGTGCAGCATTTGCTCGGAGAAGGATTGATGCCGCGTCAAGTCCGGCGTTTCCGGCGGAATTTCCAGCGTTTTCAGCGCACTTAGCCCCCGGCTCAGCGCCCATTTGCCCTCGCGCATCAGCTGCACTTGGATGTTTCCCGCCGCATACGTTCGCCCCGTCGCAACAGACACAAACTGGTTCAGCTTGCCCACCATCCCAGATGGCAGCAGGTTCACAAGCAGCGCCCCTCCGCCCGTCAGCGCCACCGGCAGCGACGCGGGCAGATAGTGGTTCTGCATCGAATCCGCCTGCACGTCCGCCGTCAGCAGGCCCGCAGCGAACAGCGCCCCCGCCAGATATTCCGCCGCTACGCTCTGTAAGAATGTCACCTGCCCGGAGTTTGCGCGCGCGTTCAAGTGCATCGCCAGCGGCGCGGCGTTCTCAGTCAGTAGGAGGTCGAGCATCATGCACGTTTTGCCGACGTGCGCCTGGGTATCCGACGCAACGGCGAACGCCGCCGTCAGCGCATCTTTCGCCAGCGATAAGCTCCCCATTGAGCAGCCGCCAAAATCATATTCGATACGTTCCGGGTGATTCGCGTACGTCTCGTAGAGCGTCAGCTGCGTGCCGTACGGGATGTTCGCGCTGCGCTCCGGGGTCGTGCGGTTCTGCAGATAGATCGCCGCGCGGATGCTGCCCGCGCCAATGTCCAGTGCCGCACATCCGCCGTGGATTCCGCCCTCGCCGCGCAGGTACGCGCCCAGCGCCGCCGTCTCCGGCGTCCACGAAACGCGCTCCGTACTGGGGACAGGCGCAAGCCCTGACGCAATCGTCGCCGCCGCCGCGCCG
>OHSQ01001044.1_pt1 | contig 11622 bp, 10 predicted proteins | sample 1578661 | NCBI WGS metagenome assembly OHSQ01 (sample SAMEA3879534, study PRJEB24766) | human gut metagenome | biome: human-associated habitat; feature: feces | place: USA | collected 1985/1987 | reverse complement strand
GCGCATTCGGGTCTTACCGGTAGCGATCAGTGCCTCTCTGCGTTCCAGTCCTCCCACACGGAGCTGGTTCGCATAATCCACGAACACAATACCGTTGTTGACAACCGTACCCAGCAGCACCACGAAGCCCATCATACCCATAACAGACAGCGGCTCGTTCATAAGCAGTAATCCTATCAGGCCACCCGTGAACGCAAGAGGTACCGTGAACAATACAATAAACGGACTGAGCAGGCTCTGGAACTGTGCCACCATGACCAGGTAGATCAGAGCAAGACCCAGGAGCAATACCTTACTCATCTGGATCACCATCTGATTGACCATATCGGATTCTCCGGCAGTGTCAATAGTATAACCGTCCGGCAATTCATACGCATCGATCAATGGCTGCAATTCTCTGGACAGAAGGGTGGCATTGCTTCCCTCTGCCACAGTGGCTGTCACCGTCATGTAGCGGCTCTGATTCTCACGGTTGATGCTCTGCACACCCTCCTCCAGCTTTAGTGTGGCGAACTCAGACAGCGGATGATCCTCTGTGACAGTGTTGCCATTATCATCCGTAGTCTGAATCTCAAAATTATAGTCCAGGAGATTCTCACGGGTCAGCGGTTCTCTTCCATCCTTTACGACGATCTTCATATCCTCGCCGTCTATGGTCACAGTAGCGGCATCGGTACTCTCCGTCAGCTTTCCGTTCAGCTCGGAAAAAATCTGGGCAACCGTCAGCCCTTTGCGCATGGCGGCATCTTTATCCAGCACCAGACGGATGACCTGATCCGGCTCTTCCTGCCCGTTGGAAATATTTTCATAGCCCGGGATCGTAGCAGCCAGATCACAGATGTCCTGCGTGATCTTCGTCAGGGTATCCAGGTCATCGCCATATACCTTAACAGATAGTCCTGAGCCCATCATCGTGCTCATCTCAGACATTCCCGTTGATATCGTCAGTTCACAGTCAATATCCGCTGTGCGTTCTTCTATCTCCCTGCAGATTCTGTTTACTTCTTCTTTTCCGGCATTCTCATTCTCTGTCAGCACCAAAAATGTAAACTGATCGTAGGTGCTGTCTGACATACCGGAAGAAGAAGCCACCAGGGTGGTATCTCCACCTGCCATGGCACCTACATCTCCGATGCCATCTATGGTCGTCATGGCATCCAGCACCTGGTCAGCCCTCTTGTAGCATTCTTCCTTATCCGTATCCTCCGGCATCTGCACAGATATCTCAATCTGGTTAGATGTCATATCCGGGATCATGACGATACCCATCCGCATGACCGCCCAGATACTGTATACCAGCAGGCCGATGGCAATGGCAAGGGGCACGACCTTCACTTTCAGGCAGAATGCCAGCATTTTTCCATAGATATCCTGCACCTTGTCAAAGAACGGATGCTTCTTCTCTTTGGAATTACGAAGCAGGGTCGAACCTGCTGCCGGCACTACGGTCATAGCGATCAGCAGCGATGCCGCCAGGGTAAATATGATCGTCAGACTGATGGGCATCATCAGTTCACGGACAGTTCCTGCGGTAAATACCATCGGCAGGAATACGCAGACTGTTGTCAGGGTGGAAGCAATAATCGCACCTGCCACCTGTTTTGTACCCTGTACCGCTGCTCTCGCCGCACCGACTCCCTTAGACCGCAGACGATAGATATTCTCGATCACGACGATGGAGTTATCCACCAGCATACCGATTCCGAGTGCCAGACCCGATAACGACATCATGTTCAGTGAAATATCTGTAAAATACATTAATATCAATGCCGTCAGAACAGACAGGGGAATGCTGACAGCTACAACGATGGTAGGTTTTACATCCTTTAAGAACAGCGCCAGGATCAGGATTGCCAGTGCCGCACCTACGATCATGCTCTGCAATACGCCATTTATGATCATAGTTATGTAATCGCCCTGATCCATCAGTGTCAGTACCGACAGTCCGGGATACTGCTCTTCCAGCTCTGAAATTGCAGCAGCGATATTTTTACTCACCTCATTTGTTCCCGCTGTGGAACTCTTGAACACAGACAGCACCACTGCACTCTGACCATTCAGTCTGGCATAGCTGTCATCGGCGTTATCGATCACCGTGATGTCAGCCACATCGCACAGCCGTACATCCCCGATATCTTCAATATTGGTAAGTACGATATTGGACAGTTCGTCCACACTTTCATAATTGCTTCCGACCTTAAGCAGCCAGGAATTGTCCTCCGCATCATCCAGATATCCTGCCGGCATGGCAAAATTCTGTGCATAGATGAGCTGTGACAGTGTCTGCATATTCACCAGCTGGTCTGCATTGGCATTACGAAGTGCCTCTGCCTTCTGTGCCTCAAAATTCTCCAGAGAGGTATTATACTGATCCCAGCCGTCTGCCAGCTGCTTTTTCGCATCCGCAATGGAATCCCAGCCCTCTGTGATCTGGTCCTGGGCAGAATCCAGGCTCTCCTTGTTGCTGTCAAGGGTTGTCTGGGCGGAATTCAGTGCACTCTGTCCGGAAGAGATCTGTGCAGAAGCCGCACCGAAGCCTGCTGCCGCCTCGATTTTTGCCTTTTCAATATCCGTATAGGAAACACCGCTCTTCTTCAGCTCCGCTTCTGCTGTGGATACTGCTGCCTGCACGCCGGCTTTCTCGACCTGAAGGCTGTTCAGGGAAGATACGTAGTCCTTATACCCGGATAACAGAGCCTTCTGGGTCTGATATCCGTCTGCTGTTTTCTGCAAAAGCTCTTTTCGCCCTTCGGGCGTCAGGGTATCCCATGTTGCTTCATCTATCCCGAGACTATGAAGACTCATACCGGAACCGGATGTAGCAAGCGCTGAATTTACGTCTGTACTGTCCAGTACTGTCATGTTTTCCATCTGAGAAGAAGTCAGAAATGTGCTCATCTTCTCCAATCCGTCTACCACATTCGGAATATCATTTGTGGCCTTGCCCTGTTCTTTCAGGGATTTTTCTATCTGTGTGATCGTCGCCTTCAGCGATTCCTCCTGCGCCTGCAACGTCAGCAGGTCTGTCTGCAATGCGTTCAGCTGATCCAGTGCCTGGCTCGCCGTTGCCAGCTTATTCTCGGTATCCTTCTTCTGATTCTCCAGAGAGCCCTTGGCATCTTCCAGCTTTTCCTTCTGCTCGTCCAGTTCCTTCTGTGCATCGTCTAACTTCGTCCTGCCGTCGTCGATATCCTTCTGTCCGTCGACCAGCTCCTGCGTGCTGTCTGCCAGCTTCTGCTCCGATTCCAGTAGCTGCTTCTTCGCATCATTCAGCTGATCCACCGCATCCGCAAAGGCGTCATTGGTCTTCGCCAGGATTTTTTCGTTCAATGCATCGATCTTGTCCTGATTCAGATCCACAGAGATTGAATTCTCTACGATTCCGATGTCAGAGATACTGGTCACACCCTCCTGCCGTTCCAGATAGGGGATCAGCGTGTCCTCGACAAACCGCGAAGTCTCCTGAATATCCTTACCCTCATAGGATGCCGCCAGATATACGGAAGCCATCATATCCATGCTGATCTCCATGATATTCGGAGAACCGCATTCCTCCGGCAATGCTGATTTCACACTGTCCAGAGCACTCGATACCTTTACCATGGCAGAATCCATATCCGTTCCGTCTGCGAATTCCAGTTCTACGATCCCGTAGTTTTCATAGGACATACTGTATACATTCTTTACACCGGAAATGGAGCCCAATGCGCTTTCCACAGGTTCGCTCACACTGGACTCCACTTTCTCCGGACTCGCTCCCGGATAAGTCGTGATCACCAGTAAATACGGCAGACTCATCTTAGGCAGAAGATCCGTTGTCATTCCCAATAAACTTACAAATCCCAGAATAATGATGGCAACTACCATCACCAGAATTGTAAACGGTTTTTTTACACTAAATTTTTCCATATATTCCCGCGCCTTTCCCACGTAAGCATCTGTATAGTAGTATGTTACCACTAACGGATTGCGAAAATCCATTAAATAAATCTAAAATTTAGATTCTTTGCTTAAAAAGCCGCGGATTTTCTGCTTTGCACGGGTCAACGCATTTTCTGTTGCTTTTTCACTCCTCCTGAGCACCTTCGCAATCTGTGTGTAGCTCATTCCCGTAATATAGAGATCCAGCACCTGACGCTCCAGCTCACTCAGCTCCGTAGCGATCCTTTTCTCCAGATAGGCCACTCTCTCCTTATCCAGGAAAAGTTCCTCCGGATTCCTGCCGGTCTTATCCGTCAGAAGCTCCGCCAGCGTCTGTGTCTCCGGATCCCTGTCCTCTTCCGTTCTTCCATGGCTGTCCAGGGAGACATAGGTATTCAACGGTGTGTGCTTCAGCCGCTGCGATGCCTGCACCGCCGTATACATCTGTCTGCTGATGCACAGATCCGCAAACGTGTAAAAGCTGGCGTCTCTGCCACAGTCGTAATCCCGCACTGCCTTGAACAGCCCGATCATCCCCTCCTGGATCAGATCCTCGCTGTCTCCGCCCAGGATATACATGGATTTTGCCTTGCTGCGCACCAGATTTTTATACTTATCACAGATGTAGTCCATCACCTGCCTGTCGCCTTCCCGCAGTTGGTCGATGAGCTCCTCATCTGTCATATCTTCATATTTGAAACGCTCTGTCATTCTTTCCCCTTTGATATCCTGTTTCCGGATACAGCGATCTGTTATGCCTTCAGTCTCTGACGTACGATCTCGTAAGCCAGTACGCCTGCTGCTACGGAAGCATTGAGGGAATCGATATCCCCCTTCATGGGAATCGATGCCACCATGTCGCATTTTTCCTTCACCAGACGGCCTACGCCCTCGCCCTCGTTGCCGATGACCAGACCGATGGAGCCCTTCAGATCCAGATCGTACATGGTAGTACCGCCCATATCCGCGCACACGAACCACAGACCTTCCTTTTTCAGGTCTTCGATGGTCTTCGCCAGATTCGTCACCTTTGCCACCGGCGTATAATTCAGTGCTCCGGCGGAGGTTCTTGCTACCGTAGCGGTCAGTCCCGCTGCACGATTCTTCGGAATGATGACGCCATGGGCACCTGCCAGATTGGCAGTACGGATGATAGCTCCCAGATTATGGGGATCTTCAATATTATCCAACAGGAAAATAAAGGGCGGTTCACCCTTTTTCTTCGCTGCTTCCAGAATGTCATCCACCTCCGCGTACTCATAAGCCGCCGCATAAGCGATGACGCCCTGATGTTTTCCGGTCTCAGATAACTGATCCAGACGCTCCTTGGTCACATACTTTACTAACGTGTCATGTTTTTTTGCTTCTCTTTTAATGGTCATCATCGGACCGTCCTGACAGCCATCCAAAATGAACAGCTTGTCAATGGGTTTGCCCGAACGATACGCCTCGATCACGGCATTTCTGCCCTCTATGGTAAATTCCTGATATCCCATGCTTGTCCTTTCTTATTACGTATTGCTTTCTCATTATGCATTACTTTTCTGTCACATGCGTTACATTACACTCAGATCTCCAGACCTGCCAGGCGGATACCGTCTTTGATCAGCTCAAGCATCCGGTCTGTCTGTCCCGTCAGGTACAGATACCCCATCAGTGCTTCAAATCCAGTAGCTCTGCGGTAGTCTGCCACAGAAGCATTTTTCGCCGTGGTGTAGGATTTGGCATTGCGTCCTCTGCGGTACACCGCTTCCTCGTCCTCTGTCAGCTCCGGAAGCAGTGCCTCGATCATGGCGGACTGCGCCGGTGCTTTTACATAGCGTGTTGTCTTTTTATGCAGGTCATTGGCGGAGCGGTTGGCACGTTCCACCACAATGCTTCGGATCACCAGTTCATAGATCCCGTCTCCGATGTAGGCTAATGTCAGCGGAGAATATGCCCGGACATCCTGCCCTTCACAGTCGAAAACCTGCTTGATCTTAGTAAGAAGGGTTATGCTCTCTTCCATTTTACACCCTCTCTGGTATCTTCCAGTACAATGCCCTTAGCTAACAGTTCATCACGGATCTCATCGGCTCTTGCGAAGTTCTTCGCCTTTCTGGCTGCCTGACGCTCCTCGATCAGTGCCTCTATGTCGCTGTCTAACATCTCTGCTTTTTTGTCCACGATCAGTCCGCAGATATCGGACAGGGTCACGATCTCCTGCTTTAATGCTTCCAGGAATGCCTTGCTGCTCTCAGCCTTGGCATTGGAATTCACGAATTTTACCAGTTCAAAAATAGCTGCCAGTGCATCTGCGGTGTTAAAATCATCATCCATAGCTTCGTCGAACTTGGTCTCGAAACCCTGTGCCTCGGTGAGTAAGTTCTTCTCTTCTCCGGTCATTTCGGTATCTGCTGCCTTGTCCAGTAAGAACTTCAGATTGTCCACGCTGGTGACGATTCTCTCATAGCCGTTCTTCGCAGCTTCCATTAAGTCAGCGCTGAAATTCAGCGGGCTTCTGTAATGCGCGGACAGCATGAAGAAACGCAGTACCTGCAGATCGTATTTTTCGGAGATCTCACGTACGGTGAAGAAATTGCCCAGGGATTTGGACATCTTGCGGTTATCAATGTTCAGGAAAGCATTGTGCATCCAGTATTTTGCAAAAGGCTTGTCATTGGCTGCCTCGGACTGTGCGATCTCATTTTCATGATGGGGGAAGATCAGATCCTCTCCGCCGGCATGAATATCGATCTCTTCGCCAAGATAACGCTTACTCATGACGGAGCACTCGATGTGCCAGCCGGGACGTCCCTGGCACCAGCAGGAATCCCAGTAAGGCTCGCCTTCTTTTTTCGGCTTCCACAGTACGAAATCTAAGGGATCTTCCTTCTGGTCCTCACCGGAGACTAACAGGGAACGGTTACCGCCCTGTAAGTCGTCCAGATTCTTATGAGAAAGCTTACCGTAGTCCTTGAAGCTTCTGGTACGGAAATATACGGTACCGTCTGCAGCAACATAAGCATGTCCCTTATCGATCAGGGTCTGGATCATGTCCAGCATACCTCCGATCTCCTCGGTAGCCTTGGGGTTCTTGGTAGCGGGCTTGATGTTCATGCCCTCCATGTCTTTTTTGCACTCTGCAATGTAGCGCTCGGAGATCACGCCGGGCTCAACGCCCTCTTCGTTAGCTTTTTTGATGATCTTATCGTCCACATCCGTGAAGTTGGATACATAGTTCACTTCATATCCCTTATATTCCATGTAACGACGCACGGTATCAAATACGATCATAGGACGGGCATTTCCGATATGGATCAGGTTGTATACGGTAGGTCCGCAGACATACATTTTTACCTTGCCGGGCTCTAAGGGCTTGAATTCTTCTTTTCTCTTGCTTAAGGTGTTGTAGATTTGAATGCTCATTGTTTATCCTTTCCTAATTGCGATTTTTGCAATGATCTATCTTTATTTTATCACACTGTCTTGTCATTTTCTGCAGATTGGGGCTGTTCCCCGGCCTCCGCACTCATTACCACCAGCCTGCGCAGCTGCTTTAATTCATCTTCCATTTCCAGTACCCGGTTGGTCAGTTCGGAATTCTCACGCTGCAATACCGTGATATCCTCACGCACCGGATCGGGGAGATCCGTCTGGTTCATGGTCTCTTGGGGGAGACTTGCGTTGTTGCGCTTTACCACGCGCCCCGGTACACCTACCACCGTGGATCCGGGCGGCACTTCGCTTAAGACCACGCTTCCGGCACCGATCTTCGAATTATCTCCGATGGTGAAGGATCCCAGGACTTTCGCTCCCGCACTGATCATGACGTTGTTGCCGATGGTGGGGTGACGTTTGCCGTGTTCCTTGCCGGTACCTCCCAGGGTCACGCCCTGATACATTGTCACATTGTCGCCGATAATGGTGGTCTCACCGATGATGACACCGTTACCGTGATCGATGAAAAATCCTTTGCCGATCTGTGCACCGGGATGGATCTCGATGCCGGTCTTGCGCACGCCCCGCTGGGAGATATACCGCGCCCAGAAATAATGTCCGCTCAGATACAGCTTATGCGCCAGTCTGTAATGGAGCATGACCTTGAAACTGGGATACAAAAGAACCTCCATGGAGGAATGGATCGCAGGATCACGTTCCTTGATAATACGGACTTCTTCTTTTAAATTTTTGATGATGCCCATGTTCTCACCTCGAAAAAAAATACCGCGAATAAACTTCATCTTAGAGACGAATTTATCCGCGGTTCCACTCTACTTAAGGGACAATGCCCTTCACTCTGGCGTAAAACGCCATGCACATAACGGGTGCTTACCGGATCCGGATACTTATGTCTGTTCCCCGGATCAGCTCACAGGCGCACTTCCTTTTCCTCAGACGAAAGCCGCTCCCAGCTTCTAACAGCTTCTCTCTGGCGTCCCACCGAAAAGTACTTTTCCTGCTCCATGCCTTTACTACATATATGATAATTCCTACTAAATAAGATATGCAAAAATACGGGTTTTGTCAACCCTGGAGTTTCCTACATCACTGCTTTTTCCAACGTTTCCCTCACATATTCATTCAGTGACATCTGGCATTCCGTTGCATGGATCACAAGCTGCTTATGAGTCTCAGGCGCGATCCGGATATTAAAGCTTCCCTTGTATGCTTTTTCCGGAGCTTTCCCCTGTCCTTCACACAGTTGCAGATAATCATCTACCGCCCCATGAAAATCCTCTACCAGACTCCTGGCATCGGTTCCCTCATAAGAGATCAGGGAACGAATCCCCATTACCTTTCCGAAAAAAATCCCATCCTCCTCGGAAAATTCTACGCTGCCGACATACCCTTTATATTCCATCGTATTTTTCAAATCAATCCCTCCTGTTCCAGCAGATCACATAATTGTCTGACCTGGTATGCTTTCAATTCCTTTTGCGGATGCGGCTTATGCAGTAATATACTCCCGTGTTCCTCACTGGTAAACATCACTCTGGAACCGCTGGTTTTCCCCTTATTGGATTTCGTAAATTCCAGATAATCCAATAAAACTTCCGCATCATGAAACGTAAATGTCTTAGGTCTGTTTTTTAACTGTTCAATTAGTTTTTCCTTTTGTCCCATTTGTACCACTTGTTAATTATATTATATTTTTTCTGCTTGTTTTTTGCAACTGTTTTTAGTTGCATAAATGAAGTTAAAAGCATATTTTCTACTTAATTTCAATGGATTGGAAAATTTCTCCGACATTGGATTCTAATAGAAAATAGATCTGATAATAGAAAAAGGCCCTATGCAATTTATCTTAGCATAGAACCTTTAATATCACAATAGTATTTTGTCAACCCCTACCCCTTATAATCCTCGATCATAGCTTCGATCTCAGCGATCTGCGCTGCGCTGAGCTTCTTGCTCTGGATAAATGCTGCGATCATCTTCGGCAGCGAACCGCCATAAGCCTTCTCCACGAAAGCCTCCCCCTGGGCTCTGTGGTATTCCTCCTTATTCAATACGGAAGATACTATGGCATTCTCATTTTTGAAAATACCGTTCTCACAAAGCTTTTTAATAAACGTATAGGTAGTGGATTTCTTCCAGCCGAACTTCTCCGCGCACTGTTTTACCAGTTCTCCGGAACCGATGGGTTCCTCCTCCCAGATCAGCTCAGCAAATTTGTATTCTGTCTCCGTCATCTGATACATTCCCATTCCTCCTTGTATCCTTCTTAATCCAGCACTTGCCAATTATGCAATCCTATTGGCTTTTTTGCACTCATAACATTATAAAAGGTCGATGGTATACAGACCTTGTTCTAATTAAAGTCTATATCCTATCGACCCATTTGTCAAGTTCTTATTTTCCGAAATTATCAGCTCTTCGGGCATCCGCTGCAGCTTCCGCAGCCGCCCTGCATCGCCTGTGCCGTAAGATCAAACGGCGTAGTCACCAGACAGATTGCCTGAGAGGAGATTCCCTCTCCGCTGCCGGTGAATCCCAGTCCTTCCTCCGTGGTAGCCTTCACATTGACCTGTCCCACATCGATCAGCAGGGCTTTCGCGATATTTTCCCGCATGGTATCGATATGCGGGCGCATCTTCGGTGCCTGTGCAATGATCGTCGCATCGATATTTTCGATAAACACATGATTTTCTTCCAGCAGCTCGCCCACTTTTTCCAGCAATTTTATGGAAGAAATACCCTTGTACGCGGGATCTGTATCCGGGAAATGTTTCCCGATGTCCCCCAGCGCCGCTGCTCCCAACAGCGCATCCATGATCGCATGGAGCAGGACATCCGCATCCGAATGTCCCAAAAGTCCCTTTTCATAAGGTATTTTCACGCCGCCGATGATGAGGTCTCTTCCCTCCACCAGACGGTGTACGTCGTAGCCGTGCCCGATGCGCAGATCAATCATGCCTGCACCTCCCGCCGACGCAGGAACAGCTCAGCCACAGACAGGTCCTCCGGCGTGGTGATCTTGATATTTTCCCGCCATCCAGGTGTCAAGTAAACCTCCTTGCCAAGCCGCTCCACAGCGGAGCAATCGTCTGTCAGCGGTGCCTCGGCGGCGATGGCGGACTGGAGCGCTGCCTTCAGCAGGTTCGCCTGGAACACCTGGGGCGTCTGCACAGCGAACAAGGTGCTGCGGTCCGGCGTGGACAGCACCAGCCCCGACAGATCCGCCACCTTCACCGTGTCCGTCACCGGCACGGCCGGCGCCACAGCGTAGGTCCGCTGGCCCAGGCGGATCAGATCATCCACCTGCTCCGGCAGTACCAACGGGCGGGCCCCGTCGTGGACTGCCAGATACTCCACGTCCTCGTTGGCCTCCAGCGCCGCCAGCAGTACGGACTCAGCACGGCTTGCGCCGCCCCTTCCTCCAGCTTTTCCGGCTGGGCAGCCACCACGATCTCGTCCACCAGCACAGCCTGATCCAACACGGTCAGCGTCCGCGCCAGCACCGGCACACCGCACAGCGGTGCGAACATCTTATCCTCGCCGCCCATGCGGGAGGACTTCCCTGCTGCCGGTACAATGGCCGTGCAGAAGGGGTGTACCTTCTTCTTCAGGCCCTTCTTCCATTTTTCAAACAGGCTCCCCATCGTTTTTCGCTCCTATCGCTGGATTTTGCTATTAGTATACCGCACTTTTCCATGGTTTACAAGGCGCAAAGAAGAGGGCCGCAGGCCCTCTTCTTTGCTGTTTCGCGTTACCGTTTGTTGTGGCGATACCAGATGTGCTGCTTCTCCGCCTCGCGGATCAGCTCGTCGCGGAAGTCGGGGTGGGCGATGGAGATCAGCTTCTCCGCCCGTTCCCAGACGCTGAGGCCCTTCAGGCAGACGCATCCGTACTCCGTCACCACGTACATGGTGTTGACGCGGGTGTCCGTCACCACGGAACCGGTCTGGAGCGTGGGGCGGATGCGGGACGCTACCGTGCCGTCCTTATTCTGATGGGTGGAAGACAGACAGATGAAGCTCTTGCCGCCATGGGACAGATACGCACCCAGCACGAAGTCCTGCTGGCCGCCGGAGCCGCTGATCTGGCGGGTACCCGCCGTCTCGCCGTTGACCTGACCGTACAGGTCCACATCCACCGCATTGTTGATGGAGACAAAGTTGTCGATAGCCGCGATGGTGCGCACATCGTTGGTATAGCTGATAGGCGCGGCCATGCAGGCGGGGTTGTCGTCCAGATAGTCGTACAGCTTCTGGGTAC
>OHSQ01001042.1_pt1 | contig 11631 bp, 9 predicted proteins | sample 1578661 | NCBI WGS metagenome assembly OHSQ01 (sample SAMEA3879534, study PRJEB24766) | human gut metagenome | biome: human-associated habitat; feature: feces | place: USA | collected 1985/1987 | reverse complement strand
TACCTCGTAGCTCATGGCTATGTTGATAATTTGTTCTTCTTTCGGGCTTTGTGCAATCCACGAAATATATTTGTCAGCCGTCAGCGGAAATTCGTGCCAGTTGCTGTCGGAGAAACGGAGCGACAAGTCGTCCGACAATTTTGCATTGCGGAGAAGAAGTTTCATCTTGGGAGCGCTTGCAGCCGAGTACATGTAGTTAGGCGATTTCCATCCTAAAATGTGCTTGGCACCTTCTGTCAGCACGCCCTTGAAGCCCATTTCTGCAATAGTGGCTCCGATTTCGTCGTTGTAAATCAATTCAGTGTTGCGGAACACCTTCGGCTTCTGTCCGAAAAGTTCGTAGATGAGCTTGTCGTGTTTCTCGACTTGCTTTTTGAACTCGTCTACATTGGAGAGTGATGCCAAAGAGTGGTTGTATGTTTCGGATACGAATTCTACACAGCCTGTATCTGCCAATTTCTTCATGGAATCGATGAATTCAGGAACATAGAGTTGGAATTGTTCCAATGCTGTTCCAGTGATGGAGAAGGCAACTTTGAACCGCTTGTTGCTGTCTTGAATCATTTGCAGGAGCAGTTCGTTTGCAGGAAGATAGGATCTTTGTGCAATGCGTGTGATGATTTCATCGTTTCCGAAATCGTCGAAATAATAGTGGTCGTTACCAATATCAAAGAAGCGGTAACGTTTGAGTCTGAATGGTTGATGTATTTGGAAAAATAAACATACTGCGCTCATAGTAGTAGTCTTTTATTTGTTTAATAATCGGTTGTAAATGTCAATAACTTTTTTGCCGGCTTTTTTCCATTGGATTTCGTTCACTTCGGCCAGGCCTTCTTCATGAAGTTGGTTGTACATGGCCGGGTAGGTAATGATGGAATAGATGGCGTCGGCCATGGCATCAATATCCCAGAAGTCGGTCTTGATGACGTGGTTGAGGATTTCAGCACAACCCGACTGTTTGGAAATGATGGAAGGCACTCCCATCTGCATCGCTTCCAATGGAGAAATTCCAAAAGGTTCGGATACTGACGGCATTATGTAAACGTCGGATGCTTTCAGCATTTCGTATACCTGCTTTCCTTTCAGAAATCCTGTGAAATGGAAACGGCGATGTCTTTTTCTGCAACAAGGTTTATCATCTTTTCCATCATGTCGCCGCTTCCTGCCATAACAAAACGGACATTATGTACTTTTTGCAGAACTTTGGCTGCTGCTTCCACAAAGTATTCAGGGCCTTTCTGCATGGTAATGCGTCCCAGGAAAGTAACCACTTTTTCCTTCATTTTGGGTACTTCCAGATGCTTCAGCTCTTCGCTCAGCGGTTCAACAGCATTGTGAACCGTGGTGACTTTGGCCGGGTCGATACCGTATTTTTCAATTACGGTGCGGCGTGTAAGGTTGCTCACGGTAATGATATGGTCGGCATTGAGCATACCGTCGCGTTCGATATTGAACACTGTCGGATTTACATTTCCGCGTGAGCGGTCGAAGTCGGTAGCGTGGACGTGGATTACCAGAGGTTTTCCCGACACTTGCTTGGCGTGAATGCCGGCGGGATAGGTCAACCAGTCGTGTGAATGGATGATGTCGAAGTCAAGGGTGCGGGCTATCACTCCGGCCACGATGGAATAGTTGTTGATTTCTTCCAACAGATTGTCCGGATATCGGCCTGAAAATTCGATGCAGCCCAGGTCGTTGACATTCATATAGTTGAAGTCGGCATAGATGTGTGAGCGCAAATCGAAATATAATTGCGGATCCATTACATTGCCGATTCTTGACTGTACATAATCCCAGTCGGTATCTCTCCAGGCAATAGGTGTATTGCCTGCTCCGATTATTTTTGCAAAACTTTTATCTTCATCTCCGTAAGGTTTGGGTATGACAAACGTGATATCCATATTGCCGTTTTCGGCCATCCCTTTGGTCAGGCCGTAGCTTGCCGTTCCCAGTCCTCCAAGGATATGGGGTGGAAATTCCCACCCGAACATTAGTGCTTTCATATTAGAAAGGAATATCTTGGATGTTAAACTTCAAAACTTTTTATAGCATAGAGGGCACGCAACACTTCTCCAATATTGGGAGCAAAGCTGATGGCACCGTGACCTGTGTAGGGCGGATTGCCGTCGTAGAGTTCGGACAGCGAGCCGATGCAACCTTTCGTCATGTCGTCTTCATAGCCGATAAGCATTCTGCGGAGGAACGCTACGCCGCTGCGGCCAAACACTTTCAGATAGGCGTCGGTGTAGAAGCCTGTAAGCCATGGGCGTGTAGGACCGTTGAAATATACGTGGGCTCTTCTTTCCGGATTTCCTTCAAAGAATGGATTGTAGCCGTAGCTTTTCGGGCTGAGGGAGCGAAGTCCCATTGGCGTCAGCAGTTCGCGGGTGACGATGTCGAGAATTTTCTTGCGCTGAACTCTGTCAAGCGGTGAAAAGTCGCAGCCGGCAGCGATAATCATGTTCGGGCGAACGCTCAGATCTGTGTATGTACCGTCCACATAATCGTACAGATAACCGTAGTCGTTCATGAATGTTTTGATGAACGCCGGTTTCAGACGTTCAGCCAGGGCTTCCCATTCCTGGAGACGTTCCGGCTGCTTTTCATTTTCTTTGAAAAGTGTGACGGCGAACATCAGAGCGTTGTACCAGAGCGCATTGAATTCAAGAATGTATCCCGTGCGGGGCAGCAGCGGTTTGCCGTTGAAGGTAGAGTCCATCCATGTAACGGATTCGATGGTACCGTTGGAGGAAAGCAGACCGTCTTCGTTGATATACAAATTCTTTTGCTTTTCGTCAAAAATGAAGTTGATGATTTCTTCCAGTATGTCTCCGTATTTTTCAATCGTTTCCGATGCTCCAAAGAATTTGTAATATTGTTGTATGCACCATACGGCCCACAGTGGGATGTCTGGCAAATCGATGTCTTGGATGGTTTTGTCCGTTTCTCCTGTCTGGATGTATTTATGCAAGGCATCCAACGCAGTTTTCATTATTTTCTCGTAGTCCTCGCGGTGGTCAATAGCCAATGTTGCGCCGGGAAGAGCCACGAAAAGGTCACGGGCAATGATTTTAAACCACGGATATCCAGCAAGCATGTAATAGTTGTCGCCGTCTTTCAGATAGCATTGTTCGGCTGAATTCTTCAGGCAGTTGTAGAAACTTGTACGTCTGGTTCTGTCTTCCGCTTCTTTGTCGAATGTTGTCGCAAAACTTCTGGGCTTAGCCGGTTCGGTACTTGCAGAGAATATGATGGATTCGCCTTTTTTGATTGGAAGTTTGAAATAACCCGGTACCCAAAGGTCTTCACTGAAGGCTTCTTCGCGTGCAAGGTCCTTAATGTATTCTATTCCGTTGTACCAGTGCGGTTCGTAGACGAATTCCGCTTTGTGGTTGAATTGCATGTAAAGGCGTGGATATCCTTTGTACAGGCAGAATGATACTCCGTTTTCAGTCTCTTCATAGGTCGTGTCCAACTGGTTGTTTTCCATGCATAGGCTTGCGGCATTTCGGAATGCCAGGAATGGTTGGAACTGGAGTGTTGTAGGAGAGTGTGCTTCAACCAATGTGTATTTGATGAGGATTCTGTTTTCGTGTGACACGAAAACCTTTTCTTTAGTCAGGATAACACCACCGACGCGGTAGGTGAGTCTGGGCACTGTGTCACAATTGAATTCTCTCAAATATTTATGTCCGTTCGGACTGTAAACACCGTTTTTGTAACGGTGTATTCCCAGATTGAATGGGGCACCGTGTTGTATCACAGTTTCATCCAATGACGAAAGCAGCACAAAATTGTCGTTGTTCATCTCCTTGATGGGAATGACCAGCAGGCCATGCTGTTTACGAGTGTTACAACCGGTTACTGTCGTGCAATGATAAGCTCCTGCTTTGTTTGTTCGAAGAATCTCCTTTTGGAGAGATTGGTCAAGGTTAATCAACAGGTTTTTATCAAATTTAAGGTAACTCATATTGTATTGTGTTTTGGAGTTATATTAAATAATGGTTAAGTTCTTAATCTGCCACGAATGTAAGTAAAATATTTAGAGTACAAAAGGAAAATGTTGCAAAACATATCGTTTTTTTCAGCATCTGACATTTTTTGCTGTCAAATGTTCAATTCTGTACGGATTGAGTTGACAAAATCCCAGAATCCGTTGCCGATTGTGCTGAAAATATTGTTTCTTTCCGAACTTTTTGTCGGGACGAAAACTTTAAGGCCTCTTGGGTGGCATTGTATGTCGATTTCGCGCGGCATCATGATGGTCTCTCCGTCGATGTGCATGATGCCTTCTGTGGCCCGTTCGATTTTTAGCGACGGGGTTCGGAAAGAAATGATATTGGTGTCCTGGTCAATATGTTTTGAAAAAAGCAGCAGTCCGAGCATGGCTGTGTCGAGTGGAGTTATGGGCAGGATGACAGTCACGTCAATTAATCCGTCCTGCATGTCGGCATTCGGTGTGATATAGGCATTGTTGCCGTATTGTGAGGCGTTTCCGCAGGCGATGATAAAGGCCCGTTCGGATATGATTCCGTCGGGTGTGGTGATTTTGTATTCTTTCGAACGGTATTTCAAATATTCGGATAGGGCACTTTTTACATAACCGATAGGGCCGCGTTTCCCTTCCTTGGCAAATTTTGCGCTGACTTGTGCGTCGAAACCTACACCGCATGTGCAGAAAAAAGGATGTTCGTTGGCCGTGCAGTAGTCGAACGCTTGGACGTTGACTTCGTTAATGATTTCCAATGCTTTGGTGATGTTGAGGGGAATGTTCAAATGACGGGCAAGGCCGTTGCCGGAACCGTTAGGAATGATTCCCAGTGCTGTTTGTGAATGGCATAGGGCGGAGGCAACTTCGTTCACTGTCCCATCGCCTCCGATGGCAATCACGCCAAAATATCCCTTGTCACTGGCATCGCGGGAAAGTGTATAGGCATGGTTGGCGCGTTGTGTAAAGCGTATTTCAATGTCGAAAATCTCATGATTCAGCTTTTCGTTGACAGTTTCAGGCAGATACGCTTTGTTGTTAGTCCCGGAAATGGGGTTGATGAGTACCAATATTTTCTTTTTCTGCTCCATTGTCTGCAAATTTAAGAAAAAACGGGATTATTGTCAATGATAGAAATAAAAAAGTGGGAGAGTGTTGATTGGAAGAGGATTTATTTGTAACTTCGTCATAAATTGAATTTTTTAAAATTACAGCAAATGAAATCTAAATTGCCTTTGTTGTCCAATGTATTTGTTTTTATCGTTGGCTTGTTGCTGGTTATCCTTCATAATCGGGCAGCTATTCTGGAGATGATAATCATCATTGTCGGTATCGTGTTTATTGTACCAAGCTGTTTGGCTTTGATTGCGCTGTTTGCCCGTCAGGAGAAGCGTATGATTAGCGGAGTTGCCGTTTTGCCGATTGTCGGTGGGCTGATTCTGGGGATTGCCCTTGTTACCGTGCCTCAGTTTTTTGTCGGTTTTACGGCCTATACCTTTGCGGTCGTACTTATTTTAGGTGCGGTCTATAAATTGTGGGCGTTGTTGTCGTGGAGCCGAAAGGTGCATTTCCCTATTGGCTGTTATGTCATTCCTACACTGATGCTTGCCGCCGGTATCGTAATCCTTTCGACGGACGTATTGCGGATTGAGAGTGTGCTGGTGTTGGTGACCGGTATATCCTTTATGGCCTATGCTGTAAATTCATTGCTTGAGTATCTTGTATACCGTCATTTCCTGAAAAACCATCCCGAAGATGCGGGAACGGCACAGGATGTGGAGATAGTGGAAATAACGGGCGACGAATCTAAATAATCGTTCGTGCGGAACATTGAATTTTTTAATGGCAAAATCGGCTGCACAGTTTGCAAGAAACTATGCAGCCGATTTTGTGTTGGGGGAGTCCGGTGGTTATTTTAACCGTTCCTTGACGTATTCGATAATCAGGTTGATGGCTGATTCTTCGTTGATTCTTGAAGAGTCGATACAGAGATCGTAGGAGGTGGAATGTCCCCATTCCTTGTCCGTGTAGAAATTGTAGTACTCGGCTCTGAGCTTGTTCTCTTTTTTTGCCAATGCCTTTGCTTCCTCAATGTCGATGTTGGGAATGCGTTTCACGATGCGCTCTGCGCAGGCCTCGGGTGAAGCACTGATAAAGATGTTGATGCAGTTTGGATTGTCGCGCAGCAGATAGTCGGCACAGCGTCCTACGATGATACATGATTCGCATTTGGCCACGTTTTTTATCATGTCGCAGATGGCTTTCTGTACATTGTCGTAGTAGGAAGATGTCGGCGATGAAGTGAAGGGCTGTATATAGAAGCCGAGATTCATGGAAAGGTTGCTGATATAGAACGACGGCAGTTTTTCATCCGTCTTTTTCAGCAGGTTGGGGTTGATGCCTATTTCTTTGGCTGCTTCCAGAAGCAATTCTTTGTCGTAGAATTTTATGCCGAGTTTTTGTGCCAGCTTTTGTCCTATATCGTGTCCGCCGCTGCCAAACTGACGGCCAACGGTGATGACATATTTCTTGTCGTTCATAGTCGTTTCTTGTTAGGTTTACGTTATACTTTGGCTGACTAATTCAACCTTATGTACAAAGATAATTTTTTCGGAGGAAAAATGCAACATCGGCGGTCGAAAAAACTTACAGCTTGATTTCGATGATGTCGTCAATATCAGTGGTGTATCGTTTCGATATCCGTTCGCATTTGAGATGCCATCGTTTGTCGTAGCCCTGTATGGCAATCCGTACCATGTTGTGCCCGTTTTTACGGTTTATCTCATCAATGGCTTTGCCAAGTGCCATTTGCCGGCTGCGGTCAATGGGGTCGAACAGTTGTGTCTGTATGGCGGTGTCGGGTATAATACCCCATGCGATGACTCCTGCTTTCTTTATAAAAGGTGTAATGTTGTCAGGCCAGTGTTGTCGGAGCGCTTCAACGGCACGGCTGACAATTTCCTGGCTGTCGGAAGTAGCGACGGAAAAGCTGCATACCGATGATAGCTGGTATGGGTGTCCGCTTGTCGGAAAGCGGCTCGTGTGGGCGAAGATTGTCATTCCGTGGCAGGCGCAGTGTTGCTGTTTGAGCTTGCGTGAGCAGGATGCGGCGAAATTGGCGATGGCTTCTTCGAGCAGCGGAAGGTCGCAGATTCCTTTTTCCGGAAAACTTCGGCTGGTGCAGATGGATTTGTTGTGAGGAAGTTCTTCGATGTCAATGCAACTGTCGCCTTGCAGTTCTTTCCAGGTTCTGGCAAGTGTGACGGAAAAGTTGCGGCGAACCCATTGTTCGCTTTTTTGAGTCAAGTCCCAAGCTGTCCGGATTCCATAGTAGGCAAGTTGTGGCGACAATCTTCTGCCGATTCCCCAGACATCGTGAATCGGTGTCAGTTGCAGGGCTTTTATTCGTTTTTCTTCCGTGTCGATGAGGCATACATTTTTATATCCTGCATATTGCTTCCCGAAATGGCTGGCTATTTTTGCCAATGTCTTGGTTGGAGCAATGCCTATCGTGACGGGGATGCCGGTGCCTTTCGTGACCGTGCGTATTATCTTTTTCCCGTATTCTTCTATTGAAAATGTCGGGTCATGTTCTATGGTGGGCAGTTGCAGAAAGGCTTCGTCAATCGAATAGATGGTAATGTCGGGCGTGAATGCCGACAGCAGCGACATGACACGGTGGCTCATGTCGCCGTAGAGCGCATAATTGCTGCTGAACACAGCCACTTTTTGATCTTCGAGCGTCTGACGGATTTTGAAAAACGGTTCGCCCATTTTTATGCCCAGAGCCTTGGCCTCGTTGCTGCGTGCAATGATACAGCCGTCGTTGTTGGAAAGGACGACGACAGGCTTGTCGCGCAATGCCGGGTTGAACACCCTCTCGCATGAGCAATAGAAATTGTTGCAGTCAACCAGAGCGAACATCGTTGTTTGAATTTATGGGAAGACAAATTTAGCGATTCTTTGTTAATGCGGAAGATTATTTAACTTGTTGTTTTGTTTGAATGTTGAATTTCGAAATGTTAATTAGTGTAAAACGGGGGGGGGGAAATGTTGAATTTTTTCTTTATCTTTGGTCTGGGTAATATGCAGTGTGATTTTAAGTCTATTAGCTGTGTGTTATCGAAAAATAAAAGGTGTGATAAAAATAAACTGAAGTATGTATTTGTTAAAATCGTTGTCGTTCTTGGCTGTTTTGATGCTTGGTATTGCCAATACGTTGGCACAGACTGTTGACGGAATGTTGGTTGATGAACAAAACAGACCTTTGGCTTTTGCTAATGTAGTGTTGCTAAATTTGCCGGATTCTGTCTATTACCGTGGCAAGCTTTCTGCTGACAACGGGCTGTTCCAGTTTGATGGTGTCAAAAAAGGGCATTATCTTTTGAAAATTTCCTATTTGGGTTATCAGGAAGTCGAACAAGAGTTATCTGTGGAGCAGACAGATGTGAGGTTAGGAACTGTGGCTATGAAAGATGCGACAGTGGCATTGTCGGAAGTTACTGTTACGGCAGGAAAGCCGCTTGTGTATAGTCGTGGGGGTAGTATGATTACAGATGTTGCCAATTCGTCTTTAAGAAATGCCGGAACGGCGAAGGAAGTGATGAAGCATATTCCCGGTGTCATAGCATTAAAAGATAAGTATGAAGTGTTTGGTAAAGGTAGTCCAATAATATACATCAACAATAAAAAAATGCGGAATGACAATGAATTGTTGATGTTGAAATCAACGGATATTTTGAGCGTGGAGGTTATTTCAAATCCTGGGGCAGGATATGATGCTGACACACGGGCTGTTGTGAAAATTATAACCCGAAAGAAACGGGGTGAGGGCTTTATGGCTCAGGTGGATGCTGAAGGTGTTTTGTCAACCCATTTCTCTCATAATGAAGGAGTGTCTCTCAGTTATCAGAAAGGGGGGCTGAATGTGTTTGGTTCTTACCGTTTTGATTGTCTAAAGGAAGATATCAGATATGACGTGACTCAAATAAGTTATGAACAAAATGCTGTGTATAATGAGGTCTCCTCGTCTAAATATACGGATCGTGGGAAGGAACATTCGTTTTCGGTTGGAATGAATTATGATATAAGCGACAAGCAAAGTGTTGGCTTGCAATATGTCGGATATGCCGGAAACGTGAACATTCAATCCGGTTTTGACAAGGATTGGATTAAAATGTATGAAGATGGGAATCTGTTTGTCGACAATCGGAATGCTTTAAAAGGGAATGATGATTCCAGATTTGGCAATGTGAATGTTTACTATCAAATTAAGGCAACAGACAAGTTTTCTATACAGGCAGAAGCGGATTATGTTCGTGATTGGCTTGACAGTCACGAATGTATTGAGGAGATGTCAAGCACTGACAACCACTCTGAAACCACCAATACATACAGCGAAAACAATAGCCGGGTATATGCGGCTAAAGGAGAGTTTGATTATCATTTCAACGACAGTCATAGTTTGAAATGGGGGATTGATTATAGTTTGGTGAACATTGGCGGCCAATCGCATAATCCAGAAGGAAAAATAGAGGAGGATGTCTATGAAAATCGGGAGAATAAATACGCAGTTTTTGCACAATATCAGTTAAGTTGGGGAAATTTACTGGGAGAAGTCGGTGTGCGATATGAATTCGTCAAATCGAAGGTGGCGGATTTTGGTAAAATAATAGACGAAAGAAAATATTCAGATGTGTTGCCTTCCTTGTCTCTGTCACTGCCGGTTGGCAATGTGGATTTCTCCTTGAATTTTTCCAATCGCTTACAGCGTCCTTCTTTTGGACAGCTTAACAATAAAGTGAAATATAATAATCAATTTCATCAGGAAAGAGGAAATCCGAAATTGCATCCTCAAAAGATTTATGATGTGGATTTAAGTATGAAATATTCCATTGTCAGTCTGCGATTAAATTATCAGTATATTAACGATTATATTTATACGACGGCTGAACGATCGGATGTTGCCGATGGAGCGTCTGTGTGGTTTACATCCAATGCTCCGAAATATCAGTTGGCGGGTGCCATGTTGGTGGCATCTCAGGCTTTGGGGTGTTGGCGACCTACATTGACAGTTGGGGTTTATAAGCAGTTCCTGACACTCGATTATCTTGATAAACCTCTTGACTATAACAAACCTTACGGGTTGTTTTCATTTCAAAATGAAATAACTCTTCCTAAAAATTTTGTTATTCGGGCAGATGTCCAGTGGAACACTAAAGGAAATCGTGGCGTTTATTATATGAAGGGGTTCGGATATAGTGAACTTGCGCTTCAAAAATCCTTCTTTGATGACAATCTAAACCTTGCGCTTAGAGGGGAGGATCTGTTTAATTGGTCGAAAACTCAGGATACGAAAATCTTGAATTATCTTTTCTCGGACAGAACGACAAATTCCTATGGTAGAAAAGTGGTTTTTTCAGTCAGTTGGAATTTTAATAATTTCAAGACAAAATACAGAGGAACTGGTGCAGGAAACGATGAGAAGAGCAGGCTGTAATGTGCTGAAATAAAAAGAGGTTCTTCCAAATATGTGGGATCGAACCTCTATTTTCGGAACTGTTTCTTTATATTGTAGGTAAGAACGCCCCAGATGAGGAAGCTGTTGTCTTCCGTCACTTTTATCGGCGGATAGTTGCGGTCGATGCCTCGGTCCTTCATCGAGTCGCCCACAGCTTTCGCATAGAACGTAGTGGCGGGGTGCCGTATCAGTTCTTTGTTCAAGTCGATGGCTTCCGTCGTATAATCCTGTGCGGGGCTGGGAAAGCCGGCACGTATGCCGTCGTCGGCATAAAGCAGGTTCAATTGGGTCGAAAGGTCGGCCGAGTATATTTCTAATTTGGTTTCCATGCTACAAAGATAGTTCTTTTGCAGGGGATGCGGGAGAAAAACAGCCGGAATGGGGCGCAAAAATGCAAAATAGGAAAAGTTCTTTTTGATTTTCGCTTCCGTTGCATTATCTTTGCGTGAAAAGAATTTAACGCACTTGCCGCCATGCGCCATGTGTCAATAGTAATAAAATAAAATTCAGATGGCTGAAGATATTCTTAAAAAACTCAGAAAAGCAGAAGACGGTCTGTCAACGTATGAATATATTGCCAACAATATTGGCAATTGCGATGAATTGATGCCCGCACTTGTTGAAAATATGATTAATGTCGACCGCAACGGCCAGTTTGTAGTGAGCACGGCAAGATATTTGCACGCTATAGACGCCGAGAAATATGCAGATGCAATCGACGCGCTGGTTAAGGCAGCCATTGACAAGGACCGCGAACACAAGTATATTCCGGAACTGTTGTCGAGCCTTTGGGGGGCGGATTATGCGGAACACGCAGCAGAACTCAGTGCCAAGGATGATAATTTCCGGAGAATATACAAGCGTGTGTTCCAGAAAGGAATCTGATTTGATGAGAAAAATCTTCTTTTTATTTCTATTGATGATGTTTGTCCGGATGGTATCGTTTGGACAAACAAATGTTGTCGAACAAACAAAAGCGAACAGACAGAATATGCAGGAAAACAGAGTGACTGTATTGTTGGAAACTACAGTCGGAAACATAAAAATTGCTCTTTACAACGAAACACCGGGACATCGTGACAATTTTGTCAAGAATGTGAAAGATGGGGTATACGACGGTGTG
>OHSQ01001038.1_pt1 | contig 11659 bp, 8 predicted proteins | sample 1578661 | NCBI WGS metagenome assembly OHSQ01 (sample SAMEA3879534, study PRJEB24766) | human gut metagenome | biome: human-associated habitat; feature: feces | place: USA | collected 1985/1987 | reverse complement strand
TCTTGGATATGATGATGCCATAGAGACCAGGAAGAAGCAGGGATACCGACTTGTATGACAGGTAAGTGGGATTATATATCATTTACAGCGACAAAAGATTGGAGTAATTTGGCAAAATGAAATTTGGCTTGTATATAAAGGATAAACTTGGAATAATTGCGGGATATGCGGGATTTGTGATATTCACATATCTGCTCATGATGGCATTTCACTCACAGTTACAGATGAGAATTATGTTCGTGATCGTGGCTGTGATATTTGTCGTCTCGGTTATCGCTTTCGATTATCTGAGAAAATATAAGTTCTACAACAGTCTGGTCGGACATCTGGATGAACTGGATCAGAAGTATCTCATACTTGACACTTTGGACGAGCCTGACTTCTACGAGGGCAAGCTGGTGTATTCAGCTATGTACGACATCAACAAGTCCATGACTGAGAATGTGAGAAAGTACAGGGACAGCGTGGAGGATTTCAAGGATTTTATAGAGATCTGGGTTCACGAGATAAAGCTTCCGATAGCCAGTCTGGTGCTCATGTGCCACAACAACAGGGATGTGATCCCGAGAAAATATACGGATCAGGTCGCAAGGCTTGACGCATATGCAGATCAGGTTCTCTACTATGTGAGGGCAGAGCATGCATCGGCAGATTACAGATTTGCCGAGACAAATCTTAAGAGTGTCATCGGAAGGGTGGCTGTGAAGAACAAGGATATGCTGCTTGATGGTGACATATCGCTGAATGTTCATGATGTGGATGAATGTGTTGTGACGGATTCAAAATGGCTTGAGTTTATGGTAAATCAGATCGTGAGCAACAGTATCAAGTATATAGACCGAGGACAGGAAAAGACTATAGAGATCTGGACTGAACCGTTGGGTGACGGGATGGCTCTGCACATAAAGGACAATGGAATAGGTATACCGCAGTCTGATATTCCACTTGTGTGCAAGAAATCATTTACCGGGGAAAATGGTCGGAAACATGCGAAATCAACAGGTATGGGACTTTATATAATAGACAATCTGTGCAGGCAGCTGGGACATAAGCTGGATATAGCGTCAAAGGTGGACGAATACACAGATGTGAGTATAGTATTTGGACATAATGATATATACAAGATTGGATGATATAAAAATTGAGTTTTGCGATAGTGGGATACAAGATCTGGTGAGCGTCCCCAAGGTTACAGAATTGTAATGTTAGGTAATAATGGAAAAAGGACAATTGCTTTCAAAATGTGTAAACTGCAAATATGTTCAATGGTGAGAGCAGTATTAAACAAACATTTGAGGAGGCATTTCAATGGAAACAATATTAAAGATTGACAACATTGAGAAGTATTATGGAAACAAATCCAATATGACAAAGGCCATAGATGGAATATCATTCGATGTGGAGGCAGGAGAGTTCGTTGCTATCATGGGTGCATCGGGAAGCGGTAAGACGACACTGCTTAACTGCGTTTCAACTATAGATAAGGTTAGCAGCGGCCACATCTATGTGGGCGGCAAGGATATCACAACACTCAAGGGCAATAAGCTCAACGAGTTCAGGAGAGAGGAGCTGGGATTTATATTTCAGGATTTCAACCTTCTTGACACACTCACGGCGTATGAGAATGTTGCGTTGGCACTTTCAATACAGAATGTGCCTGCAAAACAGATAGATGCGAAGGTCAGGGCTGTTGCAAAGGAGCTTGAGATCGAGAGTGTTCTGAAGAAGTATCCGTACCAGATGTCGGGCGGTCAGAAACAGAGAGTAGCATCTGCGAGAGCAATCATCACTGATCCAAAGCTTGTGCTTGCAGATGAGCCTACGGGTGCGCTTGATACTGAAACAAGCGTGCAGATAATGGAGCTTTTGAAGAGCATTTCAAAGGACAAGCTTATTATAATGGTAACGCACAATCCTGAGCTTGCAATGAAATATTCTTCAAGGATAATCAAACTTCTTGACGGAAAGGTCATAGACGATTCCGACCCTCTTGACAAGAATGTTGTTGAGCCTATCAAAAAGCCTGAAAAAGAGCCTACTAAGGCTGACAAAAAGGCGGCGAAGAAAGAACGCAAAAAGCTTAAAACTTCCATGAACTTCCTTACTGCGCTGTCTTTGAGCCGAAACAATCTTATGACAAAAAAGGCAAGAACGCTTCTTACCTCTTTTGCAGGCTCTATTGGTATAATCGGTATCGCACTTATTCTTTCTATCTCAAACGGCGTTCAGCTTTATATAGATCAGGTGCAGTCTGATACCCTTTCAAGCTATCCGCTTCAGATAACAAAGACCACCGCAAGTATAGGCGAGATAATGAACACCATGGCGAAAAACCATGAGGATTCAGCAAACCACGATAAAGACAAGGTCTATTCTCAGAATGCCATGGGCGAGATGATAAACACTCTCATGGAAGAAACAAAGGTCAACAATCTGGAGAAGTTCAAGAAATATCTTGACGATAACAGCGACCTGAAAGACCTTACAAGCGACGTTCAGTACACATACGCCACTACACTTAACGTTTTCACGGAGAGCGACAGAGGTGTAATGCAGGTCAATCCGTCAACGCTTCTTGAAGATATGGGATATATGTCCTCAACTCAGATGGAAGCAATGTCCAGGAGTGGCTCAATGGGTGGCATGATGGGCATGGGTACTGACGTATGGAGCGAAATGATAGATAATGAGGAGCTTATCGACAAGCAGTATGACGTTATCGCAGGACGTTTGCCTGAAAAGTATAACGAAGTTGTGCTTGTAGTTGATAAGAACAACGAGATAAACGACTATGTGCTTTATTCTCTCGGACTTCTCGACCCAAGCTCACTTAACGGCATAGTAAGACGTGCCATGGCAGGAGAGGATATATCCGTTGACAGCGAACAGCACGTTTACACCTATGATGAGCTTCTTGACCTGAAATTCAAGGTCGTTCCTACACCTGATTTCTATAAGAAAAAAGACGGTGTGTGGGAAGATATGACAGGCGATGAGAGCTACATGAAAAAGGCTGTTGCAAACGGCACAGAAATAAGTGTAGTCGGTATCCTGCGACCTGATGAGGACGCTTCCTCTGCTTCCATAAGCGGTGCGATAGGCTATCGTCATGACCTTATGACATATCTTATCGACGAAGTAGATAACAGCGAGATAGTAAAAGAGCAGATAGCAAATCCTGACATAGATGTTTTCACAGGACTTAAGTTCAAAACGGACGAGAATGCGGCAGATACAGACAGCAGTTCAGAAACCGTTTCCGACAGTACAGCTGATACAGAAAGCAAGGCTGACAAAACAGCAGACAGCTCCGACACAGATAAGAAGGCTGGTTTGGTGGCAGGCGACAGCTCTATGGAGATACCTGAGGGAATGACCGAGGAGCAGTATAAGGCTCTTATGGAGCAGAGCGGTGCTTCCGATACAGGCGAGCTTGCAGATATGGGCATGAATGCCATGGGTTCAATGGATATGTCAGCAATTCAGGGCGGTGATATGTCGTCGCTTACCGAAACTCAGAAGAAGTATATAGCTTCACTTTCTGACGAGCAAATGGAGCTTATGAAGCAAATGCTCAAAGAACAGTCAGACACAAATGCGGATCAGCTTGCAAACAGCGGAAAATATTCCACTTCAAACTATGACAACAACATGAAAACTCTTGGCTATTCAGTTGTTGAAGACCCTGACAGCATAAATATCTATCCTGTGGACTTTGCTTCAAAGGAAAAGATAATAGATATTATCGACGATTACAACGACAGTGTTGGCGAAGAGGACAAGATAGAATACACTGACTATGTTGGTCTTATGATGAGTTCTATCACGTCTATAATAAACGCTATCAGCTACGTTCTTATTGCGTTCGTTGCAATTTCACTTGTCGTATCATCTATCATGATAGGCATTATAACCTACATCTCAGTTTTGGAAAGAACAAAGGAGATAGGTATTCTTAGAAGTATAGGTGCTTCAAAGAGGGATATATCAAGAGTGTTCAATGCCGAAACAGTTATCGTGGGATTTGTGGCAGGTGCATTGGGAATAATTATCTCCTATCTGCTCACAATACCGATAAACATGATAATCGCACATCTTACAGACGTGCCGATAAGAGCTTCAATACCTGTCAGTGCGGCAGTTATACTCATTGCAATAAGCGTTTGTCTGACGCTTATCGCAGGTCTGTTCCCGTCAAGAGTGGCGGCAAAGAAAGACCCTGTTATCGCACTGAGAACAGAATAGTTAATTTTAGACCCCAAGGAGGTAATCACTATGAAAAAGCTTACAGCAGAAAAAATTGACAACATCATGGGCGCAATGAGTTGTATCGTAACAGGTTTTTGTCTTATGGCTCTCATTATGATGGGACATTGCTGATTTTCTGACATTTCCATAACAAATTCCTATATAAACTCTGCCCGTCATACCATTTTGGTTGGCGGGCAGTAGTTTTCTGGTGAATTGGTGCGGTATGGCTTAGAATATTCTATAAACCGTCACAAATTTTACACAATAATAGGTTATTATATAAGCAAAGAATATGAATTAAGGCAGCAACACACAAGCATTGTATGCAAAGCAAATAGGTGTTCTTTGTGCGGTGCTGCCTGAATAGGAGGGAATGACTATGGCAAAAATTCTTGTAGTCGATGACGAAATTAAAATAAGAGAGATAATCAAAGAGTATGCCGAGTTTGAGGGATATGAAGTAGCTCAGGCTGAGGACGGTATGCAGGCTGTGGAAATGGTGAAAAATCAGGATTTCGACATCATCATAATGGACGTTATGATGCCGAAGCTTGACGGCTATTCAGCTTGCAAGGAGATAAGAAAAATAAAGCAGATACCTGTTATAATGCTTTCCGCAAGGGGCGAGGAGTATGACAAGCTTTTCGGCTTTGAGATAGGCGTGGACGATTATGTAGTAAAACCGTTCTCGCCAAAGGAGCTTATGGCAAGGATAAGGGCGGTGCTTAACCGTGCGTCAGCTTCTCAGCGTACTGAGGACGTTATAAGATACGAGGGATTAGAGATAAACTTTACAGCCCGTGAGGTAAAGATAGACGGGGAGAAGGTTTCCATGACTCCGAAAGAGTATGACCTGCTTTTCTATCTGGTGAAGAACATGAACATTGCGCTTTCAAGAGAGAAGCTTCTTGAAGAGGTATGGGGCTTTGATTTTTACGGTGACGACAGAACTGTGGACACTCACATAAAAATGCTGAGAAACAGCCTTGGAAAATACCGCAATCTTATTGTTACTCTGAGAGGAATGGGATATAAGTTTGAAAAGATCCAGTAAGCTTGCAGAAGTCAAGGAAAAAGTCAGTAATAAGACGGCGGAGATAAAGGCTAAAAGAAGTCTGCGGTCATATGTGTGGATGTATTTTATCTTCTTCACGGCTTTTATTCTTATTCTTATTTGGCTTTTTCAGTATTTTTTCTTGGAAAGATATTATCAGTCGGCGAAGATAAGAGATATTACAGACGCTGCAAATCAGATAATCCAAGCATATGGCACTGACCAGCAGGAGGTAACGAACCGCTCGCTGGCTTTTGACAACAGCCTTTGCATTGTTATAACGGACGAAATGGGCAATCCTATTGTGATGGAAAACAACATGGGAGCTTATTCGCATCTTAACAAGATCATAAACAAGGGCTATGGCATCGGACTTTTCAAGATGATATCTCAGCTAAAGCAGTCTGACGATAACTACATCACGAAAATTGCTCAAAATGAGAATTTCAAGAGCAAGGAGATATTTTACTGCACGTCTATCTACACTGATGATTCGGATAAGCAGGCGTATCTTTTCATTGAAAGCTCAATAGAGCCGATAGATTCCACTGTAAGCATTATAAGAGAACAGCTCATTTATATCACTATCATACTTTTTGAGCTTGCTTTTATTGTAACTATGTATATCTCAAAGCGACTTTCAAAGCCTATCGTTGACATTACGAACACGGCGAAGAAATTCGGTGAAGGGGATTATACGGTGGAGTTCAATGGTCATGGCTATTGTGAGATAGAGGAGCTTTCCACGGTGCTTAACAATGCCAAGGACGAGATACAAAAGGTATCGGAGCTTAGGAAAGACCTTATTGCGAACATATCTCACGACCTGAGAACACCGCTCACTATGGTAAAGGCTTATGCGGAAATGATAAGGGACTTGTCGGGGGATAATCCTGTGAAGAGGCAGGAACATATCCAAGTCATTATCGACGAGGCTGACAGGCTTTCAAGTCTGGTAAATAATCTGCTGGAGCTTTCAAAGCTGGAGTCGGGCAATGCGGAGCTGAAACTCACGGACTTCTCTATAGTTGACAAGCTCAATGACTGCATGACTCGATATCAGATACTCATAGAGCAAAATGGTTATGATATCAAGTATATCCCAGACGAGGACAGAGTGATAACGGCGGATATCGCAAAGCTTGATCAGGTCATTTACAACTTTATAAACAATGCTATAAACTACACAGGTGACAACAAGGTCATTCGTATCAAGCAAATAAACAAGGCTGATGTGGTTCGTATTGAAGTAACAGACAACGGAAAGGGCATTTCTAAGGAGCTTTTGCCGAAGATATTTGACAGATACTACCGTGACGCAAAGGTAAAGCGTGACGTGGTAGGCACAGGACTTGGACTTTCCATTTGTCAGGAGATACTGAAAGCCCACGGCTTTGCATACGGCGTTCAATCGGAGGAGGGCAAAGGCTCGACCTTCTGGTTTGAAGCGAAGATCGCAAAGCAGGAGAGCAAGACTGTTCAGAAAATGGAGAGCAGGCTTTCGCTCAGCGGACTGGAGGAAAAATAGGGTAAAATATAAGAGTGCATTATCTGAGGTGGTAATGCACTCTTTTTTTATATCAGCGTCTGCCATGGTGAAATAACAAAGTTGGGTTTATAAATAATGATCCATGAGCGGCAATAAAAAACCGCCTTACATAAAGTAAAGCGGATCGGGTGCAGGGGTACGCCCCTGAATTTGTAAAAGTGACACACAAATTATCACAGCGGTGACTTTGTGTGTTTACAAAAAACCTTGACGGGAAATGTCCGCCACGGCGAGTGGCTGGTGGAGGTGAGGAGAATCGAACTCCTGTCCGAAAGCCTATCCCCACGAACTTCTACGAGTGTATTCTGTTATTGCGGAAAACTCCCGTTCCCTTGCACAAAGGCAAACAGACACGCCTGTGTGTTTGGTAGGCTGTGATACATCACAAGGCTACAGCCGTCGCTTTGTAACGTTCACCACTGATCGACGCCTTTACCAAAGCCGTGGTACTCTAAGGCAAGACGAGCGCTGACTTAAGCAGCAGCTAATTCAAAATTATCGTTGTCGTCTAATTTTAAAACGTACGCCGTTTAAAGAGTGTGCGCTCCTCTACTCGCTTATCGTGCTTCAAAACCCCCGTCGAAACCTTTACACCCCCATGTTAGTTTCGCTCTTTCATGGCACGCTCTATGTCACGCTGTGCGGCTTTCTTTGCCATGTCGTCACGCTTGTCATAAAGCTTTTTACCTTTGCAAAGCCCAAGTGCAAGCTTGACTCTGCTGCCTTTGAAATATAGCGACATCGGGATAAGCGTAAGACCCTCTTGCTGTACCTTTCCGAACAGCCTCAGTATCTCACGTTTGTGGAGCAACAGCTTTCTCTCCCGGCGTGGATCACGGTTGAAAATATTGCCGTGTTCGTAAGGGGATATGTGCATACCCTTGACCCACATCTCTCCGTCCTCGATAGAACACCAACTGTCTTTCAGATTGACGCCGCCATTCCTTATAGACTTGACCTCTGTTCCCACTAGCTCGATACCGCACTCTATCTGCTCAAGCACGAAATAATCGTGACGTGCCTTTCGGTTGTCGGCAATCTGCTTTGTGCCTTTTTTGTCTATCGCCATACTGCTCACCTCCCGTGGAATATTATTATAACACCATTTCATGCCTTTGTCAACAGGCAAAGAGTTCAAAAAATTGTACAAATGGTCGTAATGTTTAGATTTTTACACATCTCTGTGTGTGCTTATGTGCAAATTCGAGTATTGAAATAGCTTTGATGGTGTGATATAATATTAGGTATGAGAAATAGTTAGTTGAAAGATGAGAGAAGATCTGGTATGAAAAATAAGAAAATAGATATGTTAAACGGTCCGCTTGTGGGCAAGATCGTTATTTTTGCACTGCCCCTTGCATTGTCAAGTATTTTGCAGCAGCTTTTTAACTCCGCTGACCTTGCGGTGGTGGGCAGATTTGACAGCGACAAAGCCATGGCGGCGGTTGGAAGCAATTCTTCATTGGTGAACCTTATTGTAAGCCTTTTTCTGGGGCTTTCTGTCGGCGCAAACGTCGTGGTGGCCAGGCTTATAGGTCAGGGGAGAAAAGAGAAGGCAAACGAGGCTGTACATACGGTGGTGCTTTTGGCGGTCATAAGCGGATTTATCATACTGGGTGTAGGCGAGATGCTTGCACCGATACTTCTTGGTATGATGAATGTGCCTGACGATGTTTTAAAGCTTGCAACGCTGTATCTCAGGATATTCTTCTTTGCAATGCCTTTTATAGAGATATATGACTTTGGTTCGGCAGTGCTTAGGAGCAAGGGCGACAGCACCCGACCTCTTTACGCTCTTATCACCGCAGGCGTTATAAATGTTATTCTGAACCTTGTGTTTGTGATCGTGTTCAAAATGGGTGTGGCAGGCGTTGCAACGGCAACTGTTATATCAAACTTTTTCAGTGCCTGCATGATACTTTACTTTCTTACCCACGAGGAGGAGATGCTAAGACTTGATTTCAGAAAGCTCAGGATACGCTGGAAATATCTCCTCGGTATCATAAAGATAGGCTTGCCGGCTGGTTTGCAGAGCATGGTTTTCTCACTGTCAAACGTTGTGATACAGGCGGCGATAAACAGCTTCGGTTCAGACGGTATCGCTGGAAGCACAGCGGAACAGAATTTTGAGTTCATGGCATATTTTGTGATAAACGCTTTCGCTCAGACTGCGACCACCTTTACAAGTCAGAATTTTGCGGCTCAGGATAAGGAACGCTGTAAAAAGATATACAGGCTTTGCACCTTTATCGGGCTTGCAAGCTGTCTTGGGCTGAGTCTGATATTCCTTATTGGCAGACACCTTTTTATACAGATCTTCTCAACGGACGAGAACGTTATACACTACGCAATGATAAGAATGTGGTCAGTTTGCCTGCTGGAGCTTCTTACGGGTGTTTACGAAATATCGGGCGGCTGTCTTAGGGGAATGGGTCACTCTATGACGCCTGCGGTCATAACTGTGCTTGGCACCTGCGTGTTCAGGCTTGTGTGGGTGAACACGATTTATGCGGCTCACAGAAGCTATCTTATGCTCATGATAGTTTACCCTGTTTCCTGGGTGATAACAGGCACTGCGGTAACAGTGGCTTACTTTATCACACGGCGCAAAGAGTTTGCACAGATAGGTAAACGCAGGGCGGATATTATTTGATAGACAGGCGACAATTCAGATAGACGTGGGAAGGGGCAAACGCTGTTCGCTCCTACAGAAAAAGATAAATCTGCACTCTGAAAGCTTTGGGATTTTCGGAGTGCAGATTTTTTTGAAAAAAGTCGCAACTGTCCAAAAAAAGTTACCACAAATGATTTTTAGTGTGATATAATACATACATCAGGAACGAACAAAGACTTCTGCACACTCCTTCTAAATTGTTTAAATTGTGTTTTATTTGTTATCTTATGTTTACTATTGACTCCTTTGTTTTATTTGTTTTTTTCATAATACCCCCTTTACTGTGTTCCTGAGAGCAGAAGTCATTTTTTTACCGCAGTTCTTTTTGAACTGCGGTATCTTTTTTTATGTGTTACATAATCTTATAAAAATAGGCGTCATGCTTTTGATACAAAGCCTTTTCGCAGAAGGGGGATAAGTATTCCGCCAATGGAGTTTCCAAGGGACATTATAATAAGGTAGCCAAAGGCTTTAATGCTCCATAAGTCTGCTATGGTAAAGAAATACATATTAGCGACGCAGTGTTCAAAGCCGCTGAGGATAAAGACCACAACGGGGAGAAATATTGCAAGTATCTGTCCCACAGGGTTTTGGATAGTTTTATAGCCGTCTGCGGCAACGAACATAAGTATTCCGCAGAAAAATGATAGGATAAAAACGCTTGTGATATTATCCCCAAGCTTTATATTGCAAAGCTCTGTGGCTTTGTCGCTTATGGTGGATATGCGTGTTTGGGCAATAAGCAGGGCGGAGATGACTGCTCCTGCAAAATTGCCGAGCCATATTATGCCAAGCTCACCGAGATAAGAGGGTTTGTTTTCAACTGCATATCCGACTTTTCCTGTGAAGAGATTAAAGCCAAAGGACAGTATCACGAAAAGTCCTATGCCGAAAAGAAACGCTCCCAGATATTTGTTAGGGCAGGAAAGATAGACTGTTCCGCCTATGGCTATCGCCACGCCTGTGAGCAAAGAACGCAGAAATATGTCGATAATTTTCTTCATGTAAATTCTCCTATAACTTTTTTGTGACAAAGCACTGTGTTATTATACTATATTATAATGGCTGTTTCAACAAAAAAGTGGCATTGTTTACACTTATTTTGATTTTTGTTTCCAAGTAAGCCATGGGTAACATGAGTTTTGTGACATATTTCTTGCAATATGGGAGATATGCAATGTGAAGAATAGTCAGAACAGATCCAGCATACTGTCGAGATAAATTTGCTCTCTGACCTTTAGCTGATGTTCGGGTCTTGTCATATAGTAGAGCAGAAATTCAAGTATCAAGGCGCTTCCAAGGTTTCTGCCCTCTATTTTGAAGTTTGAAAAGCCCATGGGGAGATAGGTGTTTTGGATATCCTCTATGCCGATAAAGGCGGGGCTTTCCATGGCTTTTGAAAAGCGGTAGCCCTCTGAGGCATTGGGTGCTTTGCAAACATGGTCGGGACAGTTTTCACCGAGATTTTTACGGCTGACGTTTTCATAGCAGTTTTTTCGGTCTGCACAGCCTACATAACAGCATTCGTTGCAAAGAAACTCAACTTTGTTTTTCTGCTGAGAGGAGAGAGTGGAGAGTTTGTCAAAGGCTTTGTTTAGGCGAAAGTCGGGGACTACATAGGAAAAATCGTCATTATCAAGCTCGTTTACAAGCTGAGAAAACTCGGTGAGGACTTTTGTGGTAGAGGACACAAAATAGAGGTGGGGATAATTCTCTTTCAGATATGAAAGAAGCAGGTCGGAGCATATTATCACGCCGTTTTGTGGGGTAAGGCTTTGGGAAAACAGCCTGCAAAGTTTGTTGCACTTTTTGTCTGAAAGGTGTTCTTCTCTTAGCAGGGAATTGCTGAAGGTCAGCCGTGAGGAGATGTTATATTCTTTCATAAGGTCGAGGACTTCTCGTGGAGAATGTTCGCCGAAGCCTGCCCGTCCGCCGCCCCATATACAGTCGGCAGGTGCGCCATAGACAGAGCCTATTTCGCACCAGTCATAGAAATAATCTCTATGCTCACGGAATATAGGCAGGAATGCGGCGTAAAGGTCATAAAACTCGAAAAGCCCCGGCAGGTGGTAGTATGCTTTATTGGTCATGTGGGGTCACCTCTTTTTTTATCATTATAGCATGGCGGGGG
>OHSQ01001019.1_pt1 | contig 11788 bp, 10 predicted proteins | sample 1578661 | NCBI WGS metagenome assembly OHSQ01 (sample SAMEA3879534, study PRJEB24766) | human gut metagenome | biome: human-associated habitat; feature: feces | place: USA | collected 1985/1987 | reverse complement strand
CCACATACACCTTACGCTCAGTAGCCTCCGAACCATAGTTCTTACTCCATTCACCCAAACGCTGTCCTAAATAATACCCATTCCAGAATCCCCGATTGAATACGGTCTTCAGCCGTTCATCCCAAGCCTGCTTCTTCTCCTCGGTAAAAGTGCCCTCCAGATAAGAACAAATAGCTTCTTTGTAACATTCCACCACGGTACGTACATACTCAGGTCCTCGGGCACGCCCTTCGATCTTGAAGACACGCACGCCAGCCTCTATCATCTCATCCATAAAATGAATAGTTTTCAAATCTTTAGGAGACATGATGTATTTATTGTCCACCTCCAGTTCAATATCACTCTCTTTATCCTTCACATCGTATGCACGGCGACATATCTGCATACAAGCCCCCCGGTTAGCAGAAGCATTCATCTCATGCAAACTGAGATAACACTTGCCCGACACTGCCATACAGAGTGCCCCGTGGCAGAACATCTCAATACGGACCAATTCTCCATTCGGACCTTTAATTTGTTCCTTCTGGATAGTATCATAAATCACCCGCACCTGCTTCAAATTCAATTCACGTGCCAATACCACTACATCGGCAAAGCGAGCATAAAATTTCAACGCTCCGGCATTACTGATATTTAATTGGGTGGAAAGGTGTACTTCCTGCCCCACCTCGCAACAATAAGCCATTACCGCCACATCCGCAGCAATCACGGCACTGATGCCTGCCTCCTTAGCCGCATCCACAATGGTACGCATCAAAGCAATATCTTCATCATAAATAATGGTATTGATCGTAAGATAGCTCTTGATGCCATGTTTATCACAGATCTGTGCTATCTCGCGTAAATCATTGACAGTAAATGTACTGGCAGAACGTGCACGCATATTCAGACTCTCAATTCCGAAGTAAATAGAATCCGCACCTGCCTGTATGGCTGCCGCCAGCGACTCACGTGAACCTACAGGAGCCATTATTTCAAAGTCTTTTATAGAAGCTTTCATTATTCTTTTGATTAATATATGTGCAAAGGTAGGCTTTTTTCCGTATTTTTGCAGCCTGATTTCACCACAGATTACACAGATTCACACAGATTATAAATTAATACTCAAATGAATCTGACTTTTCTGTAACCCAAAGATAAACATACAACAATGAAGATTAGAAATATAGACCTGGGCAGATACCCTATTTTCCTGGCTCCGATGGAAGATGTAACAGACCCCGCTTTTCGCCTGATGTGCAAGAAGTTCGGTGCTGATATGGTATATACCGAATTTGTATCGGCAGATGCATTGATACGCTCGGTAGGTAAAACGATGCAGAAGCTGAATATCAACGATGAGGAACGCCCCGTAGCCATCCAGATTTACGGCAGAGACACGGAAACAATGGTAGAAGCGGCGAAAATAGTGGAAGAGGCGCATCCTGACATCCTGGATATTAATTTTGGCTGTCCTGTAAAACGCGTTGCCGGTAAAGGAGCCGGTGCAGGTATGCTGCAAAATATCCCGCTGATGTTGGAAATTACCCGTGCTGTTGTGGACACTGTAAAAATTCCCGTTACTGTAAAAACACGTCTAGGCTGGGACAATGAGCATAAAATTATAGTAGATTTGGCAGAACAATTACAAGATTGCGGCATTGAAGCACTGACTATCCATGGTCGTACCCGGGCACAAATGTATACCGGCGAAGCCGACTGGACGCTGATAGGTGAAGTGAAGAACAATCCACGCATGCACATTCCGATTATAGGAAATGGTGATGTCACCACTCCACAACGGGCAAAAGAATGTTTCGACCGCTACGGGGTGGATGCCATCATGATTGGCCGTGCCAGTTTCGGACGTCCGTGGATCTTCAAGGAAGTAAAACATTTCCTGCAAACCGGCGAGGAACTCCCTCCTTTATCGTTTAAATGGAAAATGGATGTACTGCGTCGTGAAGTGCAAGACAGTGTCAATCTGCTCGACGAACGCCGGGGTATCCTGCATGTCCGCCGTCATCTGGCAGCATCTCCTTTGTTTAAAGGGATTCCCAACTTCAAGGATACCCGTATTGCCATGCTGCGTGCAGAAACGCTGGCCGATCTGAATGGCATACTCGACCACATAGAAGAAACGTTCGGAGAATAAGCGTGTTTATCCCATCAGCTTAAAAACTGGTGAGATAAACCATCGTTTGTACATCAGCGTAGCAAGATAATACACAAAGAAAGCTGATACAAAACCTACAATGGCATCCAGCAAGTAATGTGCCTGAATATAGACCGTAGCACAGCAAAGAAGAATATAGAAAGGGGCCAGCACATAGGCTAGTTTCTTGTTTACACGCCATGCCATAATCATCACAATGGTAGAAATTCCCACATGCGAACTGGGAAAAGCCGCTGTAGGGCGCTCTCCTACTTCCTGAGAAGCTTCTACCAACCGATAGAAAAGTCCATGCTCAAATCCGGGACCCGGAATCAGATAGTCATTTGTATTGAAATAATCACCGATAGCGGGAAAAATACAGGCATTCACCTTATCCATACCTATAGCCGGAAAATAGAACTGAGGCCCTGCCACCGGCAACATGATATAGACAAAATAATAGATGAAAAATGAAGTGACCAGTACGAAACAAATCTTTTCGAACCATTCAAAACGCTTCAGGAAATAATAGACTACCACAACCAATATCATGGGATAATAAAAGAAATATCCCATATTGAAAGGCTCACTAAACCACATGGACGGACAATGTTTGCTGAATTCCACCGCCGGCTGACAACCGAACAATATCTGTTCGGCGTGAGCAAACACGTAATCCAGATTGGGAAACAAACGGTTAAATTCGAATGTATCGGGATACCAGTAAGCAAGCAGACTCATCTGTACAGCCATACGTATAAAGGCTGTCAGACGACACGGAAAAGCTTGATACAGAAATATCAGGACAAATGTCAGTATAACAATACCCAGACGCTCCAGCAACATCATGCCGGGATGGTCCATACGGGGAAACAGCAATAATATCAGCAAGGATGTCAAAGCGTTATATATCAAACTGATTGTTTCTACAGCAAACAGCCCCCTTCCACTTTCTACACGTTCAAATAGTTTTATAGCCATTTCTCCTTCTTATACCATGCAATAATCTCTTTTACACCTCTCTCCAACGGGTATTCTGCCCGATAGCCTAGTTCTTTTTCCAGTGGGGCAATATCACATTGCCAGTTGCGCTGCTTCATGATTTTATATTTATCCAAATTTAAGGTACTCGATTTGTGGAACAAGCGGGCGACGTTTTCCGCAACAAACGATATTACCTTCAGTAAAGCCAGTGGACACGTAAAGCGTATCAGCCAAGGATTTCCCAGTTCCTTGCGAATCAAATCGGAAAACGTACGACTGCTATATACATGTCCGTCACTTACAAAATAAGCCCGCCGTACAACTTGTTTTTCAATGGCAAGATATACAGCCTGAACCAAGTCCTTCACATAGACAAATGTAATATCTTGACGACGGAATCCCGCAGCAAAATCCACATGACGTGCAATGGATTCTGCCATCAGAAAGTAATCTCGCTCACGGGGACCATAGACTCCGGTCGGGCGGAAAATGACATAAGGAAAGTCTTTCATGGTGTGTAAATACTCTTCCGAATGTAACTTACTTATCCCATAGGCAGTATTCGGCTGCGGAACATCCTGTTCACAAATAGGAGAATAATCCTTTTCCCGAATCGGTCCGAACACACTCAGCGAGCTGATATAAACAAACTGCTTGGGAACCATCTTCAGGCGTATCAGTGTTTCAATAAAATGGCGGGTAGCCCAATAGTTGCCGATTTCAAAATCAGCCTTGTCCAGACATTTGGTCACTCCTGCACAATGAATGATATAATCCCATCCACCATGCTCCAGTTTATGTTTCTTCAATTGTTCTTCCAAACGGTCAGAATCGGTAAAGTCCAGTTCGGCAAAACGAATACGGGCATCCTGCAAATATCGCCGGCTACTGCTCTTGCGCACGCCCGCCCATACTTGCATGTCACGCTCCAGTCCTGCTTCCACCAGAAAACTTCCGATAAAGCCGCTAGCTCCGGTTACCAATACTTTTTTCTCCATGCGACAAAGATAATAGTTTCTCATCTTTCTACCTTAAAATATAGTGAGTTATTGATTCTTTATTCCATTTATTTTGCTTACTTTGTAAAAGAAACCTCTGCTTGATATGCGTACTAAATATTGTCCGAAAGATGGCAGTAAATAAAATATTACGATTATGGCTAAGAAAAAGAAAGAAAAAAAAGGCGGAAAACGCATGAAAAAGAAAGAACTGGCAGAATTGCTGGTTAATTATTTCCGCATCAAGCCAATGGAGAGCTTCAGCCTGAAGCAGTTATTTACAGGATTAAACCTGACTACACATCCATTGAAAATGCTTTGTGCCGACATCGTTCAGGAAATGGTAGAAGATAATTTTTTGATAGAGACAGAGAAAGGACATTATAAGCTGAATGATAAGGGGCAGATCATGACAGGTACTTTCCTGCGCAAAAGCAACGGAAAGAACTCGTTTATCCCCGATGACGGCGGTGAACCTATCTTCATAGCCGAACGCAACTCGGCACATGCCATGAATAATGACAAGGTAAAAATTGCACTGTGTGCCAAACGTCGGCGCCATGAGGTGGAAGGTCAGGTCATTGAAATACTGGAACATGCCAATGCAAACTTTGTGGGTACACTGAAAGTGAGCAAGAACTATGCTTTCCTGCTAACGGAAACCAGTACACTGGCAAACGATATTTTCATTCCGAAGGAAAAGCTGAAAGGTGGCAAGGACGGTGACAAGGCAGTGGTCCGTATCACAGAATGGCCGGAAGAAGCTAAAAATCCATTTGGCGAAGTCATCGATATCTTGGGTAAGGCAGGTGAGAATACAACCGAAATGCATGCCATTCTTGCCGAATATGGCTTACCATATACTTATCCTCAATCGGTAGAAGCCGCCGCCGATAAGATCTCAGCAGAAATCACTCCCGAAGATTATGCAGAACGTGAGGATTTCCGTGATGTCGTGACTTTCACTATCGACCCGAAAGATGCCAAGGACTTCGACGATGCGCTTTCTATCCGCCAGCTTAAACCGGGACTTTGGGAAGTAGGCGTACACATTGCCGATGTTTCACATTATGTGAAAGAGGGTAGCATCATCGACAAGGAGGCTGTAAAACGGGCAACGTCTGTTTACTTGGTAGACCGTACCATCCCGATGTTACCCGAACGTCTGTGTAACTTCATCTGCTCGCTCCGTCCCGACGAAGAGAAACTGGCTTACTCTGTTATCTTCGATATGAACGAAAAGGCTGAAGTAAAAGACTATCGGATTCGTCATACCGTCATAAAGTCGAATCGCCGCTTTACTTACGAAGAAGCACAAAACATCATCGAAACGGGAGAAGGCAATTATAAAGAAGAAATTCTGGAACTGAATCGTCTGGCCAAAATTTTACGGGATAAACGAATGGCTGCCGGTTCTATCAACTTCGACCGCTGTGAAGTGAAGTTCGAGATTGATGAGAAAGGCAAGCCGCTGAGCGTATACTTCAAGGTTTCCAGAGAAGCAAATAAGCTGATTGAGGAATTCATGCTGTTAGCAAACCGTACGGTTGCCGAACACATCGGAAAAGTTCCTAAGAACAAGAAACCGAAAGTATTCCCTTACCGTATACACGACTTGCCCGATCCGGATAAACTGGACAACTTGAGTCAGTTCATCGCCCGATTTGGCTATAAGATACGTACTGGAGGCAGTAAAACAGACGTTTCAAAGTCTATCAACCGTCTGTTGAGCGATATAGAAGGTAAGAAAGAACAGAACCTGATTGAAACCGTTTCATTGCGTGCCATGCAGAAAGCACGATATTCTATTCATAACATCGGACACTACGGACTGGCCTTCGACTATTATACGCACTTTACTTCTCCTATTCGCCGTTATCCGGACTTGATGGTACACCGCTTGCTAACGCGCTATCTTGCCGGAGGACGCAGTGCTCAGGCCGATAAATACGAAGAACTGTGCGAACATAGTTCTGCTATGGAACAAACGGCAGCCAGTGCCGAACGTGCTTCCGTGAAGTACAAACAGGTAGAGTTTATGAGTGAACGCATCGGCAATGTATACGACGGTGTCATCTCTGGAGTAACCGAATGGGGACTTTATGTGGAAATCAACGAAAACAAATGCGAAGGTATGGTTCCCATGCGCGACTTAGGTAACGATTATTATGAATTCGACGAAAAGAACTATTGCTTGATTGGTCGCCGACATCATCGTAAGTTCAGCCTGGGTGACCCTGTTAAAATCAAAGTGGCACGGGCTAATCTGGAAAAGAAGCAACTGGATTTCGTTCTTGCTGACGAATAGCAGACATTCCAAAGAAACCAATCCGTTGAGTTGATATAATAAAAGGCTTTATCATCTTCTGTCTATAGAATTGATAAAGCCTTTCTATTTTTTACAAGCTACCACTTTTCTCCCAATGGTACTTATTTCTTCAGCAAACGTTTGCTCAGGAAACGAACCGGATACCAGACCGACAAGAAACCGACCAGCAGTACGGTTACAAATACTATTATAACATCCGAGGCATGAACGCTTACCGGATAAGCATCGACCACAAAGCTTCCCGAATCACCTAATGAAATCAGGCCATATTCCTGTTGAAGCCAGCACAACAGTAATCCCAATATCACGCCCGCCAAAGCTCCAAAAAGAGAAATCATACGCCCCTCGAACAAGAATATACGTACAATCTGCCTGTCACTGGCCCCCAGATTACGCAAGGTCACCACATCATCACGCTTGTCGATAATCAACATCGAGAGTGACCCGATGACATTGAAGCAGGCAATCATCAGAATGAAAGTAAGGAACAAATACGATATCAGCTTCTCTATTTCCATGATACGGAACGTATCAGCTTGCTGTTCATAACGGTCCTGTACACGAAAGTCGTCGCCCAGCAACGTTTGTATGTATTTCTTTACGGCATCTGTATTAGCTCCGTCCTTCAACTTCAGATTAATTGCACTCACTTCCGTAGTATATTGAAACAGTTTACGGGCAAAATTCATGGAAGTAAGTATATAAGAAGCATCGTATTTCTCCTGATTTACGGCAAAGACCAGACCCGATGAAAACAAATTGCCGGTCACAAACCCAGTGGAAGGATTCGCCATATTCACTTTCGCACCTCGGCGAGGAGCATATATTTCCAGCGGGTCGAGAAAACGGATACCCGATCCCAAGGTTGAAAGCAGCTGAATGCCGGGAATTGCATAATCCACCACCTCGTCATGAAGTAGCAAATCCCCTCTTCCGAAAAGTATACTGTCTATAGGGGTCAGTTCGTCGAAGTTATCTTCTACACCCTTTATCACCGCCATTGCCTGCCTCCCCTGATATTGCACCATTACGTTGTCTTCCAATGATTCAGAATAGACGGCTACTTCCGGCAGCTTCTTCAACTGAAGTACCCTCTTATCCTGTCCGTCGAACACTTTACCACGGACTGCCGTAATTTTCAGTTGCGGATCGAATGCCGTAAAAAACGTCTCTACCAAGTCCTGAAAACCATTGAACACAGAAAGAGTACACACCAATGCCAGCGTAGCAAGTGCCACTCCACAAACAGAAATGGTTGAGATCACATTAATGGCATTATGTAATTTTTTAGAGAACAAGTATCTTCGGGCTATATAAAAGGGGAAATTCATGGCATATTAATTTTTCACCACAGGCTATATCCTCATCTTTTTTAAAGACAAGCAAATACAACCTGTGGTGAACAACAAGAATTATTTTTTCAGCAATTCATCAATATGAGCTGCGTAATCCAGTGAATCATCGACAAAGAACTTCAGTTCCGGAATGATACGCAACTGGTGACGTACCCGGTTACCCAGTTCAAAACGAATGGATTTCATGTTATCATTGATGTTTTTTACAATTTCCTGACTGCGTTCCGAGGGGAATACACTAAGATATACACGCGCATAGCTCATATCAGGACTGATACGCACTACACTGACCGAAACCAGTACTCCGTGCATCGCCTTGGTCTGTAACAGGAATATATCGCTCAGCTCTTTTTGAATAAGCCGGGCAATCTTATTTTGTCTGGTTGTTTCCATATCAATTATTACTTTTTACGTATAATGGTCAGCCCGTCACGCAAAGGCAAGATCACTTTCTCCACACGTGCATCGGCCGCCACCAAATCATTAAACTTCTTAATTCCGATGGTCTGCGTTTCTGTGTGATGTGGTTCAGCCTCTAGCACGTGACCATCCCATAAAGTATTGTCGGCAATAATATAACCACCGGAGTTCATCTTTTTCAGAATCATCTCATAATACTCCACATAGAAACGCTTGTTACCGTCTACAAAAGCAAGGTCGAAAACCACATCCATGTCAGGCACTATTTTCAGCGCATCACCGATATAAAATAGAATTTTATCAGCATACGGAGAATTCTCCAGCCACGGACGAGTAAAATCTTCCTGCTCGTCGTTTATCTCGAAAGTATGGAGCATGGCTCCTTCTTCCAGTCCTTCTGCCAGACAGAGTGCGGAATATCCGCTGTAAGTACCTATCTCAAGCACTTGTTTCGGACGAATCATCTGCACAAACATTTTCAGCATACGTCCTTGCAGGTGTCCGGAAGCCATACGGGGACGCAGAAGCTTTACATGCGTCGCCCGGTACAAAGCTTTCAGATAATCTCCTTCTTCATCTATATGCTGAAGTATATACTCATCAAGAGCGTCCGTTTCCTTCATACATTATTAATTATAAGTAACGGTTACGGTTAGGTAATACATATTCATCTTCACTATCCAATACATCACCTACCTGATTGATTTCAAGGAATGAAGTATGAGTACCTTTCTTACCGCCACTCAAGTAAGCCACCATGTCTTTGTTTGAGAGTACTCCGTCGGCAAGCAGCTTACGCAATGCTGTAAAATAGTATTCCTGACCACTTGCTTTTTCAGGCATGTAAATGGCTTCTACACCGTAAGACAACGCAAGGTGACGCATAGTCTTTTCCTTATAGCAGATAGCCAATACCGGATATTTTCCACGGAAAGCAGCCAGGTTACGGGCAGTCAGACCGCTGAAGCAGTCGGTAATGATAGCACGAATCGGCATCAACGTAGTAGAACGTACTGCCTGTTTAGCCAAAAATGCAGTAACATCCGTATTTTCCGGAGTTAAAGGAATCTGAATATCGTTTTCCTCCATCTTATCCTTCTCGGCCTGTGCAGCAATTTTCGCCATAGTCTTGACAGCCTCTACCGGATATTTTCCGTATGCAGTTTCACCACTCAGCATCAATGCATCTGTACGGTAATAAATAGCATTGGCAATATCGGTCACTTCGGCACGGGTAGGACGCGGATTGTTAATCATCGTATGCAGCATCTGCGTAGCGACAATAACCGGTTTCTTTGCCAGAATACATTTTTTGATAAGCTTACGCTGAATACCCGGAATGCGTTCCTGCGGCACTTCGATACCCAAGTCACCACGAGCAACCATTACGCCGTCAGCAACTTCAAGTATTTCATCAATATTGTCTACACCCTCCTGATTTTCGATCTTAGCGATAATCTTAATATCACTATTGTGTGCATCCAAAATTTCACGAATATCAAGCACATCCTGTTTGTTACGTACGAATGAATGTGCAATGAAATCAATATCTTTTTCGATGGCATACAGAATATTGTTACGGTCCTTTTCTGTCAAAGAAGGAAGATTGATACGTACACCCGGAACGTTTACACTCTTACGGCTTCCCAGTGTAGCATCATTACGAACCTCACAGAACAATGTATCATCATTCTTTTCTACAACCTTCAGCTCCAGCTCACCGTCGTCTATCAAAACGTCTGCACCTACCGACAAGTCATGAACAAATCCCGGATAAGTTACAGCAATGCATTCACGGGTAGTTTCTTGTGCCGGATTGCCGACAATACGTACTTTATCTCCAGTCTTGAAGTCAATAGGACCTTCTGCACTGGCAGTGGTACGTACTTCCGGACCTTTTGTATCCATCAGGATAGCGATACGGTTTGAAACCTCACGCACGTTACTGATTAATTTTTCAAATCCCTCGCGACTGGCGTGAGCCGTATTCATACGGACAACATTCATACCAGCATTAAAAAGATCTCTGATAAAATCTACTTCACAACGTAAGTCCGAAATGGACGCAACGATTTTTGTTTGTTTGAGCATCATATTTTGTTCTTATTCTAAATGTATTCTAATGTATTATTTCTTCACATGCAAAAGAGCTTCCATCGCCAGCCTGTACGAATCGAGTCCGAAGCCGCAAATCACTCCCATACAAGCGCAAGAGATCATAGATTTATGCCGGAACTCTTCCCGGATATGTACATTTGATATATGTACTTCAATAACAGGAGTGGTTACTGCACGAATAGCATCCTGCAAGGCTATCGATGTATGTGTATAGGCTCCTGCATTCAGTACGATTCCATCATAAGAGAATCCAATTTCATGGATTTTATTAATCATTTCTCCCTCTATGTTCGATTGATAATAATCTATCTGCACATCGGGATACAGCGCTCTCAGTGTCACCAAATAATCTTCAAAAGAAACGGCACCATAAATAGATGGCTCACGCTTTCCCAACAAATTGATATTGGGACCATTGATTATTTGTATTCTCATACCTATTCAAACTAAAACTTTTAATACCTTTGTTGAAAAATTTGGGACAAAGATACGAAAAAGAAATGAAAACTTATGAGAAAAAAGATAAGATAATAATAAAGTATAAGCAATATCTGAGATTAGAGAAGTCGCTTTCCGACAATACAGTACAAGCTTATCTTACCGATTTGGATAAATTATTCGCTTACCTGACACTGGAGAACATCGATTATGCCAATGTAACGCTACAGGACCTGGAAACTTTTTCCGCCGGCCTACATGACATTGGTATCCATCCTCGCTCTCAAGCACGTATCTTATCAGGAATACGCTCTTTCTATCATTTTCTCGTACTCGAAGACTATATCCGGCAAGACCCGGCCGAACTGCTGGAATCACCTCAAATAGGAAAACATTTGCCCGACGTACTGAGCGTAGAAGAGATAGATACTTTAATCGGAAGTATCGACCGAAGCACACGGGAAGGACAACGCAACTGTGCCATTCTGGAAACCCTATACAGTTGCGGCCTTCGGGTTTCGGAACTCTGCAACTTAAAAATATCCGATTTATACCTCAACGAAGGCTTCATAAAAGTAGAGGGAAAAGGAAGTAAGCAACGTCTTGTCCCCATATCCCCACGAGCAATCAACGAAATCAAGAATTACTTTACTCAAAGAGAAGAAGGACTGATCAAGCCTGGATATGAGGATTTCGTTTTTATCAGCCGGTTCGGAAAAAACATCTCCCGAATCATGGTCTTTCATATCATCAAAGAACTTGCCCAGCAAATCGGACTGAAGAAAAAAATAAGCCCTCACACCTTCCGACATTCCTTCGCCACGCACCTGTTAGAGGGCGGGGCAAACCTTCGGGCCATACAGTGCATGTTGGGACATGAAAGTATTGGAACAACTGAAATTTATACCCACATAGACAAGAGCAGATTGCGACAAGAAATCATTGAGCACCACCCTAGAAATATCAAATGGCAAGCATCAGCAAAGGAAAACAGCGAATTTTAATCTTTTTT
>OHSQ01001002.1_pt1 | contig 11970 bp, 3 predicted proteins | sample 1578661 | NCBI WGS metagenome assembly OHSQ01 (sample SAMEA3879534, study PRJEB24766) | human gut metagenome | biome: human-associated habitat; feature: feces | place: USA | collected 1985/1987 | reverse complement strand
ATATATTTTGGGACTCAGACGGCAGTGGCAGCGACATTTTTACATTTGCTTATTATGACGGTATTGACATCAATGCCACCCCTACTCCGTCTGCCTGCGAAAACGGACTACCGATCAACAACGGTTCTATTAATATAAATGTCAGATTCGGCACACCAATATTCAATTACATACTGACAGTAGATACCGTAGCAGGCATGGAACGAGGAGCAGAAGCAGCAAAAGGAACATTTATCAAAGACGAACATAATATTAAAAACCTTGCACCAGGAACATACACACTAACTGTAATGCAAGGAGGCGGAAATGATATCTATGGCACAGGAAACACAAGCTTCTCGGCTTATTCACATGACACCCGTTCATATTTGTCCGGAGAGATGACTTGGACAGCAGCGGAGACATGTTCTAACTACCGCATCGGACTAGAGTCAACTCTAACGGAGGACATTATACAATATGGATTTGAAGTTAGAGAAAATAAGGTTTATGCAATAAGCGACGGTTACGTCAGTTCTACCCTATTATCTACAATAGAAGAAGGCGACATATTAAGCATAGCCATAAACAACAGGCAAATAACATACATGATAAATGGAGAAACAGTCCAACGGGAATCAACATGGTCGCTTCGTGGATGGCGTTTTTGCATAAAATATGGAAATGGAGAGACACATATAACTAATCTCATGATAAACGGAAAGCCTGTAGAAAATTTTGAATCTTACGGAAATATACAGATAGAGACTCCGAAAACAAATAGTGTTAATCTTACCGTCCATGTGGGAAGCGAATGTGACAGTACTCTTCCAAACGGGACAGAAGAGACTAATGGCAAACAAGAATTTAATATCCAGAACAACAATGTCACAAACACAGAACAGAATATATTCTTTGTCAAAGAAAACGGCAATGCTACAAGAATATACAATGCCACACTTGATCGTAACGTTACATCTGCAACGACATTGCTGGTATTCGATGCATCCGGCAGAATGATAGACAATAAGGATATGCTGGGCGAAGCTGTGAAGAACGCACAATTCAGTGTGCCGGGACCCGGTGTCTACATAATAAAGGCACTTACTGCTGACGGTAAAGAATTTACGAAGAAAATTTTTGCAAAGTAACAACCAAAGAACCTTAATTATGAAAAGAATATATATAATTGCAGCAACCGCACTGGCACTTGTTGTTGTCGGATTAGCAGCCTCACGGCATCTTTCAGGAAAACATTCTGACAAGATGTTCAAGACTGAGATGCCTATAACTGGAAATGTATCAGAAAAAAACAGTAACAAGCCCATTCAAGATTTAAGTAAAAAGTCTCAAATGAAAGATAGTCATGCTACAAATGACTCAAAAACTTTCACGCCACTAAAAGTACAGATTTATACTTCCAAACAAGATATAGGTCATATAGGAATATCCGACGGAAAAACATCAGACAATCCTGAAGACAACATATTTGAAGTTGTACTGCCGGAGAACGTTCCTGATGACGCCAAAGTATGGCTGGCATACGACCTGTACGGAATCAATTCTGGCAGCGGAGTAAGCAGAAGTATCAATGACCGTCCCTCAACAGGTGGTTACCAAACAAAAATTTCTAATAAATGGACTCCTGTATGCGAGGAAATAAGCCCGTCATGGCTGCACAAAGGCACAAACCGTATTCTGTTTACCACAGCAGAAAATATGCCGGCATACTCGGTGCGAAATCTGCGTATAAAAATTACCGGCGGAAACAATGAAATCATTGCCCTAGCACTTTCTCCCGTATCTTATGGCAATAAGACTTACATTCATGGCTTTACTGATAAATCTGTAAGAGAAATTAAAGCAGGAAAAGAACAACTTAACCTGACAGACGGTGAATTTGAGGGAATAATATCTACAGATACAGAAAACATAACCATAACAGCCACAAAATCAGACGGAAGCAGAATAGTAAAAACATTCACAATAGAAGACGGAGGCAAGGCAGACTTTAAACGTGAATACACCGCATACGCGCCAAGTGAGACCAACAAGAATTTCAGCAAAAATAAGGCTGACAGCATGAGCGTAAGCGGCGGACAGCTGAAGGTGGAAAAGGATGTCATGCTGAACAACCTTAATTTGTCTGTAAGGACACTGCGTGAAACTGACGTACCATCACTTGACTTTGGCATGACAAATGTCACTGCCGAAGGCGAGGGCTACCGCTTTCTGCCACATGGCAACCATTTTACAGACGAAGGTGCTACAGTAAAAATAAAATATGACAGGACCAGAATTCCAAGCGGATATACTGAAGATGACATCCGTACATACTATTTTGATTTGGACACACGACATTGGGTGGCACTGGAAAGAATTAAAGTAGACAAGACTTCTGCCTGCATTGTATCAAAGACGACACACTTCACCGACATGATAAACGGAGTTATTCAGGCTCCTGAATCTCCTGAGACAGAAGGATTCGCCCCGACAATGATGAATGACATCAAGGCAGCTGACCCTACTGCAAAGATTAACATAATAACACCACCAACAGCTAACAGCAGAGGTACAGCCAACCTGCAATATACTTTTGAAATGCCGCCGGCACGCAACGGCATGACACCTAATCTAGGCATTCAGTACAACAGTGACGGAGAAAACGGATGGTTGGGCGAAGGCTGGAACATGCCGGTGCCGTCAATAACGATAGACACCAGATGGGGCGTTCCACGCTACGACACAGCAAAGGAAACAGAAACCTATCTGCTTTCTGGGGCCATGTTGTCTACTATGGACGACGGCGGTAAGATGGGTGTGGCACACCGTGGCGAAAAGATGAACCGCAAGACCGACAGACAATTTTACACAAGACAAGGAGGTGACTTCCAACGGATAATACGTAAAGGCAGCTCTCCGGCAGACTATTATTGGGAAGTGACCGACAATCAGGGCGTAAAATATATCTATGGCGGTGAAGGAGCTGTGCTGAAAGGAACGGTAAAGGACATCAACGGTATTTCACGTAATGTAATATCTGAATGGAAACTTGCCCGTGTGGAAGAAACACACGGCGATTACATAGAATATGTGTATGAAACAGCCGATGAAAATATACGCGGAAGTATGAAAGCCAAAGCTATCTATCTGAAAGAGGTACATGCCGGAAATGCCGGACAAGAACCGCATACCATTGTTGTATTCGACGGAAACAAGACCAAACAAATTAAATCTAATAATGCACGCTATGGATTTCTCACATCGTCAAACCGCCTTTTGGAAAAAGTTACAGTGAATTTCCGCGGACAGGAATTAAGAAGCTATGCCTTTTCATACCAAAGCGGAGCTTTCTCAAAAGACTTGCTGGAAAGTGTCAGACAATATGACAATGAAGGAAATGAAGTATCGTATCAAAACTTTAGCTATTATAACGACGTAAAAACCGAAGGAGGATACGCCCCGTTCCAAAGCAGAAGCGAAAAATGGAATCTGGCCGATGACAATCTTGATGCCGAATTCGCAAATCCCATAAAAGTCACAGACCGTTTTAGCGATAAGCCTACGGCATTAGGAGGCACGACAAGCTCGTCAACAAGCGTGTCATTCTATGCCGGCGTAGGCGTTGCTGACGACAGTCCATGGAAGGGCAACACCGCTGGAGGCTCATACAGCTACTCTACAGACAACAGCAAAGGACTTTCAACATTTGTAGATATCGATGGTGACGGTTTGCCAGACAAGGTATTCCGCAAAAACGGTGCATTGTATTACAGATCACAGTTACGCTCAAGCGGCAATAACAACATTACATACGGCGAACCCATAAAGGTGGCCGGCATAAACAGTTTCTCAACAGTCAAAAGTTCCACTAACACCGGAGGTGCAATAGCTACAGTAGGATGGATGAATATTACAGCAGAAGTAGGCACGGACTTCGTTAAGACAAAGACCCAAACCACTGAATATTTCAGCGATATAAACGGAGACGGACTTGTAGACCTTGTGTCTAATGGAAAAGTTTATTTTAACCATATAGAGTTTGACGCAAACGGCAACGCTATTCCGACATTCACCGAAAGCAGTGCTGACACGCCAAGCCCAATAATATACAGCGGGAAAATAGATACATCTGTTATAACTGTAAGCCCTGAAGAACAGCAGGAAGCCATCGATGCCTCACCAATGGAAGACATCGTAAGGGTATGGCAAGCACCTAAAGATGGCATGGTTATCATATCAAGCAAGGTTAGGCTTCTTGAACCTACAGGCGAATATGACACAGAAGAGTATGCAAAAGCAGACGGCGTGTATGTATCTATACAGAAAGGGAATACTGTACATTGGAGCCAAAGTATAGACAAAGATGACAGAACATGGCATAATAAATTAATTACAAACCTCCGTATTTCAAAAGGCGACCGGATATACTTCCGTGTACAATCAGGCAGTTCCTTGACAAGCAACGGCTCCTTTGACAGAGTGGAATGGTCGCCCACAATTACATACTTTGCAATATCCGACACTTTGCCCAACGGATATTCTACAACTGTTTATAAACCGGAAGAAGGTGCTATTTACAGCGTCAATACATTAACACTTCTCACCGGCTGGCCTTCATTCAAAGTGAAAGGAACATTCTCAAAGCCCAAAACTACAGACGACGTAACACTTCGGATAATAGGATCTAATGATCCGAAGGACGCTAATGGAAACAACAATCCCAGGTACATTGAGCAAGAATTGTTCAGCAAGACATACAAAGCGAGCGAAATAATTACAAACGCAAATGTCGAAGCAAATATAGGAAATGTATTAAGACTGAGAAATCTCAATTTCATAATAACATCGACATCTAATGTAGAATGGACAAAAGTAAAATGGAATCCGTCTATAACTTATAAAGATACGGCAAATGTTGAACGGACAATTTCTGTACCTGTTTATTACAAGACATTTGCAAATATGGTTTATGAGGGGAAGCCATATATTGTACCGATACCTCCGAAAGACAAAATTTTTACATTTGCGAATTCCACAACTGATGAAACAACCAATCAGCAAAATTCGTTAGAACAAAATTCATCCATAAACAATAATAATGTAGAAATAGGGCAAGATCTCCCTGCTCTACCCGTTTTATGCCGTCTTGTTATACAGCCCGACTTTTCTTTTTTGAAAAACTTTAATGGAGAAATAACACTTACAGTAAAGAGCAATGATGAACTTTTGGGAAAAAGAACATATAACGTATCAAATACAGTAATCATTCCAGATACATTATTTGTCGATATTGAAAGCGGGAAAAAAATATGGTTTGAATATTATTATTCAGGAAAAATTGGTGATAAAATTATTTCTAATCCAACTGTTAAGGTCACGGACTTTCGACTAGGAGTCATTAAAGGTCCTTCAATAGAATTTGGTTACCTCCCAACTATTGTCGATGCCGGATTCTACGCTGAAAATGAGGATAAAGGCTTTGGGATGTTATACCGTGGTTGGGGCGGCTTCGTCTACAACGCATCTGAAGGACGCTTCAGTAAGCCAATAGACGAATCGTTACTGAAACTGCCTGATAGTGATGAAAAAATAAATCCACTTACAATGGTATTCACTCCAATAGGCACTGATCAGAATACACTTGACAGATGGATAGGACAACGCAAGGAAATATTTCTGACCGCAAACGAGGCAGGAACGGCACGACTAGGTGCTCAAGACGTTATTCTGACAAATCCTTTGGACAACGACGTTGAAATCGCGGGACTGTCAGGAGAAGGACTACAGGGCACAGGTGCGGCAGCCGTTACACAAGTAATGTCCAACAAAAGTAACGTAGTGCAAAGCGGAGCTTTGGGAATCACCTATAATGACGCCAACGGAAATGCAACAGCAGAAGTGACAATGATGGACATGAACGGTGACGGATATCCTGACATTGTGGCCGGAGGCACCATACAGTATACTAATACTTTGGGTGGACTCAGTGGAGAAAAATTAGGAGGAATAGGCACCTCTACCACCAAGAATGAATCAGATGCCTGGGGATACGGAGGACACCCAGTAGCATCGGTATCGAACATATCCAATGTCGTGAAGCACGGGAAAAAAGCTTTAGGCATGAAAATGACATCATGGTTAGCACAAATCTCCATTTCCGGAAGTGCCCCGAAAAATACAGACGAGACCGTAGAGGCATTTGTTGATATCAACGGTGACGGATTGCCTGATAAAATAATGTCAGACAAAAAAGTACGTCTGAATTACGGATACTCTTTCTCTGATCCCATAGATTGGGGCTTAACAAAGATTCAAGCAGGAAAGAGCTTATCTTACAGTGGCGGTTTAGGATTCGACATTGCTTCAAGCAGTGTATCCGCCGGTGTCGGTCTTGTTACTTCCGAAAGCACTGAGGAATTCAACCTCATGGATGTCAACGGAGACGGATTGCCCGATAAGGTATGGACAGAAAACGGTAATGTCATGGCTGCCTTGAACACCGGTAACGGTTTCAGCACCCAAACCAAATGGAACGGCGCAACAGCGTTGAACGAGTCTGCCTCAACTTCAGAATCCGTAAACACCGCATTTACTATAACAATACCTATAATATTAGTCAAGGTCTCTACCAATCCCGGTATTTCTGTCGGCCACAGCATAAACCGTCCGAAGTATGCGCTGCAGGATGTTGACGGTGACGGATACCTTGACATCGTAGAATCGAATAATGAAAGCGAACTTAAAGTAACACGCTCTGCCATCAGACGTACCAATATGCTGAAAACAGTGGTGAACTCTCTTGGAGGCACATTCACTCTCGATTATGAACATACTGTACCTACCTACAATCTGCCGGGCGGAAAATGGGTAATGTCACAACTGACAATAGACGACGGAATACACGACGACGGACCAACGGTAACCACTACATTTGAATACCGCAACGGACGACGTGACCGCCATGAGCGTGAGTTCCTCGGATTCGGAGAAGTAATAACAAAGAATCTCGACACAGAACAGGGCAATGCGCTGTACCGCAAAGCGGTGGAAAAATATGATGTGGCTAACTATTACGTACAGGGAAACCTGCTAAATTCATATATTCAGGATGCTTCGGGAAAGAAATACACTGAAAAAAAGAACGAGTATTACAGTTACTATCTGACGGCCAATGGTGACAACTATACCTTTACTGAACAGAACAACATGTTCAGCGACCGCGCTTCGGCATTCATACCGCTGCGCTACACAGCCAACCTGCAGTATGAAGGCACAACCAACGGCATGATTACATCGGAGGCATGGAACGAATACTATCTGAACGGCTATCACGGTGAGCTGAAATCGTACAAGTATAGCGACAAAGGCACGCTCGGAGAAAACGGCAACGGAAAATTCGACTACAAGACAGCCATCCAGTACACATCAAACAGCGCTAAGAACATCCTAGGCCTGCCCATTAACGTAACAGTAACCGGCAGTGACGGAACTATATACCATAAAGTAGCGGCCACCTACAACACCAACTACCCTAACCACCTGACGCAGATAACGCAGCAGCTGGGTAACGGAACGGCCGTGACCGACTACCAATATGACGCATACGGAAACATTACGCAAAAGACTCTTCCGAGCAATGAAAAAGGTCAGCGCATGTGGTATAAATACACCTACGAACCCGTAATGAACATGTATGTAAGATTTGTTGAGGATGCATTCGGCTACCGCAGCGAAGCAAATAACTTCGACTACCGCTATGGTATAGCTTTGGAACGCCGCGACCTGAACAATTTCTATTACGAAACCGATATAGACAATCTGGGCCGTATTACCGGCATGCGCGGACCGAACGAACTGGCCATAGGTGTGCCTTACATCATCGCATTTGAATACCAGCCCAAAGCCACCTTCAATGAAAACGGCATCACTGCCCCGGCATACGCTGTGACGAAGCACTATGACATACAGCATCCGGAAGACGACATAGAAACAGTGACATTCGTTGACGGATTCGGACGCCCGGTACAAGTGAAGAAAGACGGCACAGTGACCGACGTGGCGAACGGCAGCGCATCAAGCGCCGAGAACGTGATGATAGTAAGCGGACGGAACGTGTATGACGCATTCGGACGCGTAGCGAAGACCTACTATCCGACCACGGAGCCACTGGGAAACAAAGCTGCCTTCAACAAAGCCTTTGACAACGTGACCCCGACTATCACAGCCTATGACGTGCTCGACCGTGCCATCAAGGTAACTCTGCCGGACAATGCAGAGACAAAGACCACATACAGTCTGGAAAGAAGCAGCCATGCACTGGTGACAAGCGTGGAAGACGCACTGAGCAATGTGCAGACAACCCATACGAGCGGCAGCGGAAAGACGCTGAAAAGCATACAGGAAAGCGGTCCGGACGGAGCCATTGCCACTACATTCGAATACGACGGCATCCAGCGACTTGTACGCGTAACAGATGCGGACGGCAACGTGACGACCTCGACGTATGACATGGGCGACCGCCGCACGGAGGTGAACCATCCGGCCAGCGGCAAGACCACATTCACCTACGATGCACTGGGCAACGTAACAAGCAAGCAGACAGCCAACCTCGCAGGCGAAGGAAAATCAATTACCTATGACTATGACTACAACCGACTGACGGGCATCAACTATCCCGACCATCCGGAGAACAACGTGAAGTACTACTACGGCGGGCGCAACGCCTCTCAGAACCGCATCGGCAGGCTGATGCTCCGCGAGGACGGCACGGGCGCCATAGAATACTTCTACGGCAAGATGGGCGAAGTGACCAAGACCCGACGTACGCTGATCGTGCCTAACCAGGCCATCGCCACCTACGTGACCCAGTGGACCTACGACAGCCACAACCGACTGCTGGAGATGATCTACCCGGACGAAGAGAAAGTGACCTACACGTATGACCTGGGCGGACAGCTTACGAACGTACACGGAGAAAAATCGTACGGATATGACTATGTGAACCGCATAGGATATGACAAATTCGACCAGCGAACGTACATGAAGTACTGCAACGGAGCGGAGACATTCTACACCTACGACCCGCAGCGTCGCAGACTGCAGAACCTAAAAGTGAATGCCGGAGGAAATACCATCATGGACAACGCCTACACGTATGACGCAGTGAGCAACGTGCTGAGCGTGGCAAACGGAGCAGCCCTGCCACAGAGCGGCAAGGCAGGAGGACAGATGAGCCACAGCTACACCTACGACGCACTCTATCGTCTGACAGGCGCAACCGGAACCTACACGGGGGCAGACAGCAAGACGGCAAGTTACACGCTGGCAATGGGCTACGACAATATGCACCGCATCACCTCGAAGAGCCAGCACCTTACACAGGGCAACCTGCAGTTTGACGGCACACTGAACGTGGGTTATGACCTGACGTACACCTACGGACAGGAAGATGGAAAGAAATTCCAGCTTGACAACGTCAGTGACGTGAACTACCGCACGGAAGCCACTCCGGACGAAAGGCAGAATACCCGCAACAGCCATGCCTACGAGTATGACGCGAACGGAAACCTCGCTTACGTCAACACCGGACGCACGAAGAAAGACGGAACAACAGACGAGAAAGCCCATGAGCGCAAGCTGAAATGGGACGAAGAGAACCGCCTGCTGGCCTCTGACGATGACGGATTCGTGACCAACTACTGGTATGACGCTGACGGCGAGCGCACAGTGAAGACCAGCGGAGAGAGCGAGCAGGTGTATGTGAACTCAGAGTTTGCCGGCGGACGCACCAACATGGCCAGGTTCTCACTCTACGTAAGCCCTTATCTCGTGGCCAACCAGGGTGGACGCTACACCAAGCACATCTATATAGTATATAGGTAGCCAGCGCATCGTATGCAAGATTGGCGACTTTGCGTCCTACGGCGCAGATCAGAAGCGCATAGAGTACGCCAGCAGCGAGGCTAACACGGTAAATGTTGACTATTATGTTAAATATAGTCAACAACTGCAGGCAATCAAAGAAAATTATGCTACATTTGGGGTGCCGTACAACGGAACGGACAACGACGACTATGTGGACGGCGAAGGATTCTGTTGTGACGACGGCTCGATTGAAGCTACCATGGCTCAGGCCAACGCACTGGAGGACAACTTCCAGGAAGGCGACGCCTACGAGAACCTGCAGTTCTACTACCATACCGACCATCTGGGCAGCAGCAGCTACATCACCAATCTGGACGGAGAGGTGGTACAGCACATAGAGTACGTGCCGTTCGGCGAAGTGTTCATTGAAGAGCGGAACAACATCTGGAATACGCCTTACCTCTTCAACGCGAAGGAATTCGATGAGGAGACGGGGTTATATTACTACGGTGCGAGGTACTACGACCCGAGACTGGGCTTGTGGATGAGTGCAGATCCTGCGGAAGAAAAATATCCTGATATATCATCATATGCATATTGCTTTAATAATCCATTGAAAATCATCGATCCAATAGGAACGGACACTGTTGATTTATTACCTCCTTCAGGATATAGTATGGATAATCAGCTTCTACGTTTGGACATGAAATACTTGGATGACGACCCTAATGTGATAAACGTATGGGGACACGGAAGCAGTGAGGGTATAGATTATAATGGGCTTATTATTAAAACTGCGGAAAAATTAGACGAAGTGCTTAAGGAGCATAGTTCAGTTTGGAAAAACCATAAACAGGGAGACGATGCAATAATTGTCTTGCATTCATGCTCTACATCTGAATTTGCAAAAAAAGTATCAGAGAGCGAAATTTTTGAGAATGTCCTGATAATTGCGCCTAACAGGAATGTTCAAGTACGGTATACGTCATTGGGGAAGAAGAAAGTCGGAAGCAAATTGGAACAGTATGTGAGATATGTACATACAGGCGTGTCAAACAGCAAAACTTCTAATTATGCGAATGACACTGGCTTGTGGATTGGATATAAAGGAGGTGAATTCTACAAAGCATATAAAGGCAATTTTTATGGACGGAATGCAAGTAACAATAGGCCTGGAGGAAAAGGGTTTTCATACTTTACAGCATGGGATAATTTGAAAAACCTATTCCATAAAATCAATATCTTCAAATAGTAGTAGACTATTATTATGGTGGTACTTGTGAAAGCGGGTACCACCAATTAAACTCAACAAAAATGAAGAAAAAATATATATTGTTTATTTCCATTCTGTCATTTGCATTGGGACATCTGGCAAATATGATTGTTGGCAACGTATTAGAGGACAATGCCAACGTTTATGGGGTGCAAAACGACGGCAGTTTTGAGAAATTGAAAAAGCAATTCCCGGAAATCCCGTCTTATCCCGCTTCGGAAGGAAAGATCAAGGTTCCGGCCGGTTGGTTGATCGAGCAATGTGGGTTTAAGGGTAAAAACCATGGGTCGGTAGGTGTTTACGAGAAACAAGCGTTGGTATTAGTGAATTTAGGAGATGCCCGGGGGGATGAGATCGCGTTGGTCGCGGAGAGCATTCGTACCGCCGTAAAAGATCGTTTCGGTATAGAGCTTATGCCTGAGGTTAAATATGTCGGATAATGAAAATCGTTTTTTTAGGAACAGGAACGTCTACGGGCAATCCTGAGATAGGTTGCCAATGTGAGGTATGTACTAGTAAAGACCCCCGTGATTGGCGTCTACGGGCCTCGATCTTGGTAGAGACGGAAGGGAAACGGATATTGATCGATTGTGGTCCGGACTTCCGTTGGCAAATGATAACCAATAAGATTTACCATTTTGACGCCGTTTTAGTAACCCATGAGCACTACGATCATGTAGGTGGCTTAGATGATCTACGTCCTTTTGGTCGGTATAAAGATGTGGATATTTATGCGGAAGACAATGTCGTGGAGGCGATAAAAACTCGCATTCCTTATGTGTTCCGGGAGCATAAATATCCGGGAGTGCCTAATTTGGTATTGCATACGATCGGGACGAAACCGTTTGAGG
>OHSQ01000998.1_pt1 | contig 12001 bp, 10 predicted proteins | sample 1578661 | NCBI WGS metagenome assembly OHSQ01 (sample SAMEA3879534, study PRJEB24766) | human gut metagenome | biome: human-associated habitat; feature: feces | place: USA | collected 1985/1987 | reverse complement strand
AGGGGAAGCGGACTCCGGACGGCTATGCGCAGGTGTTTGGCAGGATATTCTCCGGACAGCCGAAGCTATCGCTGGACGATAAGTCATGGCAGACATTTTCCAACACAACAATTCAATATGTATCTGCCGTCCGCTCCGCGCAAGACGCGCCGCAGCTCATGCGCCGGATGCACTATATGTCTTTCGTGTCTATGTTCCGCTCCGATCTGTACGAGGGTCTATGCGTCGGACACGCGCCGAGGAAATGCGCCGTCTGCGGAAAATGGTTTCTGACCACTGACGCAAGATATGCCAAGTACTGTGACGGTCTGGCTCCCGGAGACAAACGCGGGCGCACCTGCCGTCAAGTCGGGAATCTCCGTGGCCGGGAGCAGCGGGAGCTTGCCGCAGATCATCCCATCAAGAAAATCTATACGAAGCGGTTCAACACGATCACGCAGTATCTTGGGCGCAGCACGCTGGACGAGCAGACTGCCGCCGTGATGAAAGTCCTTGCAAAAAGCAAGCTGGAAAAGGCGCTGCAAGACAATGACTATGCGCAGGGCAGCTATGCCGCCGAAATGGAGCAGGCGGCTTTGTTGGCAGAAGCGAAAGCGAATAGGAAGCGGTAATCAAAATCCACGGCGGAAGGAGGTGCGGATATGAAGGATAATCGTGACAAGCAGATGGCGCAGCTTGCAGGCTGGACATGGGATTTGAGCGGCTATGCGGCAAAAGTGCCGTTCTATAACGCCGACGATCTGACCATGCGCGAAGTCCAGAACGTCTTTCAGCTTGACCCGGAACCGCCGCAAATGGAGCTGAACGACTACATACGCGAAGCTGTCCGGAAACGAGATTTATCCTACTTTTCCTCCTTCCTGCACCACTTTGAAAAGCGGCTGAATGGCGTGATCTACCGTTTTCTTACCCGCAGCGGATATGACCGCTATGACCCGGCGCGGTTTCTGGACTACAAGCTGGAAGTTCTGCAAATGCTGCTGTACTGTCTGCCAAAGTTCGACCCGGAGCAAGAAACAGAGTTTTTGAAATATGCGAAGCACTATATCCGGGACGGGCTGCTGTTCTGCCGTATGATGGGCGAAGCCGGTTCCTTTGCCAGTCTTGCGGAGTACCGGCGTGTGCGGAAAATTGGCGCGATTTACAACGATTCTGGCAAAAACCGTGCGGAGGTCGTTTCCGAGTTTGCTGTCCAAAGCGGATACATGGACGAAAGCGTATCTGCGGATGAGCTGCTGACCATTGCCCAGCGCAACCGCAGTATCGTTTCCCTCTACCGCACGGAGCAGGACGAGGACGGCGAAGAAACCGGCGAGGATGTGACGCGCGACGATAGCTGGAACTATGCCGAAATCCTCTGGAACGGGATTCAGGCAAAGACGGTTGCGGCGGCATTTGAGCAGCTTTCCTACAAAGAGCAATGGTATCTGGAAAAGCGGAACGCCATCTGCATGACCTGTGGACGCGTCAGCCCTTTGTCCACGCAGTCTACCTTTGAGGACTTGGCGGTGGATTTCGAGGGTACAACCGCCAGTGGCGCGGAGCGATTCTACCGGCGGACGCTTGACAAGCTGCGCCTGAAGCTGCTGGAAAGCGGGCTTGTCCATACCGCGACGCTGAAGCAGACCGAGTGCCGCAAAAGGAACAAAAAATAGCCGCCGCTGTCTACCTGTATCAGGTAGACAACGACGGCGAATGGGGAGAGATCAGATTTGACTTTGCAACCGGCACAGCGGAGATCGTCTGGCTGGCGGAGTGGGACACGATAAAGTCCAATGTCTTTGCAAGGACGGCGATTCGGTACATCCAGAGCTTGCCGGAGGGGTGGCTGCTGAAAAAGGCTGTTGTGATGTTTGGTCAAGCATTGTGATCCTAAAAATCTATAACTCATATTCAAGCAATCGCTTGATTTATTTTTTGAAGTCTGATATCTTATTACGAGAAACACTGGATAATGCACAGAAATGGGGGGATTGTGTTTTGCGGGAAGAAAAGAAAGCTGAAAAGAGACAGGAGCTTGTAGGCGTCTGCCTTGACTGCTTTGTCGAAAAGGGGCTGACCGTTGCCACGACAAAGGACCTCTGTAAGGCGGCAAAACTGCAAAACGGCGGCATCTACTATTACTTCTCCACCAAAGAGGAAATCGTTCTTGCCTGTGCCGAGGAAGCGATCAGTCGAATTGAAAAAGCTGCGTTTGGCATCGTGTTTGAAGATATTAGTGACATCAAAAGCATGATGGATCATCTCGGTGAGCTGGCGGATAAAATGTCGCCTACCATGCGCTTTCTGGTCAGCGTATGTGTGTCGCGCGAATACGGAGAAAAGGTAAAACCTTCCCTTGTGCGGCTTGCCGCAAGATACCCTTATTACACGGGCAGGATTGCGGAAATCCTCGGCTGCACCGACAAAGAGGTTGAGCCGTTCGTTCATCTGTCGATCCTTGCCATCAACAATTATATGATCTTTGCCGAGCGAGCGCTGTTTGACCCACAAATCGAAGCGGTCAAAAAAGAGCTTTCAAGGCTTGCAGAGAGAAAGGGGCGGAATAATCGATAGTTTACCATAAAGAGAAAATCACAAACAACTTCATAGTTAATCCATACGCACAAACCGTTCCGAGGAGATGACCAAAACAGAAGAGAATCATAGGAGGACAACATGAAAAAGATATTTGCAATTCTACTATCGCTGCTTACGCTACTTTCCTGCGGGCTTCTTTCCGCCTGCTCTGCCGAAAAAACGCAGCCGGATACACCGGATACTGAAACCGTGTGGGAAACGGTCAGCGAGGCATACATCTATGCGTTCCCGCTGGTGCTGACCGACGCAACCAAAACATTATCGACCAATACGGACGGGACCATGACTGGCCGTGCGCCCCTCAATCAGTTCAACCATGCAAAAAAGCTGGCGGACGCCTCTTTCCGCACCGTCGTGATGCCGAACGTCGATACCGTCTATTCGCAGGCATGGCTTGACATCAGCACAGAGCCTATGGTCTACGTCCTGCCGGAAACGGATCGCTTCTGCAATGTGCAGCTTTTGGATGCGTGGACGAACACCGCCGCCGTGCTGGACAAGGCGGGTGCTTATGCCATCGCGCTTCCCGGCTGGGAGGGCGAGTTGCCCGACGGTGTGACGCGCGTGGACGTGCCCACCGCAACGATGTGGTCGATCACCCGCACGGTGCTGTCCGGGAACGAGGATCTGCCCAATGTCTATGCCATTCAGGAGCAGATGCAGCTCCTGCCGCTTTCGGCTTATGTACAGGGAGGCGAGTATGCCGCACCGCAGGGAGCTTATAAAGAGGAAAATGACTTTGTTCCCGTGAGCAAGGTGCTTTCCATGACGCCAGCAGAGTTTTTCAATACGGCGAACGCTCTGATGCAGGTCAACCCGCCCGCCGATGCGGATGAGGAGCTGCTGAAGAAACTCTCCGCCATCAACGTGGGCGCGGGTAAGACCTTCGACGCCGCCCTCCTGGGCGAAGGAGCTGCCGAGCGCTGGACGCAGATGCTTCAGGGGCTTCGCGCCACGCTTGCCGCCGACGGCGCGAAGTATGCGCAGAAACTCGGTCAGTGGATCTATTACGGCAAGCCCATCGGCGACTTCGGCGCGGAGTATACCTACCGCGCGATGGTAGCGCTGGTGGGGCTTGGCGCCAACACCGTGGACGTGGCGATCTATCCCAAGACAACGGTGGATGAGGCCGGCGCAGCGCTGACCGGAGAAAAGAAGTATACGCTCCACTTTGAAACCCTTCCTCCCACGCTGGAGGGCGGCTTCTGGTCCGTGACCGCCTACGGAGAGGATGATTTCCTCATTGACAATTCCATCGACCGCTACTGCATCAACGACCGCTCCGACTTCAAGCTGAATGCGGACAGCACATTGGATATTATCCTGTCCAAGGATGCACCGGAAGACACCTCTAACTGGCTGCCTGTTTCCGACGGGGAATTTCATCTGTTCATGCGGATCTATGTACCGGATATGACAGCACTGGATAGCTGGCAGCCACCTGTTATCCGCGAACAATAAGGAGAGGGAAAAAGAATGGCTATGAAACGTATTGCAGCAATGCTTCTTACATCGGTACTATTGCTGTCCTGCGTCGGCTGTGCGCAGGATGGGCGCAAAGAGCCGGGCGCGGAAAAGGCAGACCTGGGTCTGACCGCCGAGGTCAAGCCCGCCACAGACTTTACGGCAAAGGCAAATGCCGCCGTCTACGATGAACTTGACTTCGATGATAAGCAGGAATATGAATTCGCCACCCGCGGACTGATCGACGCGCCGGAAACACTGGAACTAAAGGACGAGGATGGAACGATCCTCTGGAGTCAGGAAGCCTATGCGTTCCTGAACGATTATGAAAAAGCGCCTGACAGCGTAAATCCCAGCCTCTGGGAGAACACGAAGAACAACCATGCCTATGGTCTTTTTGAAGTGACGGATGGCATCTATCAGGTCCGCGGCTATGACATGGCAAACCTCACCGTTGTCAAGGGCGATACGGGCTGGATCGTCTTTGACACGCTGATGAGCGTGGAGTGCAGTCAGGCTGCCATGCAGCTGATCGAAAAGAATCTTGGTAAATTCCCGGTCAAGGCCGTCATCATCTCTCATTCCCACGCCGACCATTTTGGCGGCATCTCCGGTGTGATGGCGAAAGAGGATAAGGCAGACGAGACACTTTCTATTAAAGATCAGCTCGCCAGCGGCAAGATCCCCGTGATCACGCCTGTGGGCTTCACAGAGCACTCCGTGAAGGAAAATGTCTACGCCGGTAAGGGTATGGGCCGCCGCAGCAATTATCAGTATGGTATCCTGCTGACGCCCGGCGTGACCGGCAAGCTGGCGCAGGGCATCGGCATGGGACAGTCCACCGGAACGGTCTCGTTCATGACGCCCAGCTATGAAATCACGCAGTCCGGCGAAAAGCTGACGATCGACGGTGTGGAGCTGGAGTTCCAGCTCACGCCGGGTACGGAAGCGCCCGCCGAAATGAACATGTGGCTGTCCCAGTACAAGGCGCTTTGGATGGCGGAAAACTGCACCGGCACGCTCCACAATCTCTACACGCTGCGCGGCGCGGAGGTGCGCGACGGCGCGGCATGGGCAAGCTATATCACCGAGGCCATTTCCCTTTACGGCAAGGACGCGGAGGTAACCTTCCAGTCCCACAACTGGCCGCACTGGGGAAACAATGTGGTGAACGACTACATGGTCAACACGGCTGCCATGTATAAGTTCATCAACGACCAGACTCTGACCTATATCAATCAGGGCTACACCAGCGACGAGATCTCCAACATGATCGAGCTGCCGGAGGCGCTCAATAAAATCTGGTACACCCGCCAGTACTACGGGACGGTCGCCCACAACGCCAAGGCGGTCTACCAGAAGTTCATGGGATGGTATGACAGCAACCCTGTCAACCTGAACCCCCTCATGCCAAGCGACAGCGCAAAAAAATGGGTGGAGTACCTGGGGGATGTTGACAAGGTCCTGCAAATGGCAAAGGCGGATTTTGACAAGGGTGAATATCAGTGGGTCGCCGAGGTCACAAACACCATCGTCTTTGCCGACCCGACGAACACCGATGCACGGCTTCTGTGCGCCGATGCACTGGAGCAGCTGGGGTATCAGGCGGAGTCCGGTCCGTGGCGCAACGAATATCTGACCGCCGCGCAGGAGCTGCGCCATGGAAACGCCAATTTCACCGCTTCCACCAAATCTACCGGCGACATGGTCAAGGCCCTCTCCGCGCCCATGCTGTTTGACTATATGGCCATTGTCATGGGCAAGCAGGCGCTGGCTGACCGCGACTTCACCATGAACGTGATCCTGCCTGACGTGGGCGAACAGCACATGCTCCGCGTGAAGAATGGTGTGCTGCTGGTCTATGCGGATACATTGTCTGATGATGCAGACGTGTCTATTACCTGCCCGAAAAATGCGCTGTTTGCGATCCTGACCAACAATCAGGAAACGGTTGCAAAGGCCGTCAAGGTCGAGGGCAGCGCAGAGCTGCTGACGCTGATGATGGAGAATATGAACCAGTTTCCGATCACCGGGACCAACCCCTTCAACATCATCGAGCCGTAACGGCTTCGCGGGGCGGTCCGTGGGAAGACCGCCCCGCTCGAGAGAGAACAGCAAAATGCTTGCGCCAAGTCGATTGAAGGGCTCGAGATCAGCCTGTTTAATAATTCTATTAACTTTTGCAAACCAGAAAAACAGAGTTTGCCTTGCTTTGCCAGCAAGAAAATTTTGACAGAAAAGGCAGGAGAATATGAAAAAAGGAGGATTGAGCCTGTTTCTGGCGCTGGCCCTGTGCCTGACGCTGCTGCCTGCGGCGGCATTCGCGGACAGCGAGTCTGAAACGTCTACACCGCACACCCACTACCTCTGCGGCAATGGAGAAACGTGCAGCCACTTGGGCGGCCATAACGAGGACAGTAAGACCACCTTTGCGACGGCGATCACGCAGAATAATGACGGTTACGTGTGGGGCGGCGGCGACTGCACACAGAATCAGCCCAATCAGTGTGTGCTGTCCAATGGCGGCACCTACTACCCTGCCAGCGACCTCGTTCTGGAGGCCCCATTGAACGCCCAGTTCGGTTGTATCCAAATCGATGGAAATGTCACCCTCTGTCTGAACGGTCACACCATTACCGTTAAAGCTAATAGAGAGGCATTCAAGATCACAAAATATGGCAGCACCTCCAGTTCTACCCTCACCCTGACCGACTGTCAGGGCGGCGGCAAGATCACCCACGATCCATCGTTCCTTGGAAACAGTGTGAATCTGAGCGAAGATTGCAATTTCATCATGTACGGCGGCAGCATCACCGGCAATAGCGTCGCCAGCTCCGGCGGGGGCGTGTGCGTGTACGGCGCCATGACCGTCAGCGGCAGCGTGCGGATAACAGGCAACGTCAACGACGGTTCGAAAGGCGATAACGGAATTTACACCGGCGGCACGGCCAGCAATGTCTGTCTAGTTGGCAGCACAACCATTACCATTAACGGCCCTTTGACATATGTTTTGGTTACGCCATATTGAGGAGGTGCAGCTGTATCTTAAAGCGTGGTTTTCAAGTGAAAACAGTTATGTATTTACCGCTGCTACGTTTATGGGCTTTGACGATAATGAGCATTTACCGTTTTTGTTGATGGGAGACAAGCATGTTCTTGATGGTCCGTTGAGCAAGTATTCCGAAATACGAAGCAAAATGCCGGCGGGTAAAGATGCTGAAATTTTGTATGAGCAGATTGGAGTGGCAGCGGAGGACAATCTAAAGCTGGTTGGCGATGCTGGCGCTCTCCCCTTGCTGGTCATCGTCCTTGCTTAACCGGCAGTAGATAGCTGCCCGGAAGCCCCCGGCAAGCGCCGCGCTCATCACATCATATCCGTTCATCATAACCGTTTTACCCGCACAATCCAGACGGAACGCCGGTTACCTGAACCTTGTCTTTAGTATAGCATAAATCTTGCGTTTTCACAAGATTATTCTTGCCGGATTCCTCGCTGGATTTCTGCGAGTGCTTCTGCGCGATCAGGCTCACAAAAACATCGGTAGCGTCCAGCTCCCCGTCAAAGACGGTGATCACATCGATTCGGGTCTTGTTTTTCGCCATAGGCAGTTACCTCCTTACATGAAAATAGCCAGACAGGGGAGCGTCGGCAACGAAGTCCGGCAACGGGCTTCAAAAGACCTTGCAAACAATCCCTATCTGGCGGGTTGGCTACTATTTACTTTTTCTTTTATTTTTCTGTTGTTTTGGTTGTCAGAGAGGGGAAAAGCCTTGCGGCTACAGCATTTTCCCCGGCAACGGGGTCGGCAACGGGATAGCAACGGGGTATGCAACGAGTTGTGATTTTCCCGGATTTTTCAGAATGGAAGCTCCATCTGTTCTGTGACAGGCACAAAGCCGTCGGGGATTTTCTCGTCCTCGTTGCCGGTGTCCGTTGTCGCATTTTCCCGTTCCCAGCCCTTTTGCCTGCCGTACTGTGGGAACATACGGGGGTTGGAAAAGTAGTTCCAGCCGGTCACGCACTGGTTCATGATCTCGTTGATCTCCCGTATCTCCCATTGCTTCGGCTCGTCAAAGGGGTGGTTCAGGGCTTCTCTGTATAGCTGCTTGGAGCAGACCGCATCGCTGGTGCAGCGGTCGAGATAGGCAAGTATCATCCCCGCCTTGGTATCCTCCGGCATGAAATCCCGCTGGTGGTCTTTTAGGTAGCGCACCAGCTCCGGGCTGAACGTCAGCTTCCATCTGCCCGCCCGGTAAAGCGCCATTGCCTCCGCCCATAGCTGGCTGATATATGCCCGTGAAGCGGCCTCGTCCTCCAAAATGTGTACCTCCGCCTGCTCCGGGTTTACCAGCACCGGGAGAAAACGCCGGTTGCCGCTTCGGTCAAGGGGCAGGAAGTCCAGCGCGTTAGAAGTGCCGCCGAACACGCATTGACGGGGGCGGTCTGCCGGGTGGGTTTCATAGGGTATCTTGTAGACCTCCTTCTGTCGGCTCAAAAATGATTTGATTTCCTCGATGCTCTTTGCGTTGGCTGTGGCGATCATTTCCGACATTTCAATGATCCAGTGACCTTGCAGCTTTCGGTAGACGTTATCATCGTCCAGTCTCCGCAGGTCGTCGGAAAACCATTCGTCCCTTACCGCCAGCAGCCGGAAAAAGGTGGACTTGCCCGCGCCCTGACCGCCCACCAGACAGAGCATGACCTCAAACTTGCAGCCGGGTCTGTATGCCCGGTGAATCGCGCCCAGCAGAAAGAGCTTCAGGGCTTCGCAGGTGTAGGTGTCCGCTGCGGCTCCCAGAAAGTGCCGCAGACAGAAGCGTATGCGCTCCGTCCCGTCCCATACCAGACCGTTCAGATAGTCCCTTACGGGGTGGTAGCTGTTCTGATGGGCGGCAAGGTCGGCAGCGTCCGCGATCTTCCTCTCGCTGGTCAGGCCGTAGGTTTCTTCAAGGTATAGCCGGATATATTTCATATCCGTGTCGGTCATGGACGCGCCGTGTGGACGCTGGCAGCCGATGGGCTTTACAAGGTCTGTTCTGTCGGTCAAAAGGTTGTAGGCCAGCGCCCCGGCAAGCAGGGGGTCATACTGGAATACGGTCAGGCAGTTCCTTATGCTGTTGCGGACGCCGCCTTTTTCGGTGGTGTCCAGCATCGCCTTTACTTCCTCAACGCTCCGCATCGGCGCGGCGCTGTCCGGCGCGTTCCTCACGGCCTCCCGGACCTGCGGCGGCAAGTCCTGAAATTCTTTGCTCAATCGCTCTCACTTCCTTTCCGTACTCTGTGACGATGGCAGCCCGTTCCCGCAGGTCATCGGACAAAAGCCCGTCCAGCAGGTATTCGATATAGTCCAGCCTTTGCAGGGCTTCCACAAACAGAGGATGCCACGCCTCATCTGGCTGGCTGGGGGCGTGTTCCTCCCTCCATCGGCGCAGCAGGTGATAATAGTCTGCAAGCACCTGAAAGCAATGCCGCTCCATGCGCCTGTATTTCTGTTCCTCGGCTTCCTGCCGCAGCTTCTTCACGGCAGACTGGCGGGGCGCGTCCGTTCCGTCCCCGCAGGGGATGGAGAAATCCTGCGCCAGCATGAGGGCGGCTTCCTTTGCGCTTATCCCATGCAGCCGGGAAACAAAATCGATCACGTCCCCGGTCGCTCCGCAGCCGAAGCAGTAATAGCGGCGATCAACCTTCATGCTTGGGTGTCTGTCCCTGTGGAACGGGCAGACCGCCATGCCGTTTCTGTTCACGTTCAATCCGTATCGCTCGGCAGCCTGCCTTGTGATGACAGACTGCTTCACAGCTTCAAATAAATGCAATCGCAGCCTCCTTGAAATGAAAAAGGCACCCGTCATTCCAGAATTGAAAATGGCGGGTGCCTGATGTTAAGGTTAGAGCTCCATATCCTGTTGTTTCTGTGTCCGGGGCGGTTGCTGCCGTTTCTCCTGCTCCTGCCGGATACGCTGCTCCCGGCCTTTCAAGCCCTCCACTATGGATGGCTTTTTCCCCGGCTCGGCGGTCTGGCGGTACTGCTCCGGCGGCAGCACCTGATTGAGCCAGTGCCGCACGTCCCGCAGCGTCCGCACGTCTGCCTGTACCGCTTCCAGCTCCTCCCGTTTGCCGGGCAGGGCGGCGGCAAGGTCTTTGCGTTCGGCTTCCAGCTCCTTGCGGCTGTAGGACGTCCCGGGCTGGTGGGCCTTAACATAGCGGGCGGCTGCCCGGTATGCGTCCAGCTTGCCCCTGTGGGCTTCCTCGAATTTCTCCTTCTGCTTCTTCCAGCCGATGGCGGCATACTCCTTGTAGACCGGCTTGTATTTCTCATAGTTCCCGATGTGGGAGAGCAGGGTGTCGATGTCCTTGATCCGGCGCTCCGCTTTCCTCATGCTGTCACGGATGGCAACGGCGTTTTCGCTGATACCATCAAGCTGTCTGTCAAGGGTTTCCACGGTGGAGATTTCTTTCTGCCGCAGAAACTCCATTGCCGCCTGCACCTTGTTGAAGTCGGAAACAGCGCCCTTGAGCTTGCCCTTGGAAGTCCAGTCGGCGCGTTCCTCGCCGCGCTGCTCCATGTACCGGGCAAGCAGTTGTGGGATGGTCGGCTCGCTGGTCTGCGCCCGTGCCTCTGTCAACGCTTCCAGCAGGGCGGCCTTTCTCTCTTTCAGTTCCGCGATCCAGTCCTTTAGGCCGCGCACAAGTCGGCGGATCTCCCGCAGGATACGGTTTGCCGCCTTGATGTTTCGGTTCAGCTCCCCGCGCTCGGTCACGATGCCTTTCTTCTCCATCTGCGTTGCCGATACGCCCACATGAACGGTGGGGAGCTGGTCTATCCCTTGCCGCTCATAGCTGCGGTGGTCGATGCGCTCCGGGCGGTTGTTCTGCGCTAAAAAATCGTTGGCAAGGTCAGCCCACGCCCTGCGCCAGACCTCGGCGTTTTCCCGGTTGTTCCAGTCCACAAGGTCAACCTTGCGGGTCTTGTACCTGCCGCTGGGCAGACGGATTTTCTCGCCGTTTTCATCCAGCACATATTCCTTTTTGGACTTCGGAAGCCACGCGCCCCTTTCGTCCAACGGGCGCATGGTCAGCAGGATATGGGCGTGTGGGTTGCCGCCTCCCGTGTCGTGCAGATTGAAGTCGGCGATCATGCCCTTGGAAACAAATTGAGAGGAACAATATTCCCGCACAAGGCGGGTCTGTTCCTCTCTGGATAGCTCCACGGGCAGGGCGATCTCCACCTCCCGCGCAAGCTGGGCGTTATTGGATTTTTCGGAAAGCTCCACGCTGTTCCACAGGGTGCTGCGGTCAGAGAAAGCGGGAGGGGCGTGCGCCGGGAGCAGTATTTCCGAATGGACAACGCCGCCCTTTTTCGTATAGTCGTGGGTCAATCCGTCCCACTCGTTCGTCAGCTTTTCGCCGCTTCGGTAGGCGGCTGCGGCTACGGCGGATTTGCCTTTTCCCCGGCTGACGATCTTGATGCTGCAATGGTAGATTGCGATGGTATCACCTCCGTTTCGCTCGTTCGGACTTGACGGGAGAGAATGGCTTGCGGCGGCAAGGCGTTCCCTCGCGGCAAGTGTGCAAAAGGGTAGACGGCGCAAGCCGTCGCAGGGAAAATGCAGTTTTCCCTGTTCGCGGCAACGCCGCCAAGCTCGGAACACGGCGTGGCTGTGTGGAGAGTTCAGCCCTCGGCAGAGCGCACAACACCCGTCAGGGTGTATAAGTGCGCCCTTGTTGCCAAGGGATTATTCAGCTTGTCGTTTCCTCGGCTCGTTTTCTCAAAAATTCCCGCGCCGGTTCACTCGTCAAAGCAAGTCGGAAAAAGGTCTGCGCATCCTCGTCCGTCATGGTGATAAGCTCCGGCACGATGCTTTCAATAAAGCCGCCCCGCGAACAAAGGCGGTGGTTGCGCTCCTTGCGCTTCTCTAAGCTGCGTTTTTCTCGGAAATGAGGGCTTCAATCTCCGTA
>OHSQ01000997.1_pt1 | contig 12013 bp, 14 predicted proteins | sample 1578661 | NCBI WGS metagenome assembly OHSQ01 (sample SAMEA3879534, study PRJEB24766) | human gut metagenome | biome: human-associated habitat; feature: feces | place: USA | collected 1985/1987 | reverse complement strand
AGAGCGTGTCCCCGGCATCCTGCAGGTACGCCCGCTGATCGTGAACTCCACCAACCGCAAGACGCTGCGGAAGCTGTTCGGCGGGTTTCTGGTTCTGGTCGGACTGTCAGAGATCATTTTAAAGGGGCTGAAACAGAGCAAGCCAGATGGCTGAACGTCGTTTTTTCTCTGCCGCCGCGATTGCCGGCAGCATTGCGGAGGTCATTTATCCGGTCCCGCAGGGCCTGCGGGGCCGCGTGATAGACCGGATGGACAGATTTCTTCTGAATACCATCGTGGAGTCGGTAGACTTTTTATATCGCCGTTTCCCTGCATAAGCGGGCGGGTGCATCCGGATCCGCCGAAGGCCGGTCTGTTATTCGCTTGCCGTGGGCTTCCGGCATTCGTCCGTGATCTCGGCCTTTAATGCGCGCAGCGCGGGTTGCTCCACGTCGCGCGGGTAGGGGAGGGCGGAAAGATCAAATTCGCGGATGGTGCTGTCCGGGTGCATGACGACGATCTTCTGGCCGAGCAGCAGCGCCTCTTCGAGCTGGTGCGTGACAAGGACGATGGTGCGCGGGAGCTTTTTCTGGATGGCGAGCAGCTGCGACTGTAATTCACCGCGCGTCAGAAAGTCCAAAGAGGCAAACGGCTCGTCCATCAGCAGCAGCTGCGCCTGACTGGCCAGCACCCGCGCAAGGCCCAGCCGCTGCTTCATGCCCGTGGAAAGCTCCGCCGGGGTGAGGTCGGCAAAGTCCTGCAGCCCGACGAGGCGCACGAAATCGGCGGCCTTTTCATAGCGCTCCTCCGGCGTCTTGCCCACGCCGCAGGCCATGGCGACGTTGCGCTGCACGTTCGTCCACGTGATGACATACGGGTCCGGGCTGAGAAGCGCGCTGTGCCAGCCCTGCGGCATCTCGATCTGTCCCGCGTCCGGCTGCTCCTTTCCGGCCAGAAGCTTCAAAAGCGTGCTCTTGCCGCAGCCGCTGCGGCCGACGATGACCGTCAGCTGTCCGATGGGGAAACAGACGGAGAGATCGCGCAGCACCTGCCGTGTGCGGCTCTGCCGCGTCTGGCCGGTAAGCACGATCTCGCTGGAATAGGATGTATAGGATTTTTTGATATGCTGCAATGCGACTGCGTCCATAAAACTGTCTCCGTTCGATGAATTCGAAACTGATTCTAGCAGATTTCGACAGAAGATACAAGACAAAAAATCATCCTGACCACCGGCCCAGCCGGTGGTCAGGATCTGTTTACTCAGCCGATGTAATTGAAGGGATTGACGTCTGCACCGTTATAGTAGATGGTGAAGTGCAGGTGCGGGCCGGTCGACCAGCCGGTGGAGCCGACGTAGCCGATGGTCTGTCCCTGTGTGACGTAATCGCCGACGGACACGGAGCAGGACGGCTGGTGCGCGTAGAGGCTGGAATAGCCGTCGCCGTGGTTGATGACCACATAATAGCCCCAGGCTGCGGAATAGGCCGCCGTCGTGACCGTGCCGGATTTTGTCGCAAGGATCGCCGTACCGGCTGCCGCGCCGAAGTCCACGCCGTTGTGCCAGCTGTATTTGCCGGTCAGCGGATGCGTGCGGTAGCCGTAGGAGTCCGTGACCTGACACTGATACGGAAGGGGATACAGCCAGCCGCCCGTGTTGGTTGCGCCGCTGGAATTGCTGTTCGAGCCTTTGTTGTTGTTCTGCCGGTTCAGAGCTGCGATGCGCTCAGCCTCCTCCTTGGAAAGGGCGGCATAATACGCGGCCTCGGACTTGGCAATCTCGTCAGACAGCTCGGCCTCGTCGGCCATGTTCTGCTCGTAATCGGCGTTCATTTCTTCATAGGCATGCATCATTTCCAGCAGCAGACTGTCGGCCTCGGTGCGCTGCGCCTCAAGCTCCGCCTCCTGCTGGTCAAGCTCCTCGCGCGTCGTGTCAAGCTCTGCCATCTGCTGCTCAAGCTCCGTGCGCTCGGATGCGATCTGCTCGGAGACGGCCTTCATCTTTTCCAGCATCAGCTGGTCCGCCTTGGCGATCTCCTGAATCACGTCGATTTTGTCCAGCAGATCCGAGAAGCTGTTCGCGCCGAACAAAATCGCCCAGTAGGAGATATTGCCCGTCTCCTCCATGGAGCGAATGCGGGTCTTATACTGCTCGTTCAGACGCTGTTCCTCGGCCTGGGACGCTTCCAGCTCGGCCTGCTTGTTGGCGATCAGCAGGCTGTACTGCTGCACCTGCTCGTTCAGGTTGTTGATGGACGCCTGCGTCATGCTGATCTGCTGGTCGATATCGGATTTCTTATCGACGAGCGTCTGCGTTTTGGACTGGTTTTCCTTGATCTTTGCCTGAAGCGCTTCGCGCTCCTTTTTGAGCTCTGCCTGCTGATTGCGGAGGCCGGAGAGCTCTTTTTTGATCTCCGAGCTGGACGCGGCGTTGACCATGATAATGAGGGCGCTTGAGACAAGGCCCAGCAGCATCACGGCGGCCAATACCAAACAGACGATCCGGCGGGCGGAGCCGCTTTTCTTTTGTTTCATAAGTAAAAGGTACCTCCCCGTTTTACACCTTCAGGAACTTCCGGATGGACAGCAAGCTGCCGAACACGCCCACGAGGAAGCCCGTGATCGCGTAGGCGGCTGCGACGATCTCAATGACGTCCGTGAACGGAGTCAGGACGAACAGCTTGAGCGTGTCGAGCTGCGCGATCTTCGAAAGGACGAAATCATACAGGCCCCACTCGAGGAAGAAGCCGACTGCGGCGGCGATAATACCAATAATAAAGCCCTCGACGATAAAAGGCAGTCGGATAAAGGCGTTGGTCGCGCCGACCATCTTCATGATGGCAATCTCCTCGCTGCGGGAGTACATGGCAAGCTTGACGGTGTTGGAAATGATGAACAGCGAGACGACAAACAGGACAGAGACGATGATGAGCGAGGCGATGTTCAGAACGTTCTGCACGGTCTGGAAGCCCTGTGCGATCTCGAAATGCGCATTGACCTCGGCCACGCCCTCGATCTCCGTGAGCTTGTCATACGTCTGCTGCATGAGAGAATTGTCTTCGACTGTGACGACATAGCGGTCGCGCAGCGTATCGGGGTCGATGCCCGCAAACAGCGACGCGTCGTTCTGCTCGTCAATAAAATCCTCCAGTGCCTGCTCCCGCGAGACAAAGACCGCGGAGCGGACGTTGGTGATGAGGTTGATCTGCGAACCGACGGATTTTGCCTTGGCCTCGGAATAGCTCTCGTCGATGTAGACGAGCATCTCGTTCTTCTGCTCCAGCTCTTTGACCATGGCGCTGGTATTATAGAGAATGAGGCAGAACGAGCCCATGATAATGAGGCACGCCACCGTCACGCAGATGGCCGCGAAGGACATGAAGCCGTGCAGGAACACGCCCCGGAAGCCCTCGCGCAGTAAGTAACCGATGTTATTCTTCTTCATTGAGATAATACCCGTCCATTCCGTCGCTGATGATCCTGCCCTCGTTGATGGCGACGACACGCTTGGTAAAGCGGTTGACAAGCTCCCGCTCGTGCGTGACGACCAGAACCGTGGTGCCGAGGGCGTTGATCTGTTCGAGCAGCATCATAATTTCGAGCGAACGCGCCGGGTCAAGGTTGCCCGTCGGCTCGTCGGCGATGATGACGCTGGGATTGTTGACAAGCGCTCTTGCGATGGCGACGCGCTGCTGCTCGCCGCCGGACAGCTCGTTCGGGAGCCGGCGGCCCTTCGTTTCCAGACCGACCAGCTCGAGCACATACGGCACGCGCTTCTGGATCTCCTTCTCCGGCGCGCCGATGACGCGCATGGCGAACGCGACGTTTTCATAGACGGACTTGTCGCCAATCAGGCGGAAATCCTGAAAGATGACGCCGAGCGTCCGGCGCAGGTACGGCACGGCGCGGCTGCGGAGCTTTTCGACGGCAAAGCCGTTGACAAGCGCGCTGCCGGAGGTCGGGCGCAGTTCGGCGGTCAGAATTTTGATGATGGTGGACTTGCCGGAGCCGGACGGGCCGACCAGAAAGACAAATTCGCCGTCGTCGATCTTCATGGAAATGCCGTTCAGCGCGATCGTGCCGGTGTCGTAGGTTTTATGCACATCCTGTAATTCGATCATGTTAAACTCCGATTTTCAAAGCATTGCGCGGGTCAGATGAGTCTGTTCTCGCGCGAGACAAGATATTTCTTGACCATGAGGGCGACCTTGAAGATGATCGCGTCGTCAAACTCGCGCAGGTCAAGGCCGGTGAGCTTCTTGATCTTCTCAAGCCGGTACACCAGCGTGTTTCTGTGGACGAACAGCTTGCGGGACGTTTCGGAGACGTTCAGATTGTTCTCAAAGAACTTGTTGATCGTGAACAGCGTCTCCTGATCGAGCGTGTCGATGGAGTTCTTCTTGAACACCTCGGACAGGAAGATCTCGCAGAGCGTCGTCGGGAGCTGATAGATCAGGCGGCCGATGCCGAGATTTTCATAGTTGATGATCGTTTTTTCCGTCTCAAAGACCTTACCGACCTCAATGGCGACCTGCGCTTCCTTATAGGCGTCGGCCAGCTCACGCAGGTGGCCCGCAACGGTGGAGATGCCGATGACGGTCTTGACAAACAGCTCGGACCGGAGCGTCTGCTCGATGGTCTGCGCCGTCTGCAGCAGCTCGGCCTTTTCTGTGCCGGGCGCGATCTGCTTGACGATGGCGATATCCGTCTCGTTGATGGACAGGACAAAGTCCTGCTGCTTGTCCGGGAACATACCGGAAAGCACGTCGACGGAGGCGACGTCCGCCCGGCCTACCTGCCGGACGAGGAAGACGGCGCGCGGCGCGTCGGTGACGAAGTGCAGCTCCTTCGCGCGGATATAGATATCGCCCGGCAGAATGTTGTCGGTGATGATATTCTTGACGAAGGTTCCCTTGTCGTGCTTTTCCTCATAGTAGGTCTTCGCACCGTTGAGCGCGACGTAGGCCATGACGCACAGACTTCTGGCGATCTCGTCGTCGCCCTCGGCAAACACGGCGTAGTCAAAGTAGGCGCTCCAGGAAACGAGCGGCTTGAAGGTCTTTTTGTCGACGACGACAATGGAATCCGGGGCGCTGTTGAGCTTGATAACGGCCTCGGGCCATTTTTCCCCGATGCGCGAGGTGTCGCTGCAGGAGATCACGGTGCTGTCGGCGTCGATCACGCCGATCATGCGGTCGGTCGCCTCCTTCATCTGGACGATCACACTCTGAAAAACGCGGCTGGACATAATACGCCCTCCCTATTACAACTTGCTTTTTACACAAACAACCATTGACATAATACTACGTTTTCGGCAGAAGCGCAAGGCCTTTTTGACATTTTATTTGAAAACGGCTATCTTTTTTTGTGGCATTTTCATAGTTTTTCGTCATTTGCTCCAAATTCAGGGGGCTTTGCTCTCAAAATATGCAAGTTTTTTCTTCCGTCAAAATCACAGGATATTCTGCAGAAGCCCTTCGGCCTCCACAATATCCAGTTCTTTTGTCTGTCCCAGCGGGAGAGATCCGAGCGTCAATCCGCCTTCCGCCTCGCGCCGCAGATACGTCACCGGGCAGCCCCTGCTGGCGAGCATCCGGCGCACCTGATGGTACTTTCCCTCCTGCACGCAGACGATGGAGCGCCCGTCAGACAGCGGCGTGAGCTTCGCCGGCAGGCAGTGCAGGCCGTCGGCCAGCACCAGTCCCTGCCCGAACGCGCGTACATCCTCAGGCCCTGTCCGGCCCTCGTGCTCGGCGTAATAGCGCTTCCAGACGCCGTGCCGGGGAGACAAAATGCGGTGGGCCAGATCGCCGTCGTTTGTCAGCAGCAGAAGCCCCTCTGTATCCTTGTCAAGCCTGCCGACGGGCATAACGCCGAGTCTCCGGTATTCGTCCGGCACAAGTTCCATGACGGTCTTTGCCTTCGGATCGTCGGCGGCGGTCAGATAGCCTGCGGGCTTGTGGAGCATGATGAGGACCGGCCCGCGCAGGCGCACGGGCTGGCCGTCCACGGCGATATGGACGGCTGCTTCGTCAAATTTCCGGCTCTCGTCGGTCACGACCGCGCCGTCTGCGGTTACGCGGCCCGCGCGGATGATCGCGCGCAGCTCCTTCCGGCTGGCGACGCCCGCCTCACTCAGAATTCTGTCCAGTCTCTGCATATGGCTGCTCCTGTCATAAATAAAATCGGTCTGCATAGGTTGTACCATGCAATCAAATAGATCGGAGGAATCGTTCCATGGTCATCATGACGGCGAAGGTCCCCAAAAGAAGACTGCTGCTCATCGTGCTGCTGCTCATCGCGGCGGCGGTCGTGCTGGCGCTCTGCCTGCGCGGCGCGGGCGGCGAAACGGAAAAGCCCGCGAAAACAGGCACGCAGGGCGCAACGAACGAGGCGCGCATCGCCTTCCTCGAGAGCTACGGCTGGCAGGTCGAGCCAGAGCCGGTCAAGACCCAGCAGGTCACAGTCCCGGCTGACCCCAGCGAGGTCTTCCTGCGCTACAACGAGCTTCAGATCTCGCAGGGCTACGATCTGCTGCAATACAGCGGCAAGGAGCTGACGCGCTACGTCTACCGGATCACAAACTACCCGGACGAAAGCGGCGTGTATTACGCAACGCTTCTGGTCAAAGACGGCCAGGTCGTCGGCGCAGACGTCGCCTCCAGCGCAAAAACCGGCGTAATGCACGGGCTGAAGATGCCGGAGTGAGGATGCACCTCTCGAAATAATGGGAGGCTTTGGTGTGCGCGTTTGTAGGGGCGGGCTCTGCTCCGCCCCTACCAGCTCTATTCCGTTTTCTTCCGCTCTCTGCGTAAAACTGACGCGTTCTGCGCTTGAGTTGATGACATTACCTTTCAAGGGAGCCATTGTGGGGTGCTCACATCCACAGCGGCAGCACCGTGATCCCCAGCTCTTCGGCAAGGCGGACGGTTGCGGCGGTGCCGCCGGGGGTGCCGTCGTAGACGGAGATGAGCAGCTGCGCGCGGCGGAGCATTTCGCGGTTGCGCCGGAGCATACAGCCGGGGCTGTAGTGATCCTCCAGCACCTCAAGCTGATCGCAGGCGGCAAGCAGCGCCCAATAGCGCGCGACGGAAGCCTCGTCCCAGCCGTCCGGCTGCGACGGGCAGGGGACGAGGGCGCACAGCTGTGCGTCCTGCGCGCCGTCGGCCTTTGCGGCGAGGACGGCCTCGGCAAAGTACTGATCGCAGCCGCGGGCCATGCCGCACAGGAAGGTATGAAAGCCCCGGTCATAGACCTCCCGCACCGTGCGGCGCAGAAGCGTCTTGAGCGCGGCGCAGCGCAGATCGTCTTCGTTCCGGCCCCACGGCAATCGCTCCGGCCGGTGGCCGGTAAAGGCGCAGATCACAGGCACTTCCCTCCCGGTTCGTTTTTTTCAGTATATCAGAAAAACTGCCTCTTTACAAGCGGCCCGCGGCGTGCTACTATACGGGTACAATTGAATCGATCTTCAGGGCAGGGCGAAATTCCCGACCGGCGGTAAAGTCCGCGAGCGCAAGCTGAACCGGTGTGATTCCGGTACCGACAGTACAGTCTGGATGGAAGAAGATTTTTTACGCGGCAGCCAGACATAGTTTATTTGGGCCGTCCGTTTGCAGCACCTGAAGCTCGTTTCAGGTGCTTATTTTGTTTTGCAAAGGATGATCTGAATGAAAACGCTGTTCGCCTCGATCTCGGAAAATGTTCAATTTGTGCTGCTCTGTCTGGCAGTCACGGCGGCGGTCGTGCTGCTGGCGTGGGGAGGGGAGCGGCTGGTGATGAAAAAGCGCCACCGGCTGAACACCGCGCACACCATCACGACCGTCGGGATGCTGGCGGCAATTTCGGGCGTTCTGATGGTGATCGAGCTGCCGCTGTTCTTCGCCCCGCCGTTTTACAAGCTCGATTTCAGCGAGCTTCCGGTCCTGATCTGCGCGTTTTCGCTGGGGCCGGTCGCGGGCGTGGTCTGCGAATTTCTGAAGGTGCTCATCCACCTGCTGCTTAAGGGCACGTCGACGGCGTTCGTCGGTGATCTGGCAAATTTCCTCGTCGGCTGCTCATTTGTGCTGCCCGCGTCGATTTTGTACCAGAAGCTGCTGAGCAAAAAGGGCGCGGTCGCGTCTCTGGCGCTCGGCACGGGCGTTATGACCGTGTTTGGAAGCCTTTTTAACGCATGGTTCCTTATCCCGCGTTTTGCCGTCATGTACGGCCTGCCGCTCGACGCCATCATCGCCATGGGCACGCAGGTCAACGGCGCGATCACCGACCTGTCCACGCTCGTGCTGCTGGCCGTCGTGCCGTTCAACCTGCTCAAGGGCGTGCTGGTGTCCGTCCTGACGTTCTTCCTCTATAAGCGCGTAGAGCGGCTGTTCTTCCGCAAAAAGACGGCGGAATAAGCCTGCGTAAACCGCACCAAAGGCTCCCCTTTGCGAAAGGGGGAGCCTTTGGCGCTGCAATCGAGCAAAAAAGACTTGACAAACATCCGAAATCGGACTATACTGCGATGGTCTGATTTCGGACAGTTGGGGGGCACGGATATGAACCGGGTTTTTGATCAGACGCTGATGGCGTACAACAAAGAAATGAAAAAGCTCGACGATACCTATCGGAGCGCGGCGAAGACCTGCGGCATGGCCGAATGCGCGTTCTGGATCCTCTACACGCTCCGCGTCGAGGAAAAAAGCTTTACACAGGCGGAGATCTGTGAGTTCCTTGTCGAGCCGAAGCAGACCGTTAATTCAGCCCTCAAAAAGCTCGTCGCGGAGGGCTATCTTGCGCTTTCAGCCGGCACGGACCAGCGCAGCAAGCTCGTCCGGCTGACGCCGAAGGGGGAGCAGCTTGCACGCGAGCGCGTCGACCGCATCCCGGAGGCGGAGGCTGCCGCCCTGCGCGCGATGTCCCCGGACGACCGCGCGGCCTTTCTTCGCCTGACCCGGCAGTATCGCCTGCTCTTCGAGCAGCAGCTCAGAACGCTTTCATCACAAGGAGGAACGCCGCCCGACCCGGCGGCGCAGCAATAAGCAATGAAACAGCAGATCCGCTTGTCCGATCACTTTACCTATCGAAAACTGCTCCAATTTGTCTTCCCGTCCATTGTCATGATGATCTTTACGTCGATCTACGGCGTGGTGGACGGGCTGTTCGTCTCGAACTTTGCCGGAAAGACGGCCTTTGCGGCGATCAATCTGGTCATGCCGTTTATCATGGTGCTGGGCGGCATCGGCTTCATGATCGGCACGGGCGGCACTGCACTTGTCTCCAAAACGCTCGGCGAGGGCCGGCAGGAGGAAGCCAACCGCTATTTTTCCATGATGATCTTCTTTACGGCGCTGCTCGGCGTGCTGCTCTCGGTGACCGGCGTGGTGTTCATGCGGCCGGTCGCGCTGTTTCTCGGCGCAACGCCGGAGATGCTGGAGGACTGCGTGCGCTATGGCCGCATCGTCAATGCGTTCACAGCCGCGTTCATGCTGCAGAACGTGTTCCAGAGCTTCCTGATCGCGGCGGAAAAGCCGAAGCTGGGTCTTGCCGCGACGGTCGCGGCGGGCGTGACGAATATGGCGCTCGACGCGCTGTTTGTCGCGGGCTTCCGCTGGGGAATTGCAGGCGCGGCCGTTGCGACGGGCCTGAGCCAGTGCGTGGGCGGCCTGTTCCCGCTGGTCTATTTCCTCCGCCCGAATTCGAGCCGTCTGCGCCTTGTCAGAACGAGGCTGGAGCTGCGCCCGCTGCTGAACGCCTGCGGCAACGGCTCGTCCGAGCTGATGAGCAATATCTCCTCGTCCATCGTCAGCATGCTCTATAACTTCCAGCTGCTCAAATACATCGGTGAGGACGGCGTTTCGGCCTACGGCGTCCTGATGTACGTGCAGTTCATTTTCATTGCCATCGACATCGGCTATTCTATCGGCTGCGCGCCTATCGTCGGCTTCCATTACGGCGCACAGAACCATGCCGAGCTGAAAAATATGCTCAAAAAGAGCGTTCTGCTGATGTGCGCCTCCGGCGCGGTGCTGACGCTGCTGGCAAGACTGCTGGCCGCGCCGCTGGCAAAGCTGTTCGTCGGGTATGACGAGGGACTCTATACGCTGACCTGCCACGCGTTCCGGCTGTTCTCGTTCGCGTTTTTGTTCGCGGGCTTCAATATCTTCGCTTCGTCGTTCTTCACAGCGCTTGAAAACGGGTTGATCTCAGCCGCGATCTCTTTCCTGCGCACGCTCGTGTTCCAGACAGCCTCCGTGCTCATCCTGCCGCTGATCTTTGACGTCGACGGCATCTGGTACGCCATCACGGTCGCGGAGGTCTTCGCGGTGCTCCTCTCCGTGATTTTTCTGTTTGCCAAGCGAAAAAAGTATCATTACATGGAATGTTCGCCCCACGGAAAAAAATAACGTGATTTTTGCTTGAAACGTGCTAGAATTGGAGACGGCCTGCCGAGGCGGGCCGTCGATTCATATCGAAGGGAGCCGGGATTATGTGGATTCTCTATGCGTTCGGGTCGGCACTGTTTGCGGGCTTGACAGCGGTGTTGGCCAAGTGCGGCATCCGAAAGACGGATTCAACGGTTGCGACTGCAATCCGGACAATCGTGGTTCTGGCCTTTTCATGGCTGATGGTGTTCATCGTCGGTTCGCAGGAACGGCTTTCCGCAATCAGCGAAAAAACGCTTCTGTTCCTGATTCTGTCCGGCCTTGCAACCGGCGCAAGCTGGCTGTGTTATTTCCGTGCGCTGCAGATCGGCGATATCAATAAGGTTGTGCCGGTCGATAAATCCAGCACGGTTCTGACTATCCTGCTTGCAGTCATTTTCCTGCATGAATCGCTGAGCATCGCAAAAGGCGCAGGCATCGTACTGATCGCGGCGGGTACTTATCTTATGATCGAGAAAAAGCAGTCAGACGGCGCGGCAAAGGCTGGAAGCAGCTGGCTTCTGTACGCGGCAGGTTCCGCCGTGTTCGCAAGTCTGACCTCCATTCTCGGCAAGATCGGCATTTCCGGCGTTGAATCGAATCTCGGCACGGCGATTCGCACGGGCGTAGTGCTTGTGATGTCGTGGATGATGGTATTCGTCACGGGTAAGGGAAAGCTTCTGCGCGCGGTGCCGAAGAATGAACTCGGCTTTATCTGCCTGTCCGGTTTAGCCACGGGCGGCAGCTGGCTGTGCTATTATAAAGCCCTGCAGGACGGCCCGGCGAGCGTCGTCGCGCCCATCGATAAGCTGAGCATTCTGGTGACGATTCTGTTCTCGTGGCTCGTGTTCCACGAAAAGCTGACGAAAAAATCGGCTGCCGGCCTTGTTGCTGTCGTCGGCGGAACACTGCTGATGCTGCTCTGATACAGGGAAGCTGGCGCGAAGCGCCTGAGGGGTTGCAGCATGCAGCAGCAAAACCAGAAGTCCTTCGGCGAATTCGTACGCACCGCGTAGGGGCCGATGCCCACATCGGCCCGGCAGAATGCACCGGTTTTACGGTAGCCTACGGCAAATTCGCAACTTCTCAACGGGCCGATGTAGGCATCGGCCCCTACATTCGAGTAGGCGTCTGCATCTGCTTTTCACAATTTTTCGCGCAGAACAGGCGCGGCAAGGGGAGGCTTATCACCACACCGTGCATAAAAATCCCCTTTCCGCAAAAGCTGTCACAGAGGTGACGCTTATGGCAAACGACGAAACATTCCGCTACGATCCAACGCCCATGAACCATGAATTCCCCGGCCAGCCGGACGACTGCTTTGACATGGTCAACCAGTACGGCACGTACAACATTCAGCCCACAGCCCAGACAGAAAATTCCTTTCCGTATATTTCGCAGGGATTGCCTGAAAAAGAAAAGCGCAACAAGAAAAAATAGAAAATGCTTTACCGCTGTCTAAAAGTGACATAATTTATTATACTCGCAGTTTATCGAAAAAATGTTAATAAGCATCGGAAGCCGCTCTGTAAAACTCGCAGGGCGGCTCTTTTTGCGTTTCGTTCGCGCTTATTATTGATTTTCTTCCCGCGAAATGATATTATAAAGGTCAACAGATTTTCGGAGATGAGTTTTGT
>OHSQ01000987.1_pt1 | contig 12086 bp, 10 predicted proteins | sample 1578661 | NCBI WGS metagenome assembly OHSQ01 (sample SAMEA3879534, study PRJEB24766) | human gut metagenome | biome: human-associated habitat; feature: feces | place: USA | collected 1985/1987 | reverse complement strand
GCGTACTGCCGCACGGCGGCGCAAACGGCCGGCCACAGGCCCTGCTCGGCGTGTGTCAGGCGCAGGAGCATATGCAGCGTGATAATATCCAGCTCCGTGTTTCCCGTGCCGAGCATGGCGGCAAGGCGGGCGGACAGCTCCGGCAGCTCCTTTTTTGGCAGATAGCGGCACGGCACATGGCACAGCGCGTCGACCAGCACGAACCGGTCTTCGTCCCGCGCCTCGGTCAGCGCGTTCAGAAGCGGCTTGACCAGCGGCCCGGCCTCCTTTTCCTCGCAGGAGGCAAACAGGCTCTGGCAGATGGTCTTGAGCGAGTTGGAGATGCGCAGCGCGTGCTTGCTGGAAATGCGGTAATCCGGGTGCAGACAGAGGCCGATATAATGTGTCCATAGCTCGGCAGATTCCGACAAAAGCGCCATCACGGCGGGCGGCATCTGGCCGTCCTTCGCAGAAAGCGGCCGCTCCTTGCGGTAGCGCGGGCCGGCATTCGCAAGAATTTTGCCCATGATGCGCCCGGCGATGCGGCGCACGTCGCCGTCCGGGTGCATGAGAAGCTCATACAGGAGCACAAGCGTCTTGCGCTTGTTGGCCTTGGTCATATAGGTGCTGTATTCCTCCAGCAGGCGCAAGTACATTCGGATCCGCTGGAGATTTTTTTCGCCCTTGGCCTGTTCGAGCAGCTGCTCGAGCGTCTGGTCGGTCGAGAGCGTGTGCATGAGTCGGATGGAGCCGTCCAGCGTCAGGTCGCGCAGCGCCTGAAGCGCCTGCTCCGCGTTCATGAGCGATGGATCCTTTGTCTCATGCGGCAGAAGCTCGGTTTCCGTCAGCTCCGGGCTGACGCCGCGGCTTCGGAGCAGATTTTCAAAATCGCTCAGCTTGTGATAGACGTTCTGGTAGCGGAGCGTCTTTTCCGGCGTCATGTCGGCCAGCTTGCAAAAGATCATCTCATACGCGTCCTTGAGCGAATAGATGCGCATACGCTCCTTTTCGCCGGGCGCTCTCGTGCCGCGGACGCGGAAGTCCGCGTAGATGAGAAGCAGAGACTCGATGGGCAGGTTTTCAAATTCCAGGTCCCACGTGGAGTGGTTGGCGGAGATATAGCCGATCTCCTCCATGTCATGGCGGCTGAACCACTGCCAGGTGTAGTAATAGTGCAGATAGGCAATGCGGCTCAGATCCTCGCCCCGGCAGCCGAATTTTCCGATGTCATGCCCCAGCGCCGCCGCGCTGACCAGCGGCAGGTCGACCGGGAAGCCGGCCTTTTTCGCGAGAATGGCCGTGTGCAGAGCGATATTGTGGACGCCGATGGTATGCGATGCGGGGTCGAAGGGCGTCGATTCCATGCCGAGGCGCATGACGGCCATAAGATGGCTTTCCCGCACGGCCTGCTCAAATCTGGCATACTGCACCTCCACGCGGCTTCCGGAAATCGCGTCTTCCGGCAGTGGCAGCAGGTCGAGATAAGGGTCAAAGGCGTCCGGTCTGTTTGCCAGCGCCGCTTCCAGCGCGGACAGGTACGCCGTCTCATCCGCCGTCAGTACGGGAACCTCCGGCAGGCCGTCCGGGAACATCTGCGCGCAGAGCTTCTGATAGAGCGCGGCTAAAAACTCCTGCGCAGAGGCGGGTTTTTCCGCAAAGTCCGGTGCGCAGAGCGCCAGTACGGCGGCGCAGAGATCCCGCCGGTGGGGATCGAGGGTTCCAAAACCAGCTTTTTTTTGCATATTCATTCCTGTATGCAGCATATTGTAGGGGTCGATGCCCACATCGGCCCGTTCCGCAGCTGCGAATTCGCCAAAATCCTCTGTGGAACCGGTCTGCCCTGCCGGGCCGATGTGGGCATCGGCCCCTACAGCGGAAACGGTTCCCGTCTGTTACCTCAAATTTTACGCGCTTTGGCGGAAAAAGTAAAGTTTTTTTCATTCTGCACAAAACGGCGGGCGTGTACGGATGGGTATGCATTGTATTTTCACATAAATGAATATTTATAAATTTTATGCTTGACTTTTCTGCATAAAGTGTGTATATTACGTGCATAAAGAAAAACAACCGCACAACGGAGCTTTATGGAGGGTTTTCACATGGATAAGAGCAAGATCAAAAAAATCGTTCTGGCCTATTCTGGCGGCCTTGATACCTCGGTCATCATCCCGTGGCTGAAGGAGCATTACAACGATCCGGAGATCATCGCCGTCGCGGCCGACGTCGGACAGGGCGACGAGCTGGACGGACTGGAGGAAAAGGCCATCAAGACCGGCGCGAGCAAGCTGATCATCGCCGATCTGACCGACGAGATGTGCGACGATATTATCGTCCCGTCCGTCATGATGGACGCAAAATACGAAAAGTATCTGCTCGGCACCGCGTTTGCACGGCCCGTCATCGGCAAGAAGCTGGCCGAGATCGCGCTGGCCGAGGGTGCAGACGCCATCGCGCACGGCGCGACCGGCAAGGGCAACGATCAGGTCCGGTTCGAGCTGGCCATCAAGCGCTTCGCACCCGACATGGCGATCATCGCACCGTGGAGAGAGTGGGAGATCAAGTCCCGTGACGAGGAAATCGACTACGCCGAGGCGCATCATGTGCCGCTGAAGATCTCCCGCGAGACGAACTACTCCAAGGATAAGAACCTCTGGCACCTGAGCCACGAGGGCCTTGATCTTGAGGATCCCGCGAACGAGCCGGATCTTGACAAGGCGCTGTTCCTTGAAATGGGCGTATCCCCCTATCAGGCGCCCGACACGCCCACGACGGTTTCCGTCAGCTTTGAGGCGGGCGTCCCCGTGGCGGTCAACGGCGAGAAGATGAAGGTTTCCGACATCATCCGCAAGCTCAACAAGCTCGGCGGCGAGAACGGCGTCGGTATTCTGGATATCGTCGAAAACCGGCTCATCGGCATGAAGGATCACGGCATTTATGAGACGCCGGGCGGCACGATCCTCTATTTCGCGCATGAGCAGCTGGAAATGCTCACGCTCGACAAGGAAACGTTGCATATGAAGGAAAAGCTGGCCGTCGACTATGCCGACCTCATTTACAACGGCAAGTGGTACACCCCGCTGCAGGAGGCGCTGACAGCGTTCGCGAAAAAGGCCAACGAATTCTGCACCGGCACGGTCAAGCTCAAGCTCTACAAGGGCAACATGATCAACGCCGGCATTACCTCGCCGTATTCTCTGTATTCTGAGAATCTCGTCACATTCGGCGAGAGCGATTTCAACCAGGCCGAGGCCGAGGGCTTCATCAACATCTGGGGCCTGCCGACCAAGGTGCAGGCGCTGCGGGAGCAGGGGAAGCTGTAAAAATCCACCTCCCCTTACCATGCGGGGCATGGCAAGGGGAGGCTTTGCAAATATCATGCAGGGAGAACGCACCATGAACAAGCTTTGGGCGGGCCGGTCGGAGGCGGAGACTTCGGCATTGGCTGACGCATTCAACTCTTCGATCGCCGTCGACGGACGGATGTACAGGCAGGATATCACCGGCTCCATGGCACACGCCGCAATGCTTGCCAAATGCGGCATTCTGACGCAGGCGGATACGGATGCGATCATCGACGGTCTGGCGGGCATTCTGGCCGATCTGGAATCCGGGGCGCTGCAGCTCGACCCGCAGGCTGAGGACATTCATATGTTTGTCGAGGCGGAGCTTACGAAGCGCATCGGCGATGTGGGCAAAAAGCTCCACACGGCGCGTTCGCGCAACGATCAGGTCGCGCTTGATCTGCGGATGTATTTAAAGGATGAGATCAAGGCGCTGCAAGCGCTGGTTCTGGCCGTCATGCAGGCGCTGCATACGCAGGCGGAGGCGAACAAGGACGCCATTATGCCCGGCTACACGCATTTGCAGCGGGCACAGCCGATCACATTTGGCCAGCAGCTGTTGGCGTATGCGATGATGCTGGAGCGCGACTATGGACGGCTTGCGGACGCGTATAAGCGCACGGACGCCTCCCCCATCGGCTGCTGTGCGCTGGCCGGGACGACATATCCGACCGACCGCGTGTTTGAAGCGCAGAAGCTCGGCTTTGCCGCCGTGTGTGAAAACAGTCTCGACGGCGTATCGGACCGAGATTTCTGCGTGGAGCTGATGAGCGCGTGCGCGCTGGTCATGATGCATCTGTCGCGGCTTTCCGAGGAGCTGATCCTGTGGTCGAGCTGGGAATTTCAGTTTATTGAGCTGGACAGCGGCTTTACGACCGGCTCTTCCATCATGCCGCAGAAGAAAAACCCGGACATGGCTGAGCTGTGCCGCGGCAAGACCGGGCGGGTCTACGGCGATCTGATCGCGCTTCTGACGACGCTCAAGGGGCTTCCGTTGGCCTATAATAAGGATATGCAGGAGGACAAGGAGGCCGTGTTTGACTGCGTGGACACGACGAAGCTTTGCCTGCAGATCATGGCTCCGATGCTTTCCAGCCTTCGTACAAAGCCGGAGGCTATGCTGCTGGCCGCGCAGAAGGGCTTTATCAACGCGACGGATCTGGCCGATTATCTGACAAAAAAGGGCGTTCCGTTCCGCAGTGCGTACAAAATTTCCGGTCAGCTCGTGGCGTACTGCATCACGCATGATACCGTGCTTGAGAAGCTGCCGCTGGAAACCTACAAGACGTATTCGGACGTTTTCACGGACGATCTGTATGAAGAAATTTCGCTCAGGACCTGCGTGGCGCGGCGCATTTCCGCCGGAGGCACCGGCCCCGCGTCGGTACAGGCGCAGCTGGATTCCGTCGCGGCCTTCCTCGCGGCGCATCAATAAAAAGGAGTACGACATGAACATCAAAGGACAGAGCTTTTTAAAGCTGCTTGATTTTACGCCGGAGCAGATCGCAGAGTTTTTGGCGCTTGCCGCCGAGCTCAAGGCAAAGAAAAAGGCCGGTATCCCCCACCGGCTGTGCGAGGGCAAGCAGGCTGCGCTGATTTTCGAGAAGACCAGCACGCGGACGCGCTGCTCGTTCGAGGTCGCGGCGCATGATTTGGGCATGACGGTCACGTATCTCGACCCGTCCGGCTCGCAGATCGGCAAAAAGGAATCCATCGCCGACACTGCGCGCGTGCTTGGCCGTATGTACGACGGCATTGAGCACCGCGGCTACGGGCAGCAGATCGTCGAGGAGCTGGCAAAATACGCGGGCGTCCCCGTCTGGAACGGACTGACGAACGAATTTCACCCCACGCAGATTCTGGCCGATTTCCTGACGATTCAGGAGCATTTCGGCAATCTGACCGGCAAAAAGCTCGTGTACATGGGCGACGCGCGGTACAACATGGGCAACTCCCTGATGGTCGGCTGCGCAAAGATGGGGATGCACTTTGTCGCCTGTGCGCCGGAGGCGTACTTCCCGGATAAGGCTCTGATCGAAACGTGCAAAGCGATCGCCGCGCAGACCGGCGCGGTGCTGGAATTCGACACAGAGCCGATGCACGCGGTTCAAAACGCGGATGTGATCTATACCGACGTGTGGGTCTCGATGGGAGAACCGGACGAGGTCTGGCAGACGAGAATTCACGACCTGCTCCCCTATCAGGTCAACGCAAAGCTCATGGCGCAGGCCGGGCCGCAGTGCCGCTTCATGCACTGCCTGCCCGCGTTCCACGATCTGAACACCACCATCGGCAAACAGATCAGCGAGAAATACGGACTTGACGCGATGGAGGTCACGGATGAGGTCTTCGAGAGCAGCCAGTCCATCGTCTTCGACGAAGCGGAAAACCGTATGCACACCATCAAAGCCGTCATGGCCGCAACGCTGTAAATTTATACAATCCAAAGGCTTCCCTTTGCACAAAGGGAAGCCTTTTTTGGGGCTTGACTTTTCCGGGAAAATCCTTTATATTGAAGCTAACGAATATTAGTTAGCTGGTGAAGTGATGAAGCAGGAGGATACACGGGAGAGGATTCTGGAACAGGCGCTGGAGCTGTTTTCCGAGAAGGGATACGATTCTGTCAGCGTGGGCGAGATCGCGCGGGCGGTCGGCATCAAGGCGCCCTCTCTTTATAACCACTTTCCCAGCAAGCGGGCCATTTTTGACGCGATCGTGGAATCCACGGCGGCACAGTATGAGGCGGACACCGGAAAGATCGACATTCATGTGCAGAACGTGTCGCAGGACATTCCGGTCTTTACGGAGATCACAGCAGAAGCGCTGTTTGAAAAGGTGCGGCAGATTTTTGAATACTCTCTGCACAATGCGCCGATCAGCCGCTTCCGGCGCATGATGACCATTGAGCAGTTCCGTTCACCGGAGCTGGCGGCGCTGTATTCCCGTCGGTACGTTGACCGGCTGCTCGCCTACCACGCCGGGATCTTCCGCGCTCTTATCGCAGCCGGTGAGCTTCAGGCGGAAGACCCGGATACTCTGGCGATGCAGTATGTCGCGCCCGTCCTGACGCTGATCGGGATCTGCGACCGGCAGCCGGAACGGGAGGCGGAGTGTCTGGATATGCTCCGCCGCCATGTGGCGCTTTTTTTCCGTATGGTTCACAAAAGGGAGCCGCTGCAATGAGCGCGGCAGAGGAACGCTGGGTCCTGTACCCGGTCTGCGGCGCAAAAACGCGGCTGCGGCTGCTGCGGCGGACAATCTTGCAGGAGTTCCCGCTCTTCTGCCCGAAATGCCGCCGGGAGAGCATCATCAACGCAAGAAATTTTCAAATCGAAGAAGTCAATCAGCCAGACGCAAGGACGCAGTGCTGACCATGTCTGACGTGGTCAGCACTGCGTTTTTTGAACAGGAGGAGCAAAATGAAACGAACGCTGGTACAAAAGCTTGGCCTGCTCGGCCTTGTCAGCTTTTTTTGTATGCGGCAGCGGTGATATTTGCCCCGCTGGCCTAGGGTGTATCTGAAAACTCCCAACGCACCCGGACAGCGGGCCTTTTTGCGGTGCGCCGCGTCATTTTTCCTTGAAATACGTCAGTATTCCTGCGAAAAAATGTCTTGCGCAACGCAAAAATCCCTCGCTGCCGGTCACATCATGAGTTTTCAGATACACCCTACCCGGGATATGACTGGATGGCGCAGGCCGTCAGCGATCTGAGCGCGGCGGATGCGCCGTCGCTTGCGCTGTGGAACCAGCTGAGTGCGGGCTATAACGCGTGTGAGGTCGTCTGCGCGACGGTCGTCTGCATCGGCATACAAGGCCGGAATCCAAAGCTGCTGCGCACCGGCGTCTATCTGTTTGCCGTCATGGAGTGGATCTCTGCGATCGGCTACCGGATGTTCCCGCTGTCAAGCAGCGGCTATGCCGGCGCATTTCAGGACGTTATGCACATGGCCGTCACCGCTGCGGTCGTACTGCTGTCCATCGTGTCGCTGGCGATCCTCATTGCCGCCGGTGTGAAGGACCGGCGGTGCCGCTCCTACGGCGTATGCGCAGCTGCTACCCTCGGCATGATGCTCGTCGGCGCGGTCGGCACGAAGCTTGTTCCGGCGCAGTATTTCGGCGCCGTCGAGCGGTTCAGCGTGTTTGCCGCAACGGGGTTCAACGCAGCGCCATTCAGGCAGGCGATCTTGCGGCATTGGAGCGCAGCGTATGAAGCCTTTTATCTGAAATCAGGACAATAGATTCTTGAACAGATCGAAGATGCAGGCGTAAGAACAAGCATCCCGTACAATTACGAAAACGCAATTTTTAATTTCAATTTTAAGGAGAACTTTTTGAAGCGTATCACTTTATCACTGGAGCGTGTGGTCTGACCGGGAGGTCTGGCAAATTCCATCACACGCCATTCCTCCCGAAGAACCGGAACCGACATTTTCAGGAGGAGCAACATGAATCGCGAAAACAAACGCAAAGCCTTTGAAAAAGGCTACTATAAGACCCACGCCTGCAGCGACACCTTCATCTGCAAGGTCTGCGGAAGGACTGTCGTCCCGGAAAACGCAGGCTCCGGCCACCGCAACCACTGCCCGAACTGCCTTGCAAGCCTGCATTTGGACATTGAGCCGGGCGACCGGGAAAGTGACTGCGGCGGGATCATGGAGCCGATCGCCGTCTGGGTGCGCAGGGGCGGAGAATGGGCCGTCATTCACCGCTGCCGCCGCTGCGGCGCGCTCAGCTCCAACCGCGTGGCGGCGGACGACAACCCCATGAAACTCATGTCCATCGCCATGAAGCCGCTGTGCCAGCCGCCGTTCCCGCTGGAGCGCATTGAGGAAATGACTGCCTTGATGGGCGGCGACGGACAGCTTCGAAAATAAAAACAGGAATGTTGAAAACAATGCAGACAATTTTGATTATTGACGACGACGCAGCCATCGGGAGTCTGGAGCAGGAGGTTCTGGAACGGGCAGGCTACGCGGTGCTCCGCGCCTATTCCGGCACGGAGGCGCTGCTTCTGCTGAAAGACAGCCGCCCCGATCTCGTTCTGCTCGACCTCATGCTGCCGGGGCTGTCCGGCGAGGAGGTCCTGCCGCAGCTTCAGGGCATTTCCGTCATTGTAGTCAGCGCCAAAACGGCGGTGCAGGACAAGGTCGGACTGCTGCTGGGCGGCGCGGCGGATTATCTCACGAAGCTCTTCGACACGAAGGAGTTGCTGACCCGCGTAGCTGTTTGGCTGCGGGAAGCGGCCCGTTCGCCGCTGGCGGCGATCTATGCCTGCGGCAATCTGACGCTGGACACGGCCTCCCACGAGGTACGCGCCGCCGGTACTCCGGTTTCGCTGACCCGGACGGAATACGCCATCTTGAAGCTGCTGATGCAGAATCCCGGACAGGTGCTGGCAAAATCCGTCCTGCTCGACCGCATCGGCGCGGACACGCCGGACTGCACGGAAGGCTCGCTCAAGACCCACATCAGCAATCTGCGCGGCAAGCTGTGGGACGCGACTGGCAAAGACCATATTGAAGCGGTCTGGGGCATCGGGTTCCGGCTGAGGCCGGAATCTTGACCATTTCTGGACGATTTTCCTGACCGCTTTCTGAACCTTTTGCCAGTACCATGCGGATATCAGGCAAAGGAGGTATAACGAGGAATTCTCCATCCTGCCCGGCGAACAGAGCACAACGGGCACAGATTGACGCAGTGGCTGCGAAGGAGGAACCATCATGTCAAAACGGACGCGGCAATACATCGGCATACTGCTCCTTGTAAATGGGCTGGTATTCTGGAAGCGGGTATTGCCGGTTTACAAACGGTCATTTTCTGCATAGCAAAAGCAAAACAGCAAGGAACGTCGAGAAAAATGTTCTCCGGTGCGGTAAAATGCCGTCGTAAGGAGTTGAGCGTGCATGAAGGAACAGATTCTGGCCGTGCAGCGGATGCAGGACTACGGTGATGCTGCTGATTCTGGTTCCATCGAACAGGAATCCGCCGTTATAACCATCCCCTGCGCTTTCCAAGTGAAGCGGATAGTTGATACTCGCAAGGTTTGTGCAGTACGCAAACGCTCTGGTGCCGATCCTTGTTACCGTATCCGGAAGCTTCAGCGAAACCAGAGTTATGTTTCCGCTGAAGCATAGCTTACCAATTTCCGTCACCGTATACCCGTCCAGTTTATCCGGAACAATCAGATTTGCCGCCGTCCCCGAATACCCCGTGATCTGCGCGGTATTGTCGGACAGGACGCTGTATGTAAAATCGCCGGATCTGTTATCCGTGGAGAGGACGGAGACGGTCGGCTCCTCCGGAGGGGCTTCCGGCTGTTTTTCGGCCTCGGGCGCTTCCGGTTCTGCCGGGGCGGCGGGCGCTTCTTTCTGCGCGGTCAGTTCGTCCGGCAAGACGTCTTCGTAGGCTGTCTGCATCCGGAACTCCGCCGCCAGCGCCTGCATGGGCAGGCTGCACAGCAGGATCGCCGCCGAGCAGAGCAGCGCGGTCAGACTGGTAAAGCATCGCTTCATTATTGTTCCTTTTTTCTCCCGTTTTTCAAAAACGGCTATTTTCTCCCATATTTACCGTATAATATATAAAAATTCAATTCAAGACCATTTTCTATGAAAAGGAGCCGCTGCTTTTGCAGCGGCTCCCGTCTTCGCCTCCGGTGTTCCGGAGAAAAAGACTTACTTCATGTTGCGCTCGTAGGACTCGATCATTTTCTTAGACATGTGACCCATAGAATCGTCAGGGCTGGAAACCCTTGCGGCGTCTGGCTTTTCTGCTTGTTCAGTCAAATCGCGGGTGATGTGACCCGTGCGGCTTTCGAGCTTCCGGAGGTACTTTTCCGTCGTTTCCCCGGTGAAGATCTTGACCTGAAGCAGCATAGTCGTGTCGTCCTTCGGTGTCACGAAGATCTTGCTGATATACTTGTCGATGAACTCCTTTGTGATGATCCCCTGCGCCGCGTCGCGCTGGGCGTTCGTCAGGACTCTGCGGATCTCATCGATCTTCTGCTTGAAGGCGTCTCCCTCGGCGGCTGTCTGCTCCAGTTCTGCGATTTCCTTTTCGGCTTCTTCAATTTCACGATTGCAGTCAGCAGTCATCTTCTTGAAATCTGCGTTCGTGATGCTGTCGTCTGCGGCAAGCTGCAGGAGCTTATTCTTCTTCCGATTTGCCTGATCGATGATGTTATTCTGCTGTTCGATCTTTTTCCGGAGCGAGCCGTGCTGCGTCAGCTCATTGTACATACGGATATATTCTTCCACCATCGCATCGGCGTCTGCCGCCGTGTCACGGAACACCTCGAACAGCAGCGGCTTGATCTCGCTTTCGTAGATGGCAAAGGATCTGCAGGAATCCGCGCCGTTTTTGATCTTGCCGGAGCAGAGCCATTTACTGTTCTTTCTGCCGCGCTTGTCCTCGGATTCCCGGCGGTAGTAGGGCTGTCCGCACTCCGTACACCACAGCTTTCCAGTCAGGAGATTGGCGTGGTTGCAAACACCCTGCCGCGCTTTCACGTCCTCGCTGCGCTTTTTCAGCACGGCATTGGCCTGATCCCAAATTTCTTCCGTTACGATTGCGGGGACAATTTCTCCTGTTTCATCCTTGAACATGATCCATTCCTCCGGCGGGAGGAATTTCTGCTTCTTCGTGAACATATCCACGACCTTGACCTTGTTGCCAACGTAGTAGCCCTTGTATTTGGGATTTGAAATGATGTTGGACATGGTGGTATGCGCGATTTTCTTGCCGTTGTGGTTGCGATAGCCTTTTTCCCAGAACAGCGTTTCCAGCTGCTTCATGGAGTATTCGCCGGTCGCGTAGAGTTCAAACAGTTCCCGCACCATCGGTGCTTCCGTTTCGTCAATGGCCAGCTTCCCGTCTGCTTTTGTGTAGCCGAAAATGCGGCTGTTGCCGAGTACGACGCTCGACTTGATGGCTTGCTGGTGACCGAATTTCACGCGCGAGGACAGCTTGCGCAGCTCATCCTGCGCGATAGACGACATGATGGACAGGCGCAGTTCGGCATCCTCATCGAACGTGTTGATGTTGTCGTTCTGGAAGAATACACCGACGCCGTAGCTCAAAAGCTGGCGCGTGTACTGGATGGAGTCAAGTGTGTTTCGAGCAAAGCGGGAGATTTCTTTGGTGATAATCAGATCGAATTGGCCTTCGGCGGCGTCTTCGATCAGCGGAATCTCATGCTCGTCGGCAATCATTCGGATTTCATCGATGCGTGCCGGCATACCGTAGAGATGGACTGCCATTATGGCCGCGGGTTTCACGGGACATTCCGCAATAGCGCGGCGGAGCAGCTCGGGCGACATGTTCCATGTCGAGCTTTCCGAGTCGACAAACCACGGTTTCGCCCCGACATAAACAACCGGGTTGGCGCTTGCGGCGAAAGTCAGATCCTGACAGATAACCGTGTCGCCGGGCTTTACGCCGGCCATTATCAGGGCCAGATGGAGGGCAGCGGTGCCGGCGCTGAGAGCGACGACATCATTGGCGCCGAGATAGTCGGCCAGCAGTTTTTCGAAGCGGTCTACATCGGGCCCGAGCGGCACGATCCAGTCATCTTTAAGGGCTTCTTCAATATATTTCATCTCTGTGCCCGACGGATGGGGCCGCGAGAGCATTATTCGCTTGTTTTCCATTATTTTATCGTCCGATACAGTGATATTCGAATCCGTTTTCACGAAGTTCGTCGGGGTCGTAGATGTTTCGGCCGTCGACGACGAGGTTTCCTTTCATGGCTTTCGCGACGACCCGCCAC
>OHSQ01000986.1_pt1 | contig 12088 bp, 10 predicted proteins | sample 1578661 | NCBI WGS metagenome assembly OHSQ01 (sample SAMEA3879534, study PRJEB24766) | human gut metagenome | biome: human-associated habitat; feature: feces | place: USA | collected 1985/1987 | reverse complement strand
TTACCTTAACCACGCCGGGCATCTTCTTCAGCTTCGCCTCTACTGCCTGCAGCTCCTCCGCCGAAGCACTGTCCTGCATGTAGACTGACACCTGTACCTGGCTTTCCAGATACTGCGCCAGATTGTTGGTGTTGAGAAAAATCAGCAGAAACATTCCCAGCACTAACAGCGAAACCGCTACAGTCGAAATAGAAGCAAAGCTCATAAATCCGTTGCGTCTGATGGATTTATAGGTTTCCTTAACAAAATATTCTTTTGTACTAAAGCTCATAGCCATATACCCCGCTTGCTTCATCACGTACGATATGCCCGTTCTCTATGGCTATAACGCGCTTGCCCATGGCATCAACTATTTCTTTATCGTGAGTTGCCATGACAATCGTAGTTCCTTCAGCATTAATTTCCTTAAAGATTTCCATAATATCCCAGCTTGTTTCCGGGTCCAGGTTACCTGTAGGTTCGTCGGCAATTACCATAATAGGATCGTTGACAATAGCACGGGCAATAGCGATACGCTGCTGCTCGCCGCCACTCAGCTCATTAGGATAAGCATCGGCACGGTGACGCAGGCCGACAAGATCCAATACGTTCAATACTCTGCGCTTAATCTTGCGGCGCGGTGTTTCTATTACCTCCATAGCAAAAGCTACGTTTTCATAAACAGTACGGTCCGGAAGCAGACGGTAATCCTGGAAAATTATGCCCAGCTGACGCCTCATATACGGAATCTCATTGGGTGTCAGCGATAAAATATCCACGCCATTAACAAAAATGCTGCCCGTGGTCGGCAGAACCTCACGGAACAGCATTTTGATAAAGGTAGACTTACCAGCGCCGCTAGGTCCTACAACAAAGACGAATTCGCCTGGTTCAATATGAATATCGACGTTCTGCAAGGCAACAGACCCACTGGGATATACCTTGCTTACATCAGTCATTTTCAGCACTACCTTCAATCTCCTCTCAATTTAATAAATCAAAGGCTTCCTTTGCATTTAAAAAAGCTTTCGCTCTCAATGTATCCAAAAGTCCATGAGCAGCATTGGCAGAAGCCAGCGCCTTGCGCGCAGACGCAACTACCTGCGCAGCCTGCAGTGTTTCCACAGCTCCTGCGCTGATGCCGTTAATGTCTTTAACAAAGCCGTCAATTTTGGGGTCATAGGATACTGCAGCTCCATAACTGCAGCAAAAATCAGTGCATGCAGACGCATACCGATAAGCAGATTAAAGTTACCCATCAGCGACAAAAACTGCTCGGTATCACATCCGGTTTCCAAAACAGTACTGTCTGCCTTGCTCCTCATAAAGTGCTGTAATCTGTTGCAGGCAGCCACATCCACAGGATATTGCAGCGGCAGCAGCACAATATGTGCCTTATATTCCTTAGCCAGAATATCCGCAGCCTTAGCCAGCTCCAGCAGGTACTTATCATCCTCCTGCCATTTACGTACACTTATAGCTATCAGCATTTTATCTTGCGGTACGCTAAACTGCTGCAGCAGCTCGAGTCCTTTTTCCTTACTTTCCTGCGGCAAGGTCAGCACAGAATCGGCTGTAAGCTGAACCTTTTCCGCCGGTACACCGATACGGCGCAGTTCATATAAAGAATCCTGGTCACGCACGGTAATTAAATCCACCCGGCTGCAGATAAATTTAGTCAGCCTGCGCATAAGTCTGTTATGGATAGGTCCTATACCCTGACCGAAAAGCATGACCTTTTTTTTGAGCAACAGGCCCAAAGCCAGGATAAACAGATAATATAACAGACTGCGCTTGCTGGTAACATCCTGCAGCAGACTGCCACCGCCGCTGAGCAGCAGGTCGCAGTCCATGAGGGCAGCAAAAATTTTGCAAAAGCTGAAACGATGAAGAGAATTCACCTTGTGTCTTGCGGCAGTAGCGGGCGGATTTCCTGAGATAACCGTCAGTTCCACGGTCTTTTCCGTACTGCGCAAAGCCTTAATGATCGCGGTCAGCATAGCTTCATCTCCGGCATTAGCAAATCCATAGTATCCGGAAATCACGATCTTACTCATTCTTCAAGGTATCTCCTTCTAAACTTAACAACTAAAGGCAACAGCATGCCAAGCACCAGTACAGCGATTACGCCGAATACAACGCCAACAGCATAGCCGTCGAGAGCACGTACAAAGCTCATAACAACCGGAGTACGCATATGACAGAAGGTCTGCACCAGACTGCCCTGTCCGATAACGGCAGCACAGGTAAGTACAAACTGCCACCAACGTGGTGCACAACGGTAAACAGCAAGCACTGCCACGAAAAATGCCGGATGACCGATCATAAATTCTTTTTCGCGCGGACGTGCATACATCAGCTGCTCTAAGAAAGCACGCATCTTCAATTCAATTGCCGGTACAGGCACACCACCGGTGTGACCGCTGCGGCCGACAAAATAATAAGCAATAAACAGCAGCACCGCAAGCACTGCTACATGGCGGAAGGTAATCTCTGTATCAAGCAGACCGTTCAGGCGCTCCCACAGAGTTTTCAAGCCTTTGCCCACAACCTGCAGCAGGTCATAGCGTTTCATAAAGAGAACTGCTGTCAGCATAACCGGCAGAATAAAGGTTAATTTTACGCCGCGGTAAATATCAATTTCCAACAGGAAGCGGCTGTCTGTCAAAATAGCCGACAGGAAGGCTGCACCAACCAAAGACAAAGCAATCGCCAGCGCCAGCTGCCAGATACCGTTCCAGCAGATAGCAAGCAGACTGTGCTTATCACTCGTATTTTTATCCCAAATGTTAAAGATAACATTCATCGAAAGCACCGGGAAAACACTTGCTGCCGCCAAAGCCAGCAACTGACGTGTAAACAGGCCGCGGCCTATAAACAGCAGTGCCAAAGCTCCGGCAGAAAAAACAGCCCACAGTGCTATTTGCTGCTTACCGCCCAGGTTAAAGAGCAACGCAAGATACAGCACTACACCGGCGGCAATCGCCAATATAATAGGAATAAAGTTTAACTTAGCGGGGAAATACGGTGCAAAGCCATCTTTGTTTTCGGCGCTGAAAACACCTGCTTCGCCGATAGTATAACCACGCGCTTCAACGCTGGCCTTAATATCACGCACATACTTCAGGTTAGTCTTCATAATATCCTGACCACCCTCAGGCATCAGGAAGGGACGGATATAGTTCACGCGGATATTGCGCTCCTCGTCCGTCAGTGCCCACCGGCGCAAAGCCTCGCCCACGCTGATTTTCTTTTGCTCGGTCGGGTCGATAACATAGGAACGGGCAGCCTTATAGTCATTGAACTCAGCCAAAGGCAACAGACCGTCGATTTTGGCAAACTGCAGCTGGGTGTAATGCTCCAGCATTACCAGCGTCATGTTGTTTTCCTTCATGCGCTCGCCCAAATGCTGCATTTTATTAGGATAGCCCACAACCTCTGTACCGCATGGCATCAGAGCATCAACCGGTACACCAGCTTCTTTAATGCGGGCAAAAATGCCGTCAATCTGCTCATCCGTTACATCCACATAATTTTGCGGACGTACGATAATTTTGAAGCCCAAAGCAGCAACCTTACGCATATCCTGCACCGGCAAACCTAAAGGAGCCTGCAGCAGTCCCTGAGGCTCATCGTATTTACCCTCAGGCAGAAGTGTAGTGCTGCCCTTGATTTTGATAATACGCGGATTTTCACTTACAACCTTTACACGGTCAGCACCGTAGCGCAGGCACAAATCCTGCTCTACATCATCTAAGACAGACTGCTTGTCAGTAGCAGCAACGTAAGCAGCATTTTCTTCAACATCGCCGGCTCCCACATTAGCGAAAACACCCATGCCTGAACCAAGCGCAGCTGCCTGACGCAGCTCACCGCCAGTTACCGTCTGGATTTCGCCGTTTTTAGTCAGGCGCTCCAGCGTAGTATCGAAAATCATCAGCGAGTTGATGCCTGCATCCTTAAACTGACGCAGTACATCCTCCTCCGGCAGGCCCTGCAAAGCGGCCAGCTTACGTAAGCCCTCGTACTCCATAGCCATTTCTACAGTATTGTTTTTTTGTTCAACATCGTGACGGGCAACGTTCAGCCATAAGGCACAAACCAGACCGATTACGATTACTGCCAAAAGCAAAGGATTATATCGGCTTTTCATAAAATTCACCTGTCCAGACCTCGCTTTATTAAACCTTTTTCTGCTGACTGCGCAGATATGCTTCTACGAACGGCATCAGATCGCCATCCATAACAGCCTGAATGTTACCGGTTTCGCAGCCGGTACGATGGTCCTTAACCATAGTATAGGGCTGGAACACATAGGAACGGATCTGGCTGCCCCATTCGATATTCTGGTAATCACCGGCAATATCGCTGACAAGAGCATCCTGCTTAGCCTTTTCATATTCATATAATTTTGCACGCAGCATCTGCAGGCAGCGCTCACGGTTCTGAATTTGGGAACGCTCATTCTGACATTGAACAACGATACCCGTCGGTTCATGTGTCATACGTACAGCAGAGGACGTTTTGTTGACATGCTGACCGCCGGCACCGCTGGAACGGTAAACATCGACGCGCACCTCATCCATATTAATATTTACATCAACAGTATCATCCAGCTCCGGCATTACGTCTACCGCAGCAAAGGAGGTATGACGGCGGGCATTGGCATCAAACGGAGAAATGCGCACCAGGCGGTGTACACCCTTTTCAGAGCGCAAGAAGCCATAAGCATTATGGCCGTTAACCTGAATGGTAGCACTTTTTACACCGGCCTCATCACCCGGCTGATAGTCAAGCATTTCCAGCGCAAAACCATTTTGCTCCGCAAAACGGGTAAACATACGCAGCAGCATACTGGTCCAATCCTGCGCTTCGGTGCCGCCGGCACCTGCATGCAGTGTCAGGATAGCATTATTGGCATCATATTCACCGCTGAGCAGCATACCCAGCTCAAGATGCTCCAGCTCGCTGCGGCATTTGGCCAACAGCTCATCCATTTCAGGAAGCAGGCTTTCATCATTTTCTTCGGCAGCCATCTCCTGCAAAGCTTCCAAATCGTCAACGCCTGCGCTTAATTTATGGAAACCGTCAACCTCTTCCTTTAAGCTGTTAACATCCTGCGCAGTTTTTTGTGCCTTTTCCGGATCATCCCAAAAAGTAGGATCACCCATTTTATGTTCTAATTCTGCAATACGATCTTCTTTGACAGCGATGTCAAAGAGATCCCCTCATTTCCTCTAATTTTGCTTGCAGATTTGTAATTTCAGGCTTATATTCTTCAATCAACAAAATTCCTCACAACCTTTCGTGTAGCAAATATTAGTTATTTACGGCCTCAGCCGTTTTGCCGAGTTCTTGCAAACAAGGCTAAGTAAGTCAGCAGCCAAGGCTGCTGACTTAAAAATTATTTTTTGGGTTCAGCTTTCAAATTACCCTCGTCACCCTCGGGAGTCGGGTTATTGGTGGAAGCATTTTCCAGCGGGTCTTCAACCTGCGGCTGGGTAATAACATTGACGCGGTAAATGTAACGGACAACGTCTTCCTTGATAGCCTCCATCATGGCTTCAAACATATCGTAGGCTTCAAATTTGTACTCAACCAGCGGATCCTTCTGACCATATGCACGCAGGCCAACGCCTTCACGCAGCATATCCATAGCATCCAGATGCTCCATCCAGTGGTTGTCTACAACCTTCAGCATAACCAGGTTTTCCAGCTCGCGCATCAGCTCAGGACCGATTGCGTCCTCACGTGCCTGGTAGTTGTCATCAGCAACCTTCTGCAGATATTCAGCCAGCTCTTCACGGCTGAGGTTTTGCAGATAATCTACGGTCAGCAGACCACGCGGAGCATAGAAATCCTCAGCGTAGTTAATCAGAGCCTGCAGATCCCAATCCTCAGAGTAAACCTCAGGCGGTGCGTACATGGTCATAGTACGTTCAACGGTTTCATCAACCATCTCTTTGATGGTATCCTTAAGATTTTCCTGATGCAGGATTTTATGACGCTGAGAGTAAATAACCTCACGCTGCTGGTTCATAACATCGTCATATTCCAGGACGTGCTTACGAATGCTGAAGTTACGTGCTTCAACCTTCTTCTGAGCATTTTCAATGGACTTGGTAACAAGGCTGTGTTCAATCGGCTCATCGTCCTCCATGCCCAGTTTGTCCATAATGCCGGCAATATTATCACTGCCGAACAGACGCATCAGATCATCCTCCAGGCTCAGGAAGAACTTGGAAGAACCGGGGTCACCCTGACGGGCGCAACGGCCACGCAGCTGGTTATCGATACGACGGCTTTCATGACGCTCGGTACCGATGATATGCAGACCACCCAATTCAGGAACGCCTTCACCCAAGGTAATATCGGTACCACGGCCTGCCATGTTGGTAGCAATGGTTACAGCACCGTATTGGCCTGCATGAGAAATAATCTCAGCCTCTTTTTCATGGTACTTCGCATTCAGCACGTTATGCGGAATGTTGCGGCGTTTGAGCATAGCGCTCAGCTCTTCGGACTGAGCGATGGAAGTAGTACCAACCAGTACCGGGCGACCGGACTTATGGCATTCTTCAATCTCGTTGACTGCTGCCTTGTATTTGGCAATGCGTGTTTTATAGATAACATCAGGATAGTCAATACGGATCAGCGGCTTATTGGTAGGTACAACAATAACCGGCAGATTATAAATCTTCTGGAACTCCTGCTCCTCGGTCTTAGCGGTACCGGTCATGCCGGCGAGCTTTTTGTACATACGGAAGTAGTTCTGGAAGGTAATAGTTGCCAGCGTCTGGCTTTCGCGTTCTACCTTTACGCCTTCCTTAGCTTCGATAGCCTGATGCAGACCTTCGGAGAAACGACGGCCGAACATCAGACGGCCGGTAAATTCATCGACGATGATAACCTGACCATCCTTAACCACATAATCGCGGTCGCGGTGCATCAAAGCCTTAGCCTTCAGAGCGCACATAATCTGGTGGGAGTAGTCCACACCGTGCTCATTGTCATACAGGTTGCCGATGCCCAGCATTTTTTCTGCCTTGGCAATACCCTTTTCGGTAGGTGCTACCTGTTTTTGTTTTTCATCAACAGTGTAATCCTCGCCCTCTTCCATGTTGGCAACAACACGGGCCAGAACCTGATACAGCTCGGTGGATTTTTCACCTGGGCCGGAGATAATCAGCGGGGTACGCGCTTCATCAATCAGGATACTGTCGACCTCATCGACAATACAGTAATTCAGCTCACGCTGAACCATCTGATTTTCATCAACTACCATGTTATCACGCAGATAGTCAAAGCCGAATTCATTATTTGTACCGTAAGTAATATCTGCAGCATATGCAGCCTTACGGTCGGGGAAGTCCATATCATGCACAATCAGACCTACAGACAGACCGAGGAACTTGTAAATACGGCCCATATCCTCGCTGTCGCGGCGTGCCAGATAATCATTGACAGTTACAACATGCACGCCCTTGCCGGTCAGCGCGTTCAGATATACAGGCGCAGTAGCTACCAAAGTTTTACCTTCGCCGGTACGCATCTCGGCAATCTTGCCGCGATGCAGTACTACACCGCCAATTAACTGTACATCAAAATGACGCATGCCGGTAACACGTCTGGACGCTTCACGGACAACGGCAAATGCTTCCGGAAGAATATCGTCCAGAGTTTCGCCCTTTTGCAGACGTACCTTAAACTCGCCGGTCTTGGCTGCTAAATTAGCAGAGCTAAGACTTTCCATATCCTTTTCCAGACTATTAATCTTATCTACGATTACACGAATGTTTTTGATTTCTTTTTCGTTGGGGTCACCAAAAATTTTCTTTAAAATGCCTTCGAGCAACACGATCACTCCTTAAAATTATGGTGTCTTAAAAGACTATACACCTAATTTTAAATTATAACAGAATCTCTCTCAAAAAGCAAAAAGCACAGGAGCAAATCCTGTGCTTTTTTGTGAAGTTTAGGTTAAAATATTTGCTTTATTTCAGTTCCGGGCTCAGCAAGCCGTATTTGCCATCCTTGCGGCGATAAACCACATTGGTAGCACCCAGATCAGGATCGTAGAATACGAAGAAATCGTGGTTCAACAGGTTCATTTGCAGAATTGCTTCTTCCGGAGTCATCGGATGCATGATGAAGCGTTTATTCTTGATGATTTCGAATTCGCCTTCATCAGCAGCTTCTGCAGCCGGTACCGGAGCAGGAACAGCGGTATCAGCAAAGTTGCTGTATTTTCTCTTCATCAGACGAGTTTTATATTTATGAATCTGACGTTCAATTTTCTCTACAACCAAATCAATGGAAGAATACATATCTTTCGTGGTTTCCTGTGCTCTCAGCAAAATGCCGCTTGCAGGAACCGTAATTTCTACAATATGGTTACCTTTCTCAACCTTCAGTACTGCAGAAATGTCACCAACAGTCTTAAACTGCTTAGTAACCTTGGTAATTTTTTTCTCCACATACTCTTTCAGAGCCGGGGTCACATCAATGTTTCTGCCTTTTACGTTTACACTCATAATCAATGCCTCCTTTGGTATGTCGCCAAATTGCTTTGGTGCTACCATTTTTCTATCAAGGGCTCGGGCTTTATCCCTTTGCTTCTATATTTCGCTATAGGAACGAAAACTCCTGCTAAAGTTTGCAAAAAATATCTAATTTGCTTAGATTTGTTGCAATAGTGTTACATTGATTACAGCTTATAACCGATGTTAACATCCTCATCTTATAAAAGCGCAGCAACCATACTTTTCGACTCTTTTTAACCCAAGGAATTCATAAAAAGCAATATTTTTTTCACTTGCTTCTGTAAGGAGCTGCAGTTGATAGACATCGGCATACTTTTCCATAACCTTCCGCATAAGCTGTGAACCAATGCCATGACGCTGAAATTCCGGCAGCACTATTAAATCCTGCAGAAAAACTACAGAAGCACCATCACCGACAGCACGGAGTATCCCCACAAGCTTTCCATCAGCATAAGCAGCTAAAACATAAAGTGAATTCTTATAAGCTTTCCTTAGCATTGCCGGATTATTGGTATAATTACTCCAGCCAACACTACTATATAACGCCATAATTTCGGCTTCATTGTAGGTCTTGTATTCTGCAAATCTAAGTCCATTCATCTATGCGTACCTTCCACAATTGTCAGTCCCGCAGCCTCCAGACGCTCGCAAATTTCCGCAATAGTTTTGCAGGTAACAACCTGCCCATCCTGCGTGTGCTGCTTGACGCAGGCACCAACATGTACAGCATCAGGCTTCAGGCTGATAATACGTTCCAGCTTTTCTTCGATACCCTCTTGGTATTTAAAGTGACAGTCACCGCAGCCGTTGCAGCTCCAATAAGCCTCCAGCTCCAGCGGTTCTTCGCCATATCTGGCAAAGGCACCGCTTTTTGTATTGAAAGCACGCATGCAAGCTGCACCTGTACAAACATTATTAGAACGCAAGCAGCGTAAAATTACAATACGTTTCATTCATGCCTCCCAAAGTCCTTACTGATTTTATTCTTAACCTCCCGGCAATCTTCAATAGTCAGACCGATTTTCAGCGCCACATCCTGCCAGGAATTCTTCGGTGTCTTTAAATCAATAACATCCTTAATATCCAGACCGGCCTTTTGTACCAGCAGATAAGCACTGTTGATATGATGCATTGCGTAACCCATATGCATATATTTTTTCGTTACCTTCTGAGGGATATCCATGCGTTCTGCCAGACGGCGTGCCTGATAATCCACACAGCGGTCAAAATATACCTGCGGTGTCAAGCCAAGCACATATTTCATACGCTCCCAAGAATATTTATCGCGCAGGTCAATAATTTCCTGCAGTGTCTTTTTGCTCATGTAGGCATGCAGGCAGATATCCTCCAAGCCTTCAAAGCCATATTTTTCATATAGCGGCAGCAGCTCTGCTTCATCAAAAAGATAATCAGCGTGGAAAATCTTTACAGCTCTTTCTGCCGTCATGTTGCGCGTATGCAAGCCGGCAAAGCCTGCACCGCTACGCTGGCCGCGTCCTCTGAAAGCGAAAGGCTGACCCTGTTTTTGTTCCTGCTGCAAGCCCAGCTTTTCCTTAACCTGCTGCCAATCACAGGTAACAGTGCGCATTGGCAATACCTGTGCCAAAGTTTTGCCGCTCTCCTTGGCCAGCTTGGCAGCCTGCTGAATATCGCCCAGCGGATAACCCTGTCGCAGATATTTCAGCGCCGTTTCTCTGTCCAGCAAACTGTCGGCAGGCAGATAACTTGCCTGATACTGCATATATTTTTCGGCATACAGCTTGGGAGTCAATCCCAGCTGTGCACGCACCCTGCCCCAGGTTGCAGGCTGACGCAGCTGCAGCACCTTTTCTACCGGCTCACCGGACAAATAAGCATACAAGCAGGCTGTGTTCATATCGCCATAGCTATGACCGAGATTCAACAGTCGCAGCATATCAGAATAACGGTAGCCGTATGCGGACTGCAGTTTTTCCGCAGCCTCTGCATTGGAAAGCTGTGGCCGACGCATGCGCGGCGGCATCGGCGGACGCTTGCCGTCCTTGGGCGGCGGCAGCATCATTTTGTTTTCCTGCGGCGGTGCAGGCTGAGCAGCGAAGGCAGCAGGAACTGCTACACTGCCGGCGAAGAACATGGCCATGAATGCCGGAATCAATAAAAGCTTTTTCATTTTAACCCTCCTTGAACTGAAAAAATATAGTATGTCAAGAAAACTTATATTAGGATAATTGAAGCAGCAGATGGTGACTTATCCGCCGCCATCCTACATCCAATGTTGTGGCAGATACACAATATTAATCCTTCCGGAGGCGTCTTCATCCACTCTGCAGCGCACCTCATACATATCATAAATAAACTTTTCCGTCAGCAGCTCACGCGGAGTTCCCATGCCAACAATCTGTCCGTCCTTAATCGCAACCAGACGGTCACAGTACATCGCGGCGATATTCAAGTCATGCACTGCTGCCACAACAGTCAAATCAAGTGATTTTACAATATCCATAATCTGCAGCTGGTACTTGATATCCAAGTGGTTTGTTGGCTCATCCAGCACCAGGCATTCCGTCTGCTGCGTCAGTGCGCGCGCCAAAATTACACGCTGCTGCTCGCCGCCGCTCAAGGTAGCAAAGCTGCGTTCTTCAAAGTCCGCCAGACCTACAGTCGCCAACGCTTCGCGTGCGATGCGGTAATCGTTGAGATTATCACGCTCCAGCATTTTCTTGTGCGGCGAACGTCCCATCAGCACAACCTCCAACACCGAAAAATCAAAGCTGTAAACATTATGCTGTGCTACTACCGCCAGCTGCAGCGCCGATTCACGGTAGGAAAGCTCGTCCAACGGCGTTCCGTTAAAGGTAATTTTACCATCTGTAGGCTTCTGCACACGGTAAACGCATTTCAGAAAGGTACTCTTGCCGCTGCCGTTAGGCCCGATAATGCCCACAAATTCCTTATTATGCAGGCTGAAATCTATTCCCTTAAGAATTTCCTTTGGTCCGAAGGCCATTTTTACTGCTTCTGCTAAAATCTCCATTATCAGTTACCTCCAAAGCCATAGGTTTTCTTAATCATCAGGTAAACGAAGCAGGGCGCGCCGATTAAGGATATCAAAATACCGATTGGCAACTCGGTGCGCGGAATAATTACACGGCAAAGACCGTCCGCAATTACCAAAAATACTGCACCGGTCAAAGCGGAAACAGGTATCAGTTTTTTATGGTCAGTGCCTACCAGCATACGGATAACGTGCGGTACTACCAAGCCGACAAAGCCCACCATACCTGCAGCGTATACTACAAAGCCTACGATAAGAGAGCTTACAAGCAGATAAATCTGTCTGTAAATATGTAAATCAGTTCCCAAAGTCAACGCAGATTCATCACCTAAAAGCATCAGGTTGAGCATACGGCTCTGCGTCCAGAAGAACATTACTGCTAAAACTACGATTGGTCCGATAACTGCCAGTGTTTCCCACTTGGCACCGGCAAAGCTGCCCATCATCCAGTAAGCGATAGTCTGCATACCTTCCTTATTGTTGGCAAAGTAAACAATGAAGCTGGAAAAAGCACTGCACACAGCACTGAGCG
>OHSQ01000984.1_pt1 | contig 12120 bp, 7 predicted proteins | sample 1578661 | NCBI WGS metagenome assembly OHSQ01 (sample SAMEA3879534, study PRJEB24766) | human gut metagenome | biome: human-associated habitat; feature: feces | place: USA | collected 1985/1987 | reverse complement strand
AACGAAATCAAGAAGATAACCGGCATCTGACGCTGGCATTCGGGCTGTTGCCATACGGCAGCATCCTTCGTATGCAAGGAAAAAGGTCCCGCTCGAAGCGGGACCTTTTTCCTTTTGTTCCGATGCGTGGCGCACGGGCGAGGGCACTACCCTACGGCCCTACGGACGGCGTCTCAGAAGCGCCGTACGCGGCTGTGGCAATAGGGCTGCTGCCCCTTGCGCTCGTAGTAGTTCTGGTGGTAGCCCTCGGCCGGCCAGAAGCGCGATGCTGGGGTGATGCGCGTCACCACATCGTATGTCGGGACCCTGGCCGTCGGCCTGCGTCGGGTCGTGGATTTCGAAGAAAAGCCGTGCCAGCGTCTCGAAGCTCACCTGGTCCGGGTCAAAAAGGATGCGGACCGCTTCGGCATGGCCCGTCGTGTGGCTGCAGACCTGCTCGTAAGTGGGCTTTTCGGTATGGCCTCCCGTATAGCCCGCCTCGACGGAGCGTACGCCCGGCACGCGCGAGAACATGTACTCCACGCCCCAGAAGCAGCCTCCGGCAAAGATGGCCGTCTCGACGCGTTGCTCGGCGGCCTTCGGTTCGAAGGTGAGCGATATGGAGTTGACGCAATGCCTCAGGTTCTTGGGCGTAAGCCCTTCTCCGGCAAATACATGCCCGATGTGAGCTCCGCAGCGGGCGCAGAGGATTTCGGTCCTCCGCCCGTCGGCATCGCGTTGGCGGCGGATGGCCCCGGGCAGCTCGTCGTCGAAGCTGGGCCAGCCGCAGCCGGCGTCGAACTTGTCCTCCGAGCGATAGAGCGCGGCGCCGCACTGACGGCAGCGGTAGGTGCCCTCCTCGTCGAAATCGTAGTAACGGCCCGAAAAGGGGGCTTCGGTCCCCTTCTCGATGATGACCCGCCGCTCCTCGGGGGTCAGCGGTGCGGGCTTTTGTGCGGTTGCGTTCATGGCGGCGAACAACAGACAGACAAGTGTTGCAATGCGTATCATGGTCTCCTTGCTCGGATGCAAAAACTACGCCGTAAACTCCTCGCCGCGCAGGAAGACACGGCTGACGAGCGGCGTGGTGTAGGCATAGGGGAAGAAGGCGACCGAAGGCATGGCGGGCGTAAGGAAGAAGTTGGCCAGCTTGCCGACGGTGATGGAGCCCACCTCGCGGCTCAGCCCCATGGCATAGGCGCCGTTGAGCGTCGCCGCGTTGATGGCCTCGGCTGGCGTCATCTTCATGCGGATGGTGGCCAGCGAGAGGACCATCTTCATGTTGCCCGAGGGCGTAGACCCCGGATTGTAGTCCGAAGCCAGTGCGACACCCAGTCCGGCGCGGAGCATCTCACGGGCGGGCGGGTAGCTCATCCCGAGGAAGAAGGCGGCACCGGGCAGCATGGTCGGCATCGTCCGGCTGCCGCGCAGCGCCTCGATTTCGGCCTCGCCCATCCGTTCGAGGTGGTCGACCGAGAGGGCGCCGTGGGCAACGCCCACCTGCACACCGCCCGACACGGCCAGCTCGTTGGCATGAATCTTCGGCACAAGCCCGTAGCGGGCACCGGCCTCGAGTATGCGGGCGGTCTCCTCGACCGTGAAGAAGCCTTCGTCGCAGAAGACATCGATGTACTCGGCCAGGCCCTCGCGGGCGACGGCCGGAAGCATCTCCCGGCAGAGCATGTCGACGTATTCGGACTGCCGCCCGACATAGGCACGTCCTACGGCATGCGCACCGAGGAAGGTGGCGCGGACCTCGAGCGGCGCCGTCTGGCGGATACGGCGGATGACACGCAGCATCTTCAGCTCGTCCTCGGTCGTGAGGCCGTAGCCGCTCTTGATTTCCACGGCACCCGTACCCATGCGGATGATTTCGCGGATGCGCTCCATCGCCTGCCGGTAGAGCTCCTCTTCCGACGTGTCGTGGAGCCGGTCGGCGGAGTTGAGAATGCCGCCTCCGCGGCGGGCAATCTCCTCGTAACTCAGGCCGTTGATTTTGTCGAGAAACTCCTGCTCGCGGCTTCCGGCATAGACCAGATGGGTATGCGAGTCGCAGAACGAGGGGAAGAGCATCCCGCCCCGGGCATCCACCTCCTGCCCGGCGGCGGGACAGCCATCGGCCATCCGGCCGAAGGAGGCGATTCGCCCCTCTTCGGCCAGCAGCCAGGCGGCATCGAGCGTCTCCAAACGCCCCATCTGCTCACCGCACAGACGTTCGATGCCCTCGGGCTGAATTCCGACAATCGTGCCGATATTCTTGATTAACAGACTCATGACGTCCTCCGTATTTGTGTGTTACTCCCCGATGGGTTCGGTGCGCAGGAAGCGGACCGAAGCGTCGATGAGCGGATACATCACCCGGTCGACATCGACGAAGGGCACCTCGCGGCGATAGTCGGCGAAGAGGCGCTCGATATGCTCCGACGAGCGGGCCGGACGGCGGAACTCGAGGGCCTGGGCGGCATTGAAGAGCTCGATGGCCAGCACCCGCTCGGTGTTGTTCACCACGCGGTAGAGTTTCGTGGCGGCGTTCGACCCCATGCTCACATGGTCCTCCTGTCCCTGCGACGAGGGTATCGAATCGACCGATGCCGGCATGCAAAGCCCCTTCGACTGGCTGACAATCGAAGCGGCCGTATACTGCGGAATCATGAAGCCGCTGTTCAGACCCGGCTTGGCCACCAGGAAGTTGGGCAGGCCGCGCTGGCCCGAAATCAGCTTGTAGATGCGCCGCTCGGAGATGTTGCCCAGCTCGGCCACGGCAATGGCCAGGAAATCCATGGCCAGCGCAATGGGCTGTCCGTGGAAGTTACCCGCCGAGACGACCATATCCTCGTCGGGGAAGACCGTCGGGTTGTCGGTCGTGCTGTTGATTTCGGTGGTGATGACCCCCTCGACATAGTCGATGGTATCCTTCGAGGCGCCGTGCACCTGCGGGATGCAGCGGAACGAATAGGGGTCCTGGACGTGCTGCTTGGGACGCGCCAGCAGTTCGCTGCCCTCGAGCAGGCGGCGGAACGCACGCGCCGTGATGAGCTGTCCCTTGTGGCCGCGCACGAGGTGTACCTCGTCGCAGAAGGGCTCGATGCGGCCGTCGAAGGCATCGAGCGACATGGCCCCGATGTAGTCGGCCCAGGCGCTCAGACGCTGCGCCTGCATCACGGCCCAGACGCCGTAGGCGCTCATGAACTGTGTACCGTTGAGCAGTGCAAGACCCTCCTTCGACTGCAGCTCGATGGGAGCCCATCCCTTTTCGGCCAGCACCTCGGCTGCCGGACGCACACGCCCCTCATACTCCACTTCGCCCAGTCCGATAAGCGGAAGCGACATGTGGGCCAGCGGCGCCAGGTCGCCCGATGCACCGAGCGACCCCTGCTGATAGACCACCGGCAGGATGTCGGCATTGAAGAAGTCGATGAGCCGCTCGACCGTGGCCAGCTGGACGCCCGAGTGTCCATAGGAGAGCGACTGCACCTTGAGCAGCAGCATCAGCCGCACAATCTCCGACGGAACACGCTCGCCCGTACCGCAGGCGTGCGACATCATGAGGTTTTTCTGCAGCTGGGCCAGGTCGTCGTGCCCTACCGAGATGTTGCACAGCGAGCCGAAACCGGTCGTGATGCCGTAGATGGGCCGCTCGGGGTTCTCCATCTTGCGGTCGAGGTATTCGCGGCAGCGGACGATGCGGCGTTTGGCATCGTCGCTCAGTGCGAGGTGGATGTGACGGTCGAGGATTTCGCGGACGCGGCCAATCGAGAGGTGCTCCGCCGAAATATGGTGAATTTCCATGGTTGTATGTTCGTTTTGTAGGTTCATATGTTCCGGAACGGAGCCGGAGCGGGCCGACTCCCGCCCCGGCTGCGTCCGAGGGTTGTTCGCGACGGTTGTTACTCCTTCAACACGCTGCGGATAAGCTCTTCGTCGGCCAGGTTGGGCATCGTCACCTGCAGACCCGGCGTACGCTCCATCTCGCGGCGGATGGCCGACATGGCGCCCTCGTTGCGGGCCCAGCTGCGGCGGGCGATGCCGTTGTTGACATCCCAGAAGAGCATCTCGCGGATGTGGCGCTCGGAATCCTCCGTACCGTCGATGACCATGCCGAAGCCGCCGTTGATGACTTCGCCCCAACCGCAGCCGCCGCCGTTGTGGAGTGAAACCCACGTAGCACCGCGGAATGAGTCGCCAATCACGTTCTGTACGGCCATGTCGGCTGTAAATGCCGAGCCGTCGTAGATGTTCGACGTTTCTCTGTAAGGAGAGTCGGTTCCTGACACGTCATGATGGTCGCGGCCGAGAACGACAGGCGCGGAAATTCGTCCGTCACGGATGGCCTGATTGAATGCCAGCGCAATCTTGGTCCGTCCTTCGCAGTCCGCATAAAGGATGCGGGCCTGCGAGCCTACAACAAGGTGGTTACGTCCGGCTTCCTTTATCCAGTGGATATTGTCGTTCAGTTGTCCTAAAATGTCGTGTGGTGCGTGTTGGGCAATTTCTTCCAACACTTCTGTGGCTATCTTGTCGGTCATGGCAAGGTCGTCGGGATTGCACGATGTGCATACCCAGCGGAACGGTCCGAAGCCGTAGTCGAAGAACATCGGGCCCATGATGTCCTGCACGTAGGAGGGATAGCGGAAGCGGCCGCCCTCGCCGTTGACGGCGGCGCCGGCGCGCGAAGCCTCCAGCAGGAAGGCGTTGCCGTAGTCGAAGAAGTACATGCCGCGGGCCGTCAGCTTGTTGATGGCGTCGACCTGGCGGCGCAGCGACTCCTGAACGCATTCGCGGAAGCGCGTCGGCTCCTCGGCCATCATCTTGTTCGAGGCATCGTAGCTCAGCCCCACGGGATAGTATCCACCGGCCCAGGGGTTGTGCAGCGAGGTCTGGTCCGAGCCCAGGTCCACCGTAATGTCCTCGGCGGCCAGGCGCTCCCACAGGTCCACGATGTTGCCCACATAGGCCAGCGAGACGACCTCGCGGTCGGCCACGGCGCGGCGGATGCGGGGCAGCAGTTCGTCCAGCGAATCGTGCAATTCATCGACCCAGCCCTGCTCGTAGCGCTTCTGCGCTGCCTTGGGGTTGATTTCGGCCACAACCGACACCACGCCCGAGATATTGCCCGCCTTGGGCTGGGCACCCGACATGCCGCCCAGACCCGACGAGACGAAGAGCATGCCGCGGGCATCCTTGCGCTCGGCATTGAACCGCTTGCGGGCGGCGTTCATGATGGTGATGGTCGTACCGTGGACGATTCCCTGAGGACCGATATACATATAGGAGCCGGCGGTCATCTGACCGTACTGCGAGACGCCCAGCGCGTTGAAACGCTCCCAGTCGTCGGGTTTCGAGTAGTTGGGCACCACCATGCCGTTGGTCACAATCACGCGCGGAGCATCGGGATGCGAGGGGAAGAGTCCCAGCGGATGGCCCGAGTACATGACCAGCGTCTGGTGGTCGGTCATCTCCGAGAGGTACTTCATCGCCAGACGGTACTGCGCCCAGTTCTGGAATACGGCGCCGTTGCCGCCGTAGGTAATCAGCTCGTGGGGATGTTGCGCCACGGCCTTGTCCAGGTTGTTCTGAATCATCATCATGATGGCGGCAGCCTGACGGCAGCGGGCAGGATACTCGTCGATGGGACGGGCATACATCTCGTAGTCGGGGCGCAGCCGGTACATGTAGATGCGGCCGTACTTGCGCAGCTCCTCGGCAAACTCCTTGGCCAGCACGGCATGGTGCTTGGCGGGGAAGTAACGCAGGGCGTTGCGGATGGCAAGCACACGCTCCTCGGGCGTCAGAATCTCCTTGCGCTTCGGCGCATGGTTGATTTGCTTGTCATAGGGTTTCGGTGCGGGCAGTCGGTCGGGAATACCGGCCCGGATGTCGTTCTGAAATTCTTGCAGTGTCATATCGTTCGGCTATTTTATCTTCTGTTCCACAATGGCGAGCACCTCCGTCTCGAGGCGGCAGGCCTCGGCTGCCAGCATGTCGGCCTCCATGATGAGGCGGTCGGCCACGGTGCGGTCCTTGAGTCCGGCGGCGTTGATTTTCACGTTGAGACAGGCTCCCATCACGGCGCTGCGGGCAGCCAGAGCGCCTACGCCGGCATCCGACACCGAGTTGGGGTTGCCCGTCTCGGCCATCGCACGCACAATCTCGAAGACGCGCGACGAGGCCTTCATCGTACGCAGCGGCACCTCGGTGGCATAGAGCGTCGCCTCCTGCAGCGCGGCGCTGCGGGCAGCCTTCTCCTCGTCGGTCGACTTGGGCATGGCAAAGACGGCCATGATGCGGTTGAAGGCGGCCGTATCCTCGTCGACCAGATGCAGCAGTTCGTTCATCACCTCCTGCCCCTTGTCGGCCCAGTTGGAGAACTCCTCCCAGCGGGCGTCCCAGCCCGCCTTGTGGGCCGAGAGGTTGGCCACCATCGTACCCAGAGCGGCGCCCAGAGCACCCATGTAGGCCGAAATGGAGCCGCCGCCCGGAGCCGGCGATTCGCTGGCGGTCTCCTCGGCGAAGCCCGTGCAGGTCATGTCGACAAGACGTTTGGTGCGGTTGTCGGCCTCGAGCAGATATTCGATGACCTTCTCGTCGGGATTGAAGGGCTTCAGGTCGTCGAGCCCCATCGACTTGATGGCGATGCGGATGATTTCACGCTCCGAGATACCCGTCGAGCGCTGCTGCTTGCGCAGGAAGTACTTGCCGGCCTCGACCAGCGCGCGCTTGGGCACCAGGCCGACAATCTCGGTGCCGGTGACTCGAACGCCGCGGGCATCGGCCTTGCGGCATACCTCGTCGAAAGCTACGTGGAGCGGCGTGACCGAGATGTCGGTGATGTTCATCGAAACCTGGGCGATGCCGTACTCTTCGATGAACCAGCCGATGGCCTTCGTCGCCTTGAGCGTGCCGGGCTGCATGAGCGTATTGCCATGCTCGTCCTTGAGCGGCTTGCCCACGGGCGAACCGCCCTCGCGGACGGGACGGCCCTTTTCGCGCACGTCGAACGCGATGGCGTTGGCACGGCGCGTCGAGGTGGTATTGAGGTTGAAGTTGACGGCGATGAGGAAGTCGCGGGCGCCGACCGTCGTCGCACCCGTATGGGCCACACCCTCGTCGAAGGGACGGGCGCCGAAGTCGGGAGCCGACTCTTCGTGGGCCAGCTTCTCGGGCAGCGCCTCATACTCGCCGGCACGGCAGACGGCCAGGTTCTTCCGCTCGGGTTTCAGGGCGGCAGCCTCGTAGCAGTAGGTCGGAATATGCAGCTCGTCGGCAATGCGGCGCGCCAGTCCGCGCGACAACTCGGCACACTCCTCGAGCGTGATGCCCGCAATGGGGATGAGCGGCAGCACGTCGGTGGCGCCCATGCGCGGATGGGCACCGTGGTGATTGCGCATGTCGATAAGTTCCGAGGCGCGTTTCACACCGGCAAAGGCAGCCTCGAGCACGGCTTCGGGCTCGCCGACGAAGGTCACCACCGTACGGTTGGTCGCCTCGCCGGGGTCCACGTCGAGCAGCTTAACCCCTTCGACCGCCTCGATGGCCGAGGTAATCTCGTGAATTACAGCCTTGTCGCGTCCCTCGCTGAAATTGGGAACGCATTCTACGATACGTTTCTGCATATTCGGAAATTTTAGGATTATCTCTAACCAAAGGTAAGAAAAATTCGGCGAACATTTGCAAATCTGTAAGCAAAAAAGCGCTTTAAACTTAGAAACGCAAAGTTGCGGGGAGCTTTTCGGCGAAGGAACGACACATTGCGGCCGTTTAGCGCCGAAGGCCTCGCCGCTTTCGTCTACCGTCCGCCGGCCGTCATGCACCACGTCCGCCGCTCCCGCTCCCGCAAAGCAAAAGGAGCTCCGCCGCAGCGAAGCCCCCTTGATTTCTACAGCCGGACCGGCCGTCTATCGGCCGATGGTGAGCACGATGCCGCCCGTTACCCATGCGCCGGGACGTCGGATACCGCCCATCTCGCAGTAGTCGGTGTCGGTGATGTTCGTCGCATCGACATAGAGACGGCAGATACCCTTCTCCCACGACAGGCGTCCATCGAGGAGGAAGTAAGGGTCGAAGCTGCGCATCTCCGACACCGAAGAATCGCCCACTACGGGATAATAGGCATAGGTTCCATTGCGGTCGTAGAATGCGCCGGTCAACGACAGCGAGAAACGACGAAGGAAGTGCACCTCGACGTTGAGTGCCGCCTTGTGACGCATGTAGTCCATCGCATTCTTGGTGACAAGCCGGTCATCCTGACTGGTGGTAATGTAGGCATAAAGCAGCGAAACACTCCGCAGGAAGCCCTGCTCCGAACGATAACCGCCCGAGAGCTCGACGCCGAAGGTCGACAGGCTGTTGCTCTGTTCGGAGTGCCACTTGCCGCCCATATCCTCGCGCAGCACCCAGTCGATGATGTCGCGCCCGGCGCGGTAGTAGCCCTGCAGCGCCACATGCCAGCGCGAACGCGTGTAGTCGGCACCGAGGCGGTAGGTGATTGCATGCTCGGGCGTGAGGTCGAGGTTGTTGATTTGCGCCGGCGACGAGTAGTAGAGGTCCGTGAAGGTGGGCAGGCGCATCGACTGCGCGATGCCCGCCCCGACGTGCAGCCCCTCGACGGGACGGTAGTCGGCCGAGACGTTCCACAGCGCCGAGGTGCCGTAGGGCGTCAGGCTCACGCCGCCCGAAGCGGCAGCCTCCCAGCGGCGCCACTGCTTGACATGCCGCAGCCAGAGGTTGCCGACGTGGCGCGCCTTGGCATGGGTATAGATACCGTGCGGACGGTCGAGCTTCTCGCCCAGGTTGGTGCTGTAGATGTGGTTGTAGGTATAGTCGCCGCCCAGCGAGGTCGTACCGGCCGCCCAGCGGAAGTCGGCCCACAGCCGTGCACCCACGTTGTCCGTATTGTGGCGGTTGAGTGCCGTGCCGCGCGTCCAGTCGTAACGGTCGAAGTTTTTGCGGTAGCTTGCGGAGCTTCCCAGCGTGAAGCGGCCGAGCGGCACGCTCCAGCGCAGCGAGGCAAGCGCCGTCGAGGTCTTCTCCCACTGGTCGGGGTTGTAGGCCGCATAGAAGCCGTTCGAACCGAAGGCGCGGTCCTGGTAACCGGCCTGGAATTCGAAATTGCCGGCACGCCGGGCTTCATAGGTAGCCCGCAGGAAAGCATTGTAATTGGTAAAATCGGTATTGTGCATGTAGCCGTCGCTACGCCGGTACGAAGCCGCCGTGAAGAGCGTCAGCCGCTCGCGGGTGGCCGCCGCAGAGATGTTGCCGTAGGCGTAGCCGTACTGACCGCCCGAGCCCTCGAAACGAAGGTAATCAGGCATAAGCGGAGCCGTGCGGATATTGACCGCTCCGGCATAGGCGCCTACACCCGGAACCCCCTCGACGAGTTCGACTCCCGAGACACAGTCAATGTCGACGGGCAGCGAATGGGATTGATGGCCCGTGCGGGCGTCCGTAAAATCGATGCCGTTGAGCATCACCATGGTTTGGTCGAAAGACCCTCCCCGAACGGAGATGTCCGCCTGAATTCCCTTGCTTCCACGCTCCCGGATGTCGACCGAAGGCGTGAGGCGCAAGGCGTCCTCCAGCGTCTGAAGCGGGGCAGGGCCCTGCTCCTTTCGGTCGAAAAGCGTGATTTGCGACACGGCATTCTGCGTCGGGGCCGTTATGTGCCCCGATATGCCCACCTCATCGATTTCCATCTCGCGGTAGATGGCAATCGAATCGGACTGCTGGGCATAGGCCGTCTGCGTCGCAAGCAAGAGAATGGACATCCCGACGGCCAGCACTCCGATGTTCACGCAGCGGTGGAGACTCGCAAAAGCAGCCCAGTTGTTACGGCTCCAACGGCTCCAGCGACAACTCTTCGGAGTCATGTTCATCTGGAAATCATTCATCTTGTAACAAATTTGAGTTGATAATTTAAAAATAAAAAAGCGGCGATTTGGACCGGCCCGGCTGTCCGCCGGTTCCAAACCGCCGCAAAGATACTCTTTTCGGCCGAAACGGCAAGTCGGCCGGGCATATACGCCCAACTGCCCCGCCTATTCGAACAGCGCCTCCACCGTCGAGATAACCTCCGACGGGTCGGGGTCGAGCGGGAAGATGTGCGCCGGCTTGAGGTAGGAGAGCTCCTTGCCCTCCTGGAAGTGCTCCTCGCCGCCGCCCGTCACGTTGAGCATGACGACCGCATCCTTGGCGATGCGACCGGCAGCCACCTCCTTGATGAGCGATGCAAGCGCAACGCCCGCCGCCGAATAGATGTCGACGCCCTCGAGCTCCTTGAAGAGCTGGCGAGCCTTGCGCGCCTGGGCGTTGGTGGCCACGAGCATGTCGCCGCCGGTAGCCTTCAGCGCGTCGTAAAGACCGCCGGCAATACCGTAGGGAGGACGTCGGTTCGAGAGCACCTTGGCGTCGATGATTTCGGCATCGCGGCGCGCCTTGTCGTCTTCATAGGGCAACATGTGGCGCGAATCGGCCCGCCAGGCGTCGTACATCGGGACGAACGGTGCGTTCTGCGCCACCATCAGCTTCATGAGGTTTGTGCCGAAACGACCGTCCTCGATGAGCCGCTGGTTGGCCTCCCACGCGGCAATGGCTCCCGTGCCGCTGCCCACGGCCTGGAAGTAGTAGTCGGGAATACGGCCGATGGTCGTCACGGCCGAGAGAACCGTCGTTGCCATGCCGTCGCGGCGGGCGATGTTCTTCGCGCCGCCCTCGGCATAGAACTTCGGGCTCTTGAGCGCCAGGTTCGAGAGGTGGATGGCATCGAAGTAGTCTCCGCCCTTCTCGCACGAGATGAGCTTCACGCAGGGGTCGAGCGGCTCGTCGAACCACAGCGCACCGATATTGTCGAAGGGAACCGACAGCAGCAGCGGAATCCGGTTGTCGGAGCAGACCTTGGCGAAGGCGCGGGCCGTATTGCCGGCCGACGCCACGACCAGCACGCGCTTCTCCCCTTCGGGGATGCGGGCGCAGACCGAGAAGGCTTCGGTCTCCTTGAACGAGCAGGTCGACATCTTGGCTCCGATGGCGGGATACCAGCCGTTGAAGGTAATCCAGAGATTCTCCAGCCCGAGGTGGGCGGCCAGACCGCGGCTGCGATAGGTCACGGGGGCCGAGGAGCCCTTGAGCATGCGGCGAATCGGCAGCCAGTCGCAGAACTTGTAGAATCCGTAGGAGTCGGGCTTCACTTCAAGCTGCTTGCGTTCGTAACGAGCCCTCACCAGCGAGGGCGAGGGACACGTACGGTCCTCGAGCGTCCAGCCTTCGTCCTCGAACTCACGGCCGGTAGCCACGCATTCGAGGGTGTAGCGGGTAGGGGTAAATTCTTCCATGTATCTGTGTTTGATTAGTTACGACATGCGGTTTTTGAAATCCTCGTAGCCGAAGCGGCGGATGATATCCGTCGAACCGTCGCGTCGGGCGATGGCGATGGCGGGATGGGCCACGCCGTTGAACATCGTGGTCTTGACCATCGTATAGTGAATCATATCCTCGAAGACAATCCGCTCGCCCACCTTCAGCTCGTGGTCGAAGGCCCAGTCGCCGTAGAAATCGCCGGCCAGGCAGCTGTTGCCGCCCATGCGCCAGCGCGTCTCGCCCTCGGCCGGCTCGTGGGCGCCGAGGATGGCAGGCTTGTAGGGCATTTCGAGGCAGTCGGGCATGTGGCAGGCAAACGAGACGTCGAGCATCGCCGTACGGATGCCGCCGTTCTCGACGATATCCTCGACGGTCGAGACCAGATAACCCGTACGCCACGTGAAGGCGCTGCCCGGCTCGAGAATCAGCCGCAGGTGGGGATGGCGCGCACGGAAGTCGCGCAGGAGGGCTATCAGCTCGTCGCAATCGTAGTCGGCATGCGTCATCAGATGGCCGCCGCCCATGTTGAGCCACTTGATGCGGGGCAGCAGGTGGCCGAAATTCCGCTCGAGCGCCTCGAGCGCCAGGCGCAGGTGTTCGGGCCGCGATTCGCAGAGGACGTGGAAATGGAGCCCTTCGATGCCGGCCGGCAGTTCATGCAGCTCTTCGGGGACGATACCCAGCCGCGACCCGGCCACGCAGGGGTTGTAGAGGTCCGTCTCGACGGGCGAGTAACGCGGATTGACGCGCAGACCGCACGAGATGCCGCGGATGAGCGCCTGCTGTCCG